>Ga0335074_10004487_pt1 | contig 19205 bp, 21 predicted proteins | sample Lox_Sample_23_FD_206715 | JGI IMG/M metagenome (GOLD analysis project Ga0335074, IMG submission 206715) | Soil microbial communities from Loxahatchee National Wildlife Refuge, Florida, United States - Lox_Sample_2.3 | ecosystem: Environmental > Terrestrial > Soil > Wetlands | place: USA... | reverse complement strand
TATTGACAAGGAGATTGCAAAAGTTTCAGCTAACCATAGCTGCATTATCTGGTATCTTGTTGTGCCACAGACGCCCAAACGCCATAAAATGCCAGTACAATATTATGCTATGCTTCAAAGAATTTCTTCTTCTGCAGTTTCAGCACTTGCGGGGGTTGTGGCACACCCAACAGGAGGAGCATGCGTAAGATCTAGATCCTTCACACCATCCACAACAGCAGCGTCAAGCTTCATTTCCTGGTCTTCTTCCTCCTCATTCGCCTCGTCCACCCAGTTTTCCTTCTCTAAGGCCAGCGCAGCCTCTCGTGCCTTCTTAGCCACCATTTTCCGATTGAGCTCGTCCCATGCCTTGCTCCTTTCTTGAACGGTCCTTGCTTTTCCTCTACTTTTTTCAATCTTTTTTTCGGTCTTGTCCATTACTGCTTCTGCACGATCTAGACCCCTCTCTTGCCGCCGCTTGGCTTTCCAACTCAGAACCGACTTCCGCCCATGCTTTTGTTTTTTAGTCACACCAGCACCTTGATGGATGGCTAAGATTGAGGGACGAAAGTTCACAGACTCGGCAGGTGGTTTGACATCCTTGAGTGACTTGTCCGTGTCGATGCTTGGTGATGATGCCCGTTTTGCTGCTCGGGAATGTAGGGATTGACCTAGAAATTGTATTAAGAGGATACTGCCCTCCTCGATGCGAAACGTTCACGAACCTTTTCTTTTAAGCGGCGCTGTCTTCGCCATTGTACTTTCTATGCCTCGACAAGACTTTCGGGTTCAGAGAGGTGGGATTACAAGAATTTCGAAATTCTTTGTGAGTCGGAGGTTGCAAACGCCGACGCTAGCATCGCTCACATGCATTTCGATTGACTTAAACAGCATGAAACAAAGCGTTGACAATGGAAGGGAACACATCTCAAGGTCATTTCCTTACCTGATAAACCGCCTCACTGTTTTTCTGGTTGTAACGGCAAGGCGGTGCCTCTTCTTCTCCTCTACATGCCTTACAATGAGCTCACGAGAAGACCATCTTTTGCGCGACTTGTATGGAGATGACTACAAATACCATCGAGACTACAACAGAGGTGACTCTCACTGGCCGACGTTCGTAGGATCCTTCATACCGGTCACACTTCTTATTCTTGGGCTGGTCTATACGGGCTTTTACGTTCTGGACTTCAACCTATTGCCACTTCCGGAGCTGCTTTGGAATTTGATCGTGTACATCACCCCTTCGCGACTACTGGATCTCCTCGATCATGATGTGAAGAATTCCGCCATGGCAGACTCGTCTCTTATAAGTATTCCACGAGCCCACGCAGCAAAGAGCGAAAGCATGCGGCGGATACTAGGTTTTGACAAATCTGGAGGGATAATGGGAAGCGTGGCGCAAGCTGGGAGGAGGAGGCTATCGAGCCTCCCAGGTATGCGTATAGGTATCCAAGGAGAAGATGGGCGGCCACCAGGCTTGGGGAATTGGGACAACTCCTGTTATCAGAACAGCGTTCTCCAAGGCCTTGCCTCGCTGAACTCTCTTTCGAATTACCTCAGTGGTCCTAAATCACAAAATGATAGTTCTGAGCATCCTGATATGAAGATGGCGAACTCCCTGCGAATTTTAATCGCAGAGCTGAAGGATCCCTCAAACAACGGTAAAAGGATATGGACACCAGCTACTCTCAAATCTATGAGCAGTTGGCAACAACAGGATGCCCAAGAATATTTCTCTAAAGTTTTGGACGAGATAGACAAGGAGATTACAAAGGTGACAAAAGCCGGAATATCACCTCAAGGTCTTGAGACAAGTGAAATTTTAACAATGTTATCTGAAAAGGGCATCCACAGTAGCAAAGAGGGAACTCGTGCGGAAACTGGTGTTAAGAACCCCTTAGAGGGGCTGCTCGCGCAACGAGTGGGATGCACTCGATGCGGATATTCCGAGGGGCTTTCTATGATACCATTCAACTGCCTGACATTGCCGCTGGGCAAAGCGTGGTATTATGATATCTCCGAATGTCTTGATGAATATACGAAACTCGAGACAATAGAAGGCGTGGAATGTGGGAGGTGCACGTTACTAAAGACAAAGCGCCTTTTATCCATTATTCTTGAGCGCATCAAAGACTCGTCAAGTGACAATCAAGTACGTGTCTCCACAACGACAAGGTTGAAGACAATTACGGAGGTTTTAGACGAAGACGACTATGACGATAAAACTCTGACCCAGAAATGCAATTTACCTCCGAAGAACCGCATAAGCACTGCCAAATCCCGGCAGGCAGTCATTGCGCGGCCGCCAAAGTCCTTAGCCATCCATATCAATCGTAGTCTATTCGACGAGCAGACTGGGGAGTTGAAGAAGAATTACGCAGAAGTGAGATTCCCAAAATTGCTTGACCTGGGACCTTGGTCCCTTGGAAGCATTGGCAAAATGCAGGATGTCGACGTGGAAGAATGGATTCTCGACCCCGAGCAATCAATGATCAGTGGGACCCAGAATCCATCGAGAGTCCGTGGCCCAATCTATGAGCTCCGGGCAGTGGTTACGCATTATGGCCGACATGAAAACGGTCATTACATTTGCTACCGGAAGCATCCGGCTGTGCATGACGTGAATGAGAAGAAGCTCGAGGAAGAGCAGTGGTGGCGGCTTAGCGATGATGATGTGATGAAAGTCAGTGAAGACAATGTTCTTGGTCAGGGCGGCATCTTTATGTTGTTCTATGACTGCATTGAGCCAGCCTCGCCGATTTTTACGCAGCCTCCTACTGCAAAGACAGTTTCCGTGGCAGAGAATCCGACGGAAGCCGTATTAGCAGCAAATGTTCCATTACCTGACGATAGCGACGATGACCTGGACACGTCCGATATTGACGAGCAGAACTCCTCACGCCTGAGCCGCGAGCAGAGCGTTGCGACTACCATCTCCGAATTCGGAGACGATGGCTCCGGACCAGAGCAAGATTGTCTCCCTACAAAGCCAATTATCATACCGCCGCGGATTCAAAGTAGTAGCATATATCAAGATGAGGAGGGAAAGCAAGAGAGGATGCGGTCTTCGGGGAGTATGGTAATGGTGTAGAAATAATGTTGGAAGGGTTTGGATAAGGTTTTACTTTGCATAGCGAGGCGTTGGTTGGCACATTTACATCAATGCATTAAGGGAGGCTGGCTGCTGCATTTAGATAAACATCTGCATGGCAGAGCCAAGGATGTCGGCGTTTTGATGGGTTTAACGGTCTCGTGGAACTATCCCAGACCTGTACAGTAGTGGATATATTGATCAATGCTCTGCATGAATGGTATCGCTTTGTAACTGCCTCCATGTGCGCCATAATACAGTGCTCTGAGGGAGTTCTAGTCCCTACGAGAAGACTCCCTTCTTGACTCCCTACTTCTGCTCCTAGCCCTTGAAGGCACATCCGACCCTCTTCTGCTATCCCTATGCCTCTCACGATCACGGTCGCGGTCACGATCACGATCACGATCACGATCACGGTCACGGTCACGGTCACGGTCACGGTCACGATCACGATCACGATCACGATCACGATCACGGTCACGATCATGGTCACGATCACGGTCACGATGGTCACGGTCACGGTCACGGTCACGGTCACGGTCACGGTCACGGTCTCGATCCCTCTCGCGATCGCGGTCACGATACCGGTCTCGATCACGATCGCGGTCTTGGTCGCGACTTCTGCTCCTATGTCTTCTTGACCCTTCATGCCTGTCACGACTTCGGCTTCGACTTCGTTCTCTCCTGCTGCTCTCATGTTTCCTAATAGGGCTGGCGCTCCTGCTGCGTGCCCTGCTCACCCTGCTCTTTTCGTAATCCCTATCTCTGCTTCTGTCCCTCCGGCGACTTCGGCTGCGGCTGCGGCTGCGGCTGCGGCTATAGCTTCGACTGCGAGAGCGCCTTCTGCTTGATTTGGAAACCTCTTTTCTCTCATCAACCCCATCATAGCCACTTTTACGATGATGTCGATCAGAGTCTCGATGATCGTCTCGTCCACGGCGTGAGTCTTTGTCCCTGTGCCTATCTTTGTCTCTGTCCCTGTCTCGGTCACGATCTCTATCCCGATCACGCTCCCGCTCCCGGTCTCGATCACCATCTCGGCTTCTATCTCTCTTCCTTGGGGGTGTTCGAGCAGTGACGCTGGATCTTCTTCGACTGCTAGATGCGCCAGGAACATAGCGGTCGATGTTGACAGGACTAGTGCTCCTCTCGATCCTCTGCTCCCGTCTTGTTGTTGACGTTCGTGATCGACTCCTTGCTCGCGACTCCCTTCTTTCTGACTCTCTCCCATGGTCTCGATCCCTGTCTTTCGATGTCTCTCGTTCTCTCTTCCGTGCGGACTCAGGACTACTCAGACCGGCGGCATCCGCATCTCTCTTTCTTGAACCTGGAGTATCCGCCCTATGACTAGTCCAGTTTGGCTTCACGAAGGGATCGATATTATCCTTGAAATCACGTCTAGGCTTGTCATAACCAGGTACAGGCAGCCCCTTCGCCTTAGCCTCTCTCATTGCCGCCATATACGCCTTAGCCTCCAACTCACGCTGCTTGGCAGCCTCAAGTTTAAGCTCCTCGGCGGACTTATGTTCACGGCGCGGTGGAGTAAGACTGCGTCGATGGCGGCCTCTTTCTGGCTCATGATCCCGCTCACGGCTGGGACGGGGTGATTTTTCGCTATGGTTACGGTCACGAGAGCGTGAGCGATCTCGATCACGGCGGTTGTCTCGGTCTGAGCTTTCCTTTGGGCGTCGTTCATCTCGGTCTCTGCTATCTCGGGGGGTTCTGTCACTACGTTCCGTGTCATGGCGGTGCTCCCTATCCCTGCTATCACGTCGTGAGCGATCATCGCGGTTGTGATCTCTCCTATCGTCTCTATTCCTGCTTCCACGTCTCCGCTGTTCATCCCGATCACGAAGTTCATCCTTATCCCTTGACCGATGTTCCAGATCTTGACTATCACGACGAGAAATTTCAGTGCGATCTCGACTGTTGCCCCTAGGCCTGCTTCTACTATCTCGATCATCATCAAAGGCATATGATGTGCTCCGATCGACCTTCTTGGTGCTTTCCCCCTCAGCTTTGATAGTTGACAACTCCTTCTTTACATCAGCCGTCTTTGCTGGCAGGTCTCGCGAAATCGGATTGATTGCAGAAGCGGGTCTTGTTTTCCGTGGCGGTGGAGCAAGCGTCTCATCGACTTCGAGCTCTGGTTGTCTAGACCTTTGTCTCATCCGCTTCCCATCGTTCATGAGTTCGGCCAAGGCCTCCAGCTCTAAACGCTCAACTTCCTCCGGAGACAGCTTTGGTTTCGATATCGGGTCAGATATGTCTCGACTAGACTCGTGGCGCGGACCACTATCTTCTGCTCGTCGATCACGATCTCTATCTCGATTACGGTCATGATCACGCTCTCTGTCCCCTTCTCTTTCCCTATTACGATCGTGGTCGTAATATCTTTCCCGTTCTCTCTCAGCATCACGCTCAGCCTTTCGCCGTGCCTCTCGATCCTGGCGCCTTTTCTCTTCTTCAGCCTCCCTAAGTCTCTCTTCCTCACGCTTCTTCGCCTTCTCGATCTTCCTCTTTTCCTCTAAGATAGCACGTTCTTTCTCCCGTAGTTCCTCTCTCACTTTTTCACGCTCTCGCCTTCGACTAGCAAATTCCTCAGCGTATTGTTCGTCAGTTTTGCTGCCTCTAAGCTCCTCTGCTGCTGCAGCTTCTTCTCCTATGTCCTCCCTACGAAGAGCTCGGATGCCATGCTCGATTGTCTCGACATGATCTTGAATGAGTTTGTTGAACTGTGCCTCCGCAGTCTGATAGATGCTCGTGCGATCAACCGCCCCTTGGATCAACAATACGGCTTTACTCCGCTCAAGGCCAAGAAGATTCGCCGCATTCTCTTCAAGCTCTGCTTCCGCAACTTCAAGGATTGAATTCTTAAATTGCGCTTCGTAGTCCTAGCATTAAAAGAGTAGAATTAGCACAAAATCGAACTTGATTGACAGTAGGGTGCCTTACGCTGTCAGCAAACTTCTCCCAAACCTGTTTCCTAAGAGCATCATAACCTCCTTTCTTCTTAAAGGTATGCGCAAGACCTTCTATAGCACTTCGGGTCGCTGAAGAAAGTGGAAGATCAGATGTTTTGAGCTTTTTCCTTGCCGGTTCGACTGGTAGCTCTGGCTCCCTAGTGAATGACATTGCGACACGAGCTATTCTTCCTACCCTATCTGATTCTAATGGTATATTGTAATGACAGATGACATATTATGAGCCATTATTGGAGTGTGTAATGCTCGATCTGTCACCGTCGACTATGACATGATTTCTGTCTGGATGGAAAGTAAGTTGAATTGCAAAAGTGAGATCGCGACCGGGGGAACGAGGTCCGAGCTTTTGCGGCTAAGCTATCCGCACATCCCAACCCCCAATCTCAAGGTCTTGTACCTTTGGATGAACAGCCTTTGCGGACACACGATCACTGCCGGCCGTCTGCGACCTCTCTGAATCCGTCTACAGGTTATCGAAGATATCATAGCCCACCGTCTTCTTCCTCAACAGCATTACAATGGTCCACAAGGTCCTGTTCTGGGGGGGTTTCGGTATGTCATAGCTATCTGCACCAAATCCATTTTGTAGCAATCATGAAATATCAATGTAGTCGCTAACAGATTTCTAGGCCTTGCAGTCCGCATCTGGCAGCTTGGTCTCGAAATGCGGCCATTCTTCAATAAAGAGTCCTTGTGGGCGTATCCTGTTTTCGCTGGTGCTGGAGCAAGTTTCGGATACTGGATGATGGGTGTGGAAAACAGACAACAGGCTATTTTAAGTGCACGGAGGGCGAGTTTATTAGAAAAGCGGCAACGACGAGCTGAGAGAGAGGCGAGTGAAGCAGCGGCATGAAAGTTTTGGAATGGATGCAGATGCAACGCAGTGGAGGCACATTGGCACAATCACACAATGCTCCTGTTCAATGCATTTTGCCTACTTAGATTTTCTATTCTCGACAGCAGGTATCGGCGCAAGTCTAGACACTGACAAGGGGCGTCGTTCGAAGACAAATATGAATTTTCGCCATATAATGGTACCTAAGATTTCCAGTACGGTGAAAACCGTATCCTAAAGACGTAGTGGCCCCGTCTAAACCCTTTTAATATTCATTGGATATTGAAGCCGAGTTGTTGTGTTGTCTTTTCTGAACCGTGACTCCCAGAATTGCTTTCGCACCTCGTCGCGCTTAATTTAGTATTGAGCCTCATTGATATGACTTCAATCTCTACACCACAAAATACGCTATCCCTCAGGACTAGGAACTTCAATATTACAGCTGAGTACTTCACGGATATTGAAGGTTACACATCTGTACTCTCGATAATGATGCAGAAACCAAGTTCGTGGTATAAAATTTAACCTGTGACCCAAGTCGTCAGAATTCACGAAAACTGTCTCGAACAATGCCTCTCCATTTTTATCAGCACCAAAAACCCAGCCGATGACCGACGATTCCTATAGTCAACTCCCAGCGTACTTCAGAAGAGCGACAATCCCACTAATTGTCACAATTGTCCTTGCAGTAACACTTCACTTCAAATTCAACATGCCCGCTTCTGACCCCGCAACGTCCCCAGCAGGCACCGAGAATGCGCCTGTGGGATCCATTTCGGGCAAAGACGAAACAAATATTAAAGGGATGGTACAGTCTACAAAGATTTCAGCGACAGCTGACCCTGCCTCAGCCCCAAAACTTTCAGGTGCAGTGCTCAAGGCCCAAAAGAAGGCAGAAAAAGCAGCTCGAAGACAACAAGATAAAAGCGGACCCATAGCCTCTACACCGGCAAGCGGGGGGAAGTCTCAGGCTCAAAATGCACAATCACAGCGGGGGAAAGGAGAGCCAGGCGGTGGACAGCATAGGCGCACTGGGTCGACGGCGGCAGATGTGCGCAACGGACCTAGTAAAGGAGCACAAGCAGCTACAACCCAACTTGAAGAATTTAGAAAAGAAGATAAGACCGTGGAGCTATTTAGGCATCTATACAAGGCTCGAGCAACTACAATTTCCGGTGCTAGCAAGGAGATCCATCCTGCTGTCTTGGCTTTAGGACAGCAAATGAGCAGCTACACGATATGTGGCAGCAACGCACGGCTAGTAGCAACATTGCAAGCTTTTAAACGGGTGAGTTTTCAAGGTTTTCCATCTCGGTCTATGGGTGTGCTCTTTGTCTCTTTCAAATTACAAATCAGCCTTTGCTCCGAATATTAGCAGCTCTGTCATACGATCCGCCTTTGATTCTGGCTGGAAGAGCCGTGATATATATTCGTCCATGTTACTGACTACTGAAAGGTGATTTTGTCATACACTACTCCTCCCGGAAATACCCTTCAACGACATCTAACATCACATGTGCTGTCTCCACAAATTGAATACCTCACCTCCTGTCGGCCTTTATCAGTTTCAATGGGAACTGCTATAAGGTGGTTAAAGCTCAAAATCAGCAAGGTCGATATTGACGAACCTGATGCTTCAGCAAAGGAGTCTCTTTGTAAAGCAATTGACGAATACATCCGGGACCGGGTCATTCTGGCGGATACTGTTATTGCAAAGAGCGCATCAGAACAATGCATAAAGGACGGTGATGTTATCCTTACGTATGCCAAAAGCAGTATAGTCCAGCAGACTTTAATTAAGGCTCACAATGACGGACGAAAGTTCAGAGTAATAGTGGTGGACTCAAGACCCCTCTTTGAAGGTAAAGCTTTAGCCAGGGGCCTTGTGGATATAGGGTTGGATGTCAAGTACTGCCTTATGAATGGCCTCAGTCATTGCATTCGAGATGCTACAAAGGTACTTCTTGGAGCACATGCTATGATGAGCAACGGCAGGCTCTTCAGTCGGATCGGCACAGCACAAGTCGCCATGGAAGCGAAGGATTTTGATATTCCAGTTATCGTGCTCTGCGAAAGCATCAAGTGCACAGAAAAGGTAGCACTTGATTCTATTGTCCTGAACGAGGTGGCCCCTCCTGATGAGCTTCTCTTGCCATCGACGAAAGCTGGAGAGTCGGCCGGCACTTTGGCTGGCTGGCGGGAGGCGAAGAACTTGCAGTTACTCAACCTTATGTACGATGTCACGCCGGCCGACTATATAGCCATGATTGTGACGGAGCTTGGGATAGTCCCTCCCAGTTCAGTGCCAGTTCTGCAGCGGCTGGCAAATGAAGCGCAATAGGGTCTTGGAGTTGGCGTGGACTAAGGGGCGTTGATGTATATAGACACCTCAACATTGAATGAAACAGTGTAAGACCTAAGCGTCTACATATGCTACAATATTCAATTAAACACTGATTGTGATGATGCTGATATTGACAATATCGTATCATTATTTTATGGGGAATCTCGGAGTTAAGATAGGTCGCGTCCGACGTCATTGAGGGAAATTTAAAGTCAGAAACCCGAGCTTCCATGACACCATACTATTACACTCATGAGCTTCTCAATTCTTCCAAGGACAATTCTCCCACGCCCCTTAAGATACCTAGCTGCCAGTGTAAGCTTTGAACTTAAGTTAGGAGACATTAAACTTACAGATTAATAGCTAGTCTTTACCAGAGCGATGAGAATACAATCGATCCCGTACGTAGCTCCCTTAGAAACCTTACATCAGGATTCCAGCTAATACGATGTCGTTATAGTATGTGTAAGTGAAATGAAAGTTAAGGAGGAGCAAGCCACGGTAGACCTGTGTCTGATCTGGTTATTAGGGGAGGGGAGTAGTGATAACTATGCATACTTGGTCGTCGATGAAAAGTCCAAAGATGCTGTGATCATCGATCCAGCCCACCCAGAAGAGTAGCTCACTCTAATCTTGAAGGAAGGACTAAATGCTGACCTAGTTAACGAAGAGTAGCACCTGTTCTGAAAGAGCAAATCAGTTCCGGCAAGATCAACTTGACTGCAATTGTCAACACGCATCAGTATGTAAAATTCCATACCTATATGAACAAATTATCTCTAATCTATGAGTTTACAGCCACAGAGATCACGCCGGCGGAAACAAGAAGCTGGTAGAAGCTCACTCCAATATCTACAGTCCCTAATATCCCAAATATATAGACTAACAACACTCTCCGAACCAGTTAGCCTCCTCGGAATTCTCTGGAAAGCCAATAATCGGCGGCAAAGACTGCGAAGGCGTAACAAAGACCCCAGCAAATGGCGAGACCTTCAACATTGGCAGCATCGCCGTGAAAGCACTATACACACCTTGTCACACACAAGACAGCATCTGCTGGTTCATGCAAGACGGCGAAGACAGGGCCGTTTTCACAGGCGATACTCTCTTCCACGGTGGCTGCGGGCGGTTCTTTGAAGGCACACCTCAAGAGATGGAGACAGCCCTCAACGAGACCCTCGCTGCCCTTCCAGACGATACTAAAGTCTATGTGAGCTCCCGAATCCATCCCTTGACAGATATTTATACCCGCCCCGCAGACGACTCAAGCTGACCCCTTCTAGCCCGGCCACGAATATACAAAAGCAAACGTCAAATTCGCCGCCTCGGTCTCGTCGAGCTCGGCTATTAAGAAGCTCCGCGACTTTGCAGAGAACAACAAGCAGACGCAGGGAAAGTTCACCATTGGCGACGAGAAGAAACATAATATCTTCATGATGACATCAGTAAGATCCCTTCTCTGCTTCTCTTCAAGACTGCTTCCGTCTATCTTAGACACAACCAACCAAACTCGCTTTTCTCAAATAGGATCCGGAGATGCAAAAGGTGACAGGGAAGACGGATCCTGTGGATGTGATGGGCAAGCTAAGGGAGATGAAGAATAGCTTCAAGTGAGTAAGTAATGCCATTATCATGACTTGTGTCTTTCTGTTTTGGTTTTCCTCCCATCTGAAGGTACATCTTCGTACTCACTGTGGCACTGTGACAGGCCAGTAGAATCAGGCTCCAAGATCTAAAAAGGAGAAAATGAAATACAGAGATGATTATATATATTTAGGAGCAAATGTGACAGTGTCTATTTTTGGAATGTTGTACCACTGTATACTTGGTGTGACTGCCCTTAGATTTCGGAAAGTGTCACTGCGGAGAATTTCACTGAAACACCAAAACTGCTGAAAGTATACGATAGATATAGTTCTTGATTCTTACTTTGTTGAAGGAGGAAGCGCCTGACTATAATCGTAAGGTCTGTTGCCGACCTTTCGTCTTTTACAACTGCGCTTCGCTTGCAAGGTGTAGCAGCTCGCAAAGATTTCGCAAAATCTTTATTGCTTTTGGGAAAATTAAGCCTAAAACGTTAATATCTTAGCTCCATGTCACTCCCTCTGCTCTAGGACCATAGCGTGCCTGTGGCCATGGCCCAAACTTCGACAAAACGCCGCCCTTATGACGCTACAGAGAACCTTCAGACTTTCATCTCCCAGCGCAATAAATTTGGCAAAAGGCAAAAGAAGCTGAAGTTAACGCCAGAGAACTACGAGGCCGATATACAGAGGCTTAATGGGTCTGGCCCTTTGGCCCCGAAAGATGCAGACGCCACCAAGAACATCAGTGGCATATGTTGGAAGTGAAAAAGGTAAGGAAGCAGTCGCCTTGTCTGAGCCTTTGCTCTGCTAAATTAAAGCAACACCAGGTTCTGCGAATTCAGAGGCGAGCAAGATTGGCGGGCAGCCATGTGAACATGCGACAAAGGAACCACTATGATGTTTCTCTGATATATCTGCGAGAACACTAGTATCTGCTCTAGTTCAAGCAGCTCTACAACCGAGTCAACAGGCAGCATATGGACAAGAATGACGCCAAAGAGGCCTTGAAGGTATAATGGCCTACTTTGTTGCTACTTGCACAAGACGGATAACTGTACCACTATAGTATCTCGACACCGTCTTGGCCAAGGAGCTCAGCCTGAGACGAAAAAGGACAGCCAAGCCAGTGCTGGGAGCAGACGACCTCATCCTCCTCCTCACCCACCACTGGGCCCATATTTCCGACCGAAGATCAGCGTCTGGCACTTGCAGCAATTATGCTCCTCTTGATATACACCGGCTGTCGGCCGGCCAAGCTGGTTGGCATGGCAAAGGGTAATGCTACCAGTCACTAGCAAGCATACGAGGACGACAGCTGGGATAGTGGATACGAGAGCTCCGATGAGGTCAAAGATGAGGATCCTGTCTACGAGAATCCAGAGCCCTGGGCTAACCTAAACAACCCTGATTATGACGATGATGATGATGCAGATATACTCACAGAAACTTGGGGTCCCAATCTAATAACATAGCTTTTGGCAAGCCCCAGTCCATATCGAATAGCCTAGACACAATTACCTTAGCCCAGTCCTTGGCTGTCCTCTTGGACTTGCCAGGCATCAACTTCACATTCTTGCTGAGCTTGCAAGTCAGCGTGAGAACGCAGTCGAAGCCATTAGGTATAGACACTAGGAGAGCCAGGATGAAATCCAATGATATGGTGTGGAACAGGGCCGCTGGTGATTGTATAGGCTGCATAGATTCGTAGGGTGCGTGGCGCTTCGTCTGGAATACAATACATTCTGGACAACGGAGTAAGTAGTCGCACAATTGCTTAGACACGCTCAGGATGCAGAATTCTGAGACGATCTAGGCAATCCTGGCGTATCCTGGGTGGCCGTGCCATGTCGAATATGTTCTTTAGACAATTCTCTGGGACGCAGAGCTGTCTAAGAGTAGTGACCCCATGTGTAACGCGGTACACTAAACCGTCAGCGTCGATCTCGAATGGTAGAAGTGCAGCATTATCGCCAAGCGCCTTGTTCTCACGTAGCTGGGTGATAATGCACTTCCAGCGCGGGTCCTGGTTGTATCCGGCGATGATCTTCTTGAAATCGTCGCTGATTGCTATCAATATGCCCATAGGCTCTGTCGTAGTCTGAGTAGATGCCAAATTGTAAACCCTCAATATCGCTATTCAGGGCATCTAGCTCGCCAGTTGTATTGGGATCCTTTGTAGTAGGAAGTAGTGACAAGGCATCAGGTACGACGTGTGCCTTGCCAGGCTTATGGCGGATCTTTATCTAGAATCTAGATAGAAACTTGCTAGCGCGAACTAGTTGGAGGTTTGTCCTAGTCGTAGACATAGAGGTAGTAATGTCTGATTGCTTGGCAATGTCGAGTATTAGGCCATGGTCGGTGTAGATCACAATGGGGGGCTGCTTCGCAGATTCTATCATGTGGCGGATCTTCCGTACAACCCAAACTGTGCCTGCGATCTCCAGTTGCGTGGGCCAGTAACGGGTCTCTGCGTCAGTGAGCTTCCGGGATAAGAATAAGATCGGCTCAATCTGGGAGCGTGGCAGGTACCCCGATCTTGCTGCTGTAGTGCCATGGCTATCGACAGTGTCGATTTCCTTCACGTGGTAAACCATGCCGCCCATTCCTTCCTTAGAGGAGTCCAGATCGGCGTATAAGTCCCTGTCTGCGTCGAAGTGGACTAGCTGACATACTACTGTCACTGTCTAGCTGCAAGTACATTACGGTAGTCGACGCAATGTCTTTCTTCTACCAGTGGCAAGTCCACCCTGAGTCTCGCCAATGCCTCACCGTCGTGTCCCACTTAGGTCAGCACACATTCAATTGCACAATGATGGGCTTCCGAAACTCGCCAGCTTATGTCCAGCGAAAGATGGATAAGATTCTTGCAGACATAGGCTTCGCCAAAGCGTATATCGACGACGTGGTCACAGGAAGTCGTATGTTGGAGGTGCTGTACATATCGCGCATATCCGCTAGCTTCTCTCTCACTTTGTTCAGTTGAATATTGCAGTCAAAGCATCCAAGACATTCGTTAGATACTCGTCTGCTACCGTGCTTGGACAAGTAGTAGACTCATTTAGCATGTCTACGACTCCTAAGAGACTTGCAGCAATAGCTAAGCTCTCGTTCCCTCGCACTCTAAGAGAGCTAGAGGTTTACCTTGGAATAACGGGATGGCCCCGCGACTATGTCCCTAGATACGCCATCGTTGCCCAACCACTCCAAGACCGCAAGACCCAGCTCTTGAAATGTATCCCGATGAATCGAGGGCCTGCACGGAGGGGATTTGCAACAAGGCAAGCCTTCGCATACCCTACTGAAGCAGAGAGAGCTGCATTCGCTGCGCTTCAAAGGGCACTGTCGAACCCTACTACCCTTGTGACGGCATAGGGTAGACGTTAGGCTGTACAAGCTTATTCAGACCACGTATGTCCACGACTGCTCTGCCCTTCGGCCCTTCGGTGTGTCCTTCCATACGACGAATACTGGGTAACTGAATGGGGTAGGCTTCGTAGTACGCTCGATTCGTCCTTGGCGTTCTAATTCTCCAAAGGCTAGTTCCCCTACAGCACGGTATTCAGCTCCGAGTGGATATACACATGCCTTGCTCTTCGAAACCTTCGATTCCCAGTCGCTGCGCAAGTGGATGCGCATCCATTCGTCCTCAGGGATGTCCACGAAGCCGACATCGTTCCATATAGCCGGGAACTCGTCGAGGACTTCGCAGAGTCGTTGGCAAGAGTCGTGTTGGCGGCCGTTGTACACTTTAGCACCAGACGAGTGCTTTCCCGCTTGCTAACTGTGGTTGTCGCTGGGTAGGCTGCTTGTTATAGGGCCTGTTGGAGAGCCCGGTGTGCGGAGAGCTAGTTCAGCAATATCCGATATGTTTTCCATGACCTGAAAGACTTGGCAATTGATGTCGCAGAGGGATCCAAGACAGCTATTGCAAGGAATAGAGATATCCTTGTTGGAGTCGTTCCGGACTAGATAGCAGAGAGGTTGATATCCGTTAGATGCGCATATACTGACACCATGCAATCGTCGGTTTCGAATAGCAGATCTCGATCAAATGCCTCGTTGACTGCGGCATGGTGCACTGGAATCGACCGCGTCGATTTGGCCGGTATCACCAGACTCACTAGCACGTACAGGCGTGTGGATCGGAGTCGTACGTGGACGGCATTGTATCTGGACATCCACGTCGCAGCTCCTGATGTATGCTCTCGACGAGGAGATCGATATATCGTTCTTCTCAGGGCCGAGTATATCGTATCTTGGCCTGTAGATCAGTAACCAGATGGACTTCGCGTGTAAATGTGGCTATAACTCGTTGTTTGTCTTTGTAGCGGACGCCTACAAAGCACATCGGCATCAGGACGTATTCGGACATTAAATGTCGCGATGTGTCAATGCCTCGGACGCGCAAAGGGGTAGCCATGGTACGAATGTGTAAGTCTGGCAGCAGGAGCTTCAACCAGACCTTGTCGCATAGTGTAAGGGAGCAGCCTGTGTCAAGACATACCGAAGTGGACGCGTCTGCGTTAGGCTACAGCATGATCTCTGTTGTACCAGTTACAGAAGCCAAACCTAGTTCCGATATCCGCTTTCAAGTTGACAGAAGACTTCACAAGTGGTAGGTTGCGTGACTTGGATGCTTCTGTACTAGAGTCTACCTCGTTGGCGTAGGCAGATCGGTCGTGCTCTGACTCTGAGTCAGAGCTGTCTGCAGTACCAGCAGTTGTTGTGCCTGGGCGTTGACAATGATCATTCTGGATATGCTTGTGCAATTGTTGCGGCTTGCAAAAGTGGCTTTGCAGCGCTTGCACTTCGCAGGCGGCAAACTGGATGGGTCGATCGCAGTGAATTGGACTACAGGCTCTTCTATATCAACAGTGTTGACTGGGGCGGCGTGATATATGCCAATCTCGAAGTCTTCTTCGCCGAATCCAGGTGGTGGTTCGGATGCTTCGCCGTAGTAACTCTTGTCGTGGTCTCCGTAGTGTGCATGCTTGTGATCTGAGTAATCCGACAGCGTCGATTCTAGTGTTTGATCCCCTAGAGGTGTCGTAGTATCAAGTGACGCGCTGTGGTATACCTCTAGTCCAGATCCATGGTAGGCTGTCTGCGTGCGATGTGGCTGCCAGCTCTTCGAGTTTGAAACGTGCCCGTTTGCAGCAGTAATCTGAAGGGGCTGACGAGGTGATAGTGTAGGTCGTGGCTGTTGTGAGTTGCTTGCGTTTAGTTGGCCTTGCTAATTGGCCTGCCTTCCATACTGGTATGAGGGCTGCGGCTCATAAGCTCTATACCCTTAATTGTAGCCAACGCTTCCGCGGAAGCTATGTCTACCACTATAGCCACCAAGACTTCCTTGGGATGGTAGGTAGTTCATCGTCTGGCGGGGACGCTCGTAGACATAAGGAGATGAGTAGTAGAGCGGAGCATTAGAAGGAAATCCGCCGCGACGAGCTTGCCTTTGCCGCGATCTTGTGCTCGTGAATCGCGTGATTGCTGGAAGCGGTCTGCCATGTTGGTGAGCACTGGCATCTTCGAATCGAGGTCTTCGAGGAAGTGGCGCAGCGTCGTATTGGGTTGTGGCATCGAGATTTGAGTCTGAATGGGAACGTCCAAGCCATTCCAGACCGCAAGGAGTTGGTTGTCGTATGCCCCAGCATTATCTGCATAAGCTCACGCCGTTCTTTCGCACCGAAACGAGGTTGACTGGCTGGTGGAGGCTTCTCGAGACATGCCGGCAGGTTTTGGGGCCACTTCCAGAGCTGCTTCGTACTGGTATGAAGGTCGGGCAGCAGAAATCCAGGCGTCGATTCTGGAGATGGGTACGGCAAAAAATATAAGCGAAGGCTATAGTATTTGCCGGCCTTCCCACTATTATTGGCCTTAACACTTTGTGCATTAGTCCACAGCCACAATGAGTTCGCACAGAAGTCTTGATTGGGCAGCTTTTTCCCTGATTGGGGGGCCGCTAAACCCAGGGGGTCAAACACCGCGACTGAGATTATACAATATGTCTAAGTTCTCCGGTTCTGGCTGCCGAATCTAAGAGGTTTTGTCGCTGTTTTACGCTGCCTCGACCGCTCGCTTAACCTGCCTACCCTTCACGTGCTCTCAGCTCGCTTAGCTTGGCAGGGACTGCTTGAAAAAGCACCCCACAGTACTTAGACATATTGTGTTATTAGGAATTATCTGAACTATATAAATCGCTATTAAGATCTATATTAAATTAAATAAGCTAGTAAATATTAAATATATATCTATTCTATCTATTCTCAATGTGTACAAAGAGTAATCGACGGAGTCGATGTTACGGCCCTGGCACGGGGCCCTGGCGGGGCACGTGATCAGCGCTTCCTGTATTTAAGAGAGCCTTCGGCTCTCTTCTTCTCTTCTTTCTTCTTTAGCTTTAGATTGACTAAGCCGTCACATAGCAAGCGAGATAAAGTGACTTTGTCACTTTAATTAATAAGCGAGCGGAAATGCTCTAAGGCTGACTAAGCTAATCACATGATCTAGCTAACCATTGCTTCTTTAGCGTCCTCATGCCTCCAAGCCTGGATGCATCCATTGTGTATAAGCTCTAAGGGGACAACATTTCCTCTATCTAAGAGCCGAGATCCTTTCAAATATTTCTGTACTCTTCTCTGCTTAGTCCCTCAATCTTCCTTGTGTAGTTTCCGTACTTCAGTTCGCGGCGCTTGAAGTTTAACATCAACAGCTAGTCGAAACCGAGCACACCATCTGTTACGGCCCTGGTACCAACCCCGTGCCCCGCCGGGGGCACGTGATTAGCGCTTCCTGTATTTAAGTGTCAGGATGTGCTTACGTAATCTGGGGATAGTATGGGGTAATTACCTAATAATTGAGGTGGCTGGGATACCTCTACATATAGGGGAGCATCCGGAGCACTTTGGATGCAATGTGTCAATTAAATATAATCAATAGAGTGTCAGGCATAACCGCCTGAAGACAAGCCATCCGCTGCTAATATTGTATGTACGTGACTTACCTAATCGCGTTAAATTCTGTCATTAAGAGCCTTCGGCTCTCTACTTCTCTTCTTTCTTCTTTAGCTTTAGATTCTTGTAATATAGGCTACCAATTAATCGAGCTTCGCCCTCTCATTTGAGCGTCCCCGTTCCTTTATACTAGAAAGGGAATCGACGGCGTCGATCGAAAGGTGAGCTTGGTTGAACGACGCATCTGGATCTTCTGAGAACAGACTAGAAGGAGACGGGGGTGTAAGTTTAGGGATCTCTTATCACTAAATATGCTATCGCAATCCAAATATCCTTGGAGAGAGCTTTGTAAAAGATTACCTCAAGCTTATGTGGATAAAGGTGCAAGCTAAAAAAGTTCGCTTAGCTAGCGTGCAAGTGTTCCGCCCCTCTGCTGCCTCCTCTAAACGGCCTTTTTTGATTCACTTTGCTCCCTGTTTATTCTTCTCCCAAGAACAGCAACTACTGCTTTTCCATCCAACCCTGCCGTACTACATCTGCAGAATGTCTCCCACCGGTGACATACAACTCTCTGATGCTGAGATTGAGGCTTTAGCAGCTAAGATCCAAGGTGTCTCCTCCAAAGATAAGATGCTCGTCAGACCCACTTTACAGGCACTGTTATTACTCATTAGAACATCGGCCGACGCCTCGCTGTTCGAAATCGTGTGCAAGTGGATTTCTGAAATCAAGTTAACTGAAGGCGTTGTAAAGGTATTTCATCCTCTCTTGCCTATTCCAGTCTCCGTTCGTGTACTAATGATTATGATGTGAAGATCAACGCGAGCGACACGACAGAGTCCAAGATTACAGAAGTATTTGACCTCAAAGTTGACAAGAGCAACCGGTGGACACTAGCGGAGGATAGCCTGGTCGAGGTCCCTTCAATGCTAAGTATGTCTTAGCAACTCATCACTGGCGCATCTACATTCCAATGCTAATTACTACTGTCAGAGCGGAACCTACGTGACCTAGAAGACGCTCTTTACGATGAGGATTCAGAAGCTACCTGTCGGATCGCGATCGACATCATGCTCGTTCAATGCCGAAAATATCTACGCCACAAGCACCAATCCGCCGAGACTGCGTATAGTATTAATGCCAACGTTGCCAATGCTACCAATCCCTCAACTCCTAGAAAAGCTGTCGTCAACATGCCAGCTGCGGAACCAATAAAGCGCGTCAAACTGTTTCCAGAAGCCTCTCTGTCTATCGAGATGCGCAATAAATTAATACCGAATGGCAAAATTCTAGTCACTGGCCTAGCTGATTGGGCCTTGGGATATAGCACTGCCGGAGATGAGGGCACTTTACTTGTTGCCATAGAGGCGAAGCAGAGGTCAGAATTTTCTAAAGGAGAAGCTCAGTTGATCGCCTACCTCGCTATCCTC
>Ga0335074_10004486_pt1 | contig 19205 bp, 19 predicted proteins | sample Lox_Sample_23_FD_206715 | JGI IMG/M metagenome (GOLD analysis project Ga0335074, IMG submission 206715) | Soil microbial communities from Loxahatchee National Wildlife Refuge, Florida, United States - Lox_Sample_2.3 | ecosystem: Environmental > Terrestrial > Soil > Wetlands | place: USA... | reverse complement strand
GACAGGCCGTTGAGCTTGGCGCCGGCCAGAAAGGCCAAGGTGCCGCCCAGGCAAAAGCCGACGATGGCGGCTGGACCGCTTTGCCTTGCTTCGTCGATGGCGGCCTGGATGTCGCGCATCATGGCGCCCCAATCAGGATTGGCGACATACTTGCGCGCGTTGGCGATCTCGTCCGGCGAATAGCCGGACTCGAAATTCGGCTGCTGGCGGTCGAATATCGCGGGAGCGATAGCGGCATAGCCTTGCGCGGCGATCCGATCGCAGACTGCGCGGATGTGATGGTTGACGCCAAAGATTTCCTGGATGACGACGACGCCGCCCTTGGCCGCTCCGCTCGGATCGGCGCGATAGGCACCGAGCTTGAAGCTGTCTGCAGCGACGAGTGAGAAATGCTTACCCAAGACGATCCTCCTTGCGGCTGACGAGCCTAACCCTGCCACTTTAGCATATACAGGCTTAGCATATACCGGCGCGAAGCGCCGATGAAATGGCGGCTGCGGCCGTCGGCCTCAGCGCATGACGACGATGAAATCCGTACCATCGCCGGTCTCTTCGCCGCGACCTTGGTCGGAGATGATGAGGGAAGAGCCGGGGACGATCAATAAGGAAATCCGCTCGATCACGTCCGGCGGGATTTCAATGCGGGCGAGCGCCTGTTGCGGAGTTTCCGGTGGCTCGGCAGCGACGAAGGCGTCGGCGATTCGATTATTTTGGCGTCTGGTCCTGGCGGATATCCGAAATTGCTCCTCGTATTGAGCGCGGTGCGCGCGCTGTAGCTGCTCGCCCGGCATTGAGACGACGTTCCAGCGCAAGGTCGAGCCGTCCGACAAATAATCCAGCGCCGTGAAGATGTGAGTGCCGAGGCGTTGCTTCGGATGTTCGATCACGACCGGTGCCTCGAACAACGGTGAAAAATCCTGGCGGACGTAAATCCTCTGGTCCTTTCGGCTGACGAAAATCGCGATCGGGGCCTTGAAGGGCGTATGTTCGATTGCGGCGGGTTGGTCAGGCGGCATGGCCTGCAGCGCGGCGGCCGGAGCCGTGGCGGCGATTTCGGTGCCGCCCGGCACGTTTGCGGGCGGGGCTTGCTCCGCGGTCGGCGCTGGCGGATCGCCGTCGGCGCGGACCGCCGCCATGTCAGCGGTTTGCCCGCGCGTCGCGTCGCCTGCCTTGCCGCCGTCGACGGTGGTCTGCGCCGTCATGAAAAGCTTTGCCGCTGTCGGCGTCGACGGCATCGGAGCCGGGGCGGCGGGCGGCTGCTCATGCACGAACAGATGCGGATCGGCGAATTCCTGCGGCCGCAGCTCGGGGTCGGCGATGATCACCCGTGCGCCGAGCCTGGTCAGTCGCCAAAGGCGTGCGGCGAATTCGTGCGGCATGCGGATGCAGCCGTGCGAAGCGCGGTGGCCGACGCCGACGCCCTCATGAAGAGCCACCCCCGACCAGGTGATGCGCTGCATGTAAGGCATGGGCGCATCGCTGTAGATGTTGGAACGATGGAAGCGGCTCTTCTGGATAATGTCGAAAATGCCCAACGGCGTCGGATGATTGGGCAATCCGGTCGCCACCGGCGCGTGCGCCACTTCCGTGCCGTCGCTGTAGAGGTGAAGCTCCTGCTGATCGACGGAGATGATGATCTGCAGCGGCCCTTTCGGAATATGTCCGAACGGCTCGTTGTTGACATGCGCGGCCCGGCTTGACCCAGCCTGGTGTCCGGAATGGAAGCGAGCGTTGGCCGCCGCCGGCCGAGCGGCAAGTACCAACGCCGCGGCGAGCGGGATCGCGCTGAGCAGGCCAAACCGGATACGCATGGACCGGCGGCGACGGCAAAGCGGCATCGCATGCCTCGCACGCCCGGTGCTCAATTGCGCCATCCCGCCGAAAGGGAAAAGCCCAATACGATGCGCAACGCTACTGGAGACATTGCCTTATGACTACGCCACGCAGATGACTATGCCACGCAGACGAGGTTAACGTCCGAACGATAATGCAAGACGGATTAACAACGCGTTCGACATGCGAAAGTTGCGCGCTGGAGCGCCTCAAGCGGGAAGAGCGGTCGCGAAGGCCTCCGCCAGCAGCTCATAAGAGCGCCGTCGTGCCGCATGGTCGTAGACCATTGTGGTGATCATCAGTTCATCGGCGTGGGTTGCTTCGACGAGCGAGAGCAGCCGACTTTTGACGCTCTGCATGCCGCCGACCACCAGGCGGGCCCGATGACGGGCAATGCGTTCGCGGTCGGCGGCGGTGTAGGAATAGGCGGCGGCCTCTGCCGGCGAAACCAGCGGCAGAAATTCGCCCTGGGCGCGACGCACGAAGTGCAGGTCGGCGCTGGCCGCGATCCGCTCGGCTTCGGCGTCGGTATCGGCCGCGATCGCCGCCACGGCAAGGATGGCATAGGGCTCGCGCAAAGTTTCCGACGGCTTGAAATGGGCGCGATAGCTCAGCATCGCGCTTGTCGCATCGTGTTCGGCGAAATGCTGCGCGAAGGCGAAACCCATGCCGACGGCGGCGGCAAGTTCGGCACTGTAACCGCTGGAGCCGAGCAGCCAGATTGGCGGCAGCGCCACATCGGCCGGAACGGCATGCAGCTGGCGAAACGGATGCTGCTCCGGAAAGCCGCCGCGCTCCAACAGGATCAATTCCTGAAAGCGCTCGAGGAAGTCGTCGCCTTCCCGCGTGTCTTGGCGGCGGCGGAGCGCGAATGAGGTCACCGGATCGGTCCCGGGCGCGCGGCCGAGCCCAAGATCGATGCGGCCGGGGAACAGCGCCTCCAACACTTTGAACCGTTCGGCGACCATCAGCGGGGCATGGTTGACCAGCATGACGCCGCCCGAGCCGACGCGAATATGCGTGGTCGCCGCCGCGATTTGTCCGATCATGATTTCCGGCGCCGAACTGGCGATGTTCGCCAGATTATGGTGCTCGGCGAGCCAGTAGCGCTTGTAGCCGAGCCGGTCCGCAAGCCGCGCCAGATCGAGCGAGTTGCGCAATGCCGCCGATCCCGGCGTGGCGGTCGTGACGGGCGACAGATCGAGGACGGAAAGCGGAGTTGGCGCGCGGTCTGCGAGGTTCACGCGTGGAACGTGGGTGCAGGCAGGCCGCCGGTCAATCCTGCATGCCGGCCTATTGCATCGGCGCCACGACCAACGGGCCGCCGCTCGCCGCATTCAGCTCTTTGGTTTTTGGCTTGGCCTGTCGCGAAGCAATTTTGCCATGGCGGACGTGCGCCGGCCTCGCGGCCGATTGCGGTTGCTGCGAGCGCGGCGCGGTCTGAAAAATCGGCTGCGCCAAGGAGGAATTCGGATTGGCGATTGGTGCAGTGAATTCGGCGACGGCGCCGGATACTGTGCGCGCACGGCGGCGCGGCGTTGCGACGCGGCGCCGCTTGGCATTGTGCTCTTTCTTACGCAGAGTTTCCGCAGGCATCGTTGCGACAGCGGCTGGCGCGATCTCGTCTTGCAGCATCGGCGGCTCGATCGTGGGCGCCAAGTTGGCCGGCGGTTCGACTACGATAATGCTTGGTGCAGGCGTGGCCGTCGCAGCGACAACCCGAGGCGCGGGCTCCGGCGGCGATGCCGCAGGCGCCTCATCGTGCGCAGTCGGCGTATTCGCAACGGCGACAGGCGAGCCGGCTGCGTCCTTCGGCGTGGCGCCGGCGGCCGTTTCAGCAGCCTCGATCGCGTGGTGTGCCGGCGCGGCAGCGACTGCGGGCACTGGTTCAGCGCCGCGTCGATCCTCAAACAGGCGTGTCGACGGCGCCACGGTTTCGCCCGGGCGCTGCGGCTCGCGCGGCGGCAAGCGACGCTCAGCCGCAGCAAACGTCATAGGCGGCACCGCGATCGTGTCGGCGAGAGGTCGCAATGGCGCGCGCGCCGGCGATAGAGCGACAATCGGCTGATGGCTGACGCCCAACGCGGCGAACATGGCAAATCCGCAAATCAACGCCAGGACCGAGGCCAAGGTCGTCGCGATGATCAAGCGGACATCAGGAAACATTCGACCTCGCCCAACGCCTCCGCGCGCCCCAATAAGCACGCGTCACATCAAAATGCGTCACATGAATCGCGCGATACATCACACACGCATCAGGTGAAGCACACGTCACATGGGGCCAGATCAGCGCAAAGGTTTTTTGGTCTGCATCGGCCGTTTGGCGGCCGACTTTGTTGCCGGACCGCGCCGGCTATGCACCGACGCCATCAGGTGAACGACAATAGATGAGTCGCCAAAAACTCAACATTAAAAATGTAGCGGCGCGGCGTCGGCCCGCATATCAACGCGCCGTTTCAGATTGAACGCGGTGGCACCAAGCCGATGACGGCAGTGACTTATCTTCGCGCCAGCGGGCCTTGTACCGACGCCGGGGCCGGCATCGCCGCGGGCAAAACCACGACGCGCGTGCCGAGGTTCACCCGATTGTAGAGATCCTCGATATCGTCGTTGGTCAGGCGAATGCAGCCGGATGAGACGAAATGGCCGATGGTCGACGGCTGATTGGTGCCGTGAATGCGATAAAGGGTGTTGCCGAGATAGAGCGCGCGCGCGCCGAGCGGGTTGCCGATGCCGCCGGCCATGAAGCGCGGCAGATAAGGCTGGCGCTCGATCATCTCCTTCGGTGGATGCCAGTCCGGCCACTCGCTCATGCGGCTGATCCGCTCGCTGCCCGACCAGGTAAAGCCTTCGCGCCCGACGCCGATGCCGTAGCGCAACGCTTTGCCGCCGCCGCGTATCAAATAAAGGTAAGTGTGCTGCGTATCGATGATGACCGTTCCGGCGGGCTCGGAGGTGACGTAATTGACCAACTGGCGGCGGAACTGCGGCGGCAATTCCTTGGCCGGTCCGGTTTCCGGCTGATCGTCCGGCGGCAATGCAGCAACCTCCGTCGCGCGGTCCGGCGGCGGCCCGCTGGCCGCGTCGGCGGGATCGCGGACCGAACCGGTCACGTCGGCGGTTGCGCCACCGTTGCCGATCGCTACCGGCGGCCGCGGCGCTTGCCCCCAGCCGACTGACGGCATGGCCGGCGCGCCGATACGGTTCGCAGGCGTGAAATACGGCTGCTCGGCCGGCGAATAGGAAGTGACCGGCTCTGCTCCGGCTCGCGCGCCATAGCCCGGGCCGTAAGGCGCTTGGCTCGGCGGCGCGCCAACACCGAGCGGGGGTATCGGTGCGGCATCATAGGGTTGCGGCGGCGGATAATATTCCTCCGCTGCCGGCGGCGCATAAGACTGCGCGGCCGCCCTACCACACGAACCGGCAACGGCAAGCGCACCGATGGCGACACTAATGCTGACACGCAGGAAAGGGCCACACACGCGCACGACAGGATCCCCGACAACCCTCAAATCACAGGGATATTTTGCAAAAACTTGGGGCGGCAACATGGCGACAAAGGGTAACCGCGGCGGCAATGCGCCGGCAAAGGCGCCCGATGGCGCCGCCATGACAGTTCATGGATAACGAAATGTGAAGGAACCGCCGCGGTCCTCCCCTTGCTGTGCTCTTGGCTCGCGCGGCCAAACTGGTAGCATGCTACTGGCGTTGCGGGTGGGGTACGAACAAGTGAGATTTTTGACAAACCCGGCATGGCCAGTGCACGGCGCGATCGCGCTTTGCGTCGTTGCCTGTGGCGCGGCCTACGCGCAAAATCCCAGCGTCGACGAACTCAAGGGCAAGATTTTCGACGCCCGCATGGCGCAGCAGACACTCGGCAAGGGCCTGCGTTTCTGCGACCGGCTCAATGGCAAAGGCTTTTACTTTCATCTTCGCGATCGCGTTCTGGATTTAGAAGAATACTTCCAGTCGTTGGAAAATCTGGCGAAGGCGGAGGTGTATAATCCGGCCAAGCATCGGCCGTGGAGCCTGCAAGATGCCAAGGAGCGCTGGGAAGAGGTTAAAAAGCAGGCGGCAGCAGACAAAGCGAAATGCGAACTGGTGAAGAGCCTGCCGCAGCTCGAAAAACAGCTGCAGGAGCTGCAAGCCAACAGCGCCGGATCGGACAAGAAAGACTAGCGGCGCGCAAAGTTCAGGCGCGAAACGCCGCACTCCGGCATGCTCGTTTGCGTTTTCGGCTTGGTCCACTGGCGCGGCGGATTCGGAGTTCCTATAGTTTCATCGCGAACGCGTGGAGGACCTTCAAATCCACGGACCGCACAAGAATCGCAAACTCGACAAAAATAACCGTCATGCGCAGCTGCCGAATCCCGGATTTCCCGGCCGTCCTATCCCGGCTACAAGTCGGCAGCGAAGGAACGGTCAGATGGCGTCGCTGAGCGACTGGAAGGTGCCGTCTTCGGTGCAGCCGAAGCCGGAAGATTACTCCTACGATCTCGACCTCGCTTTGGCCTGCATGGTGTCGCTGCGCGCTACCGTGCCGGCGGATGCCTTCACCGCGGAGACGCTTGGCACCGAGCGCGCCGGCAACGGTGTCATCGTCCGCGGCAATGGCCTCATCCTGACCATCGGCTATTTGATCACGGAGGCGGACACGATCTGGCTCACGCTGAGCGACGGCCGTTCGGTTCCCGGCCACGTGCTCGGCTACGATCAGGAAACCGGCTTCGGGCTGGTGCAGGCGCTCGCCAAGCTCGATATGCCGGCGCTGCAATTGGGCCAATCGGCAACGGCCGCGCTCAGCGAGCGGGTCGTCGTTGCCGGCGCCGGCGGGCGTCATCATTCGGTCGCCGCGCGCATTGTCGCCAAGCAGGAATTCGCGGGCTATTGGGAGTACGTGCTCGACCAGGCGATTTTTACCGCGCCGGCGCATCCGAATTGGGGCGGCACCGCGCTGATCGGACCGGCCGGCGACCTGCTCGGCATCGGGTCGCTGCAGCTTCAACACGCCGCCGAGCAGGGTGGGACGCAGAACATCAACATGATGGTTCCCATCGACTTGTTGAAGCCGATCTTCGACGATCTGCTCAAATTCGGCCGGCGCAATGCGCCGTCGCGGCCGTGGCTCGGCTTCTACGCCACCGAAGTGGAGAACCGTCTCGTCATCGTTGGGCTTGCCGATCGCGGACCGGCCAAGCGCGCCGATCTGCGCACCGGCGACATCGTGCTGACGGTTGCTGGTACGGAAGTCCACGACCTCGCCGGCTTGTTCCGCAGCATCTGGGCACAAGGCCGGGCCGGCGTCGAAGTGCCGATCAGCATCTATCGCGATGGCGAGACCATGGAGCTGCGGGTCAAATCGAGCGAGCGCGATCGCTTCCTCAAGGGTCCGAGCCTGCATTGAGTTTCGTCATTGCGCAGCGCGAGGCGGCGAAGCCATCCAATTCTACCGCGCTGGACCGGATTGCTTCGCTGAGCCTGTCACCGGGCCGGCCAATTCGGGCAACAGCATGTTCCGCGCGCAATCGCGCGCCCGCCTGTTCGCTCGCGATGACGGCAGCTATTTCCGCTCAAACAAGGCTTTCCGCTCAAACAAAGCGCGCAAGCCGTCGCGATAGGTCGGATAAAGCAACGTTACGCCAAGCTCGCGTTTGAGCTTGCGGCTGTCGACGCGTCGGCAGCCCTGCCAGAAACTCAAGGCCATCGGCGACAACGAGGGCGCGGCTTCCGTGAACAAAATTTCCGGCGGCGGATCGCGCCCCATAAGTTGCGCGGCGAACGCGATCGGCGCGCCGGGCGGGGCCGGCTCATCGTCGGCGACGTTGAAAATCCCGGAGGCTTTGCGGGCCAACGCCGCGTCGATCGCCTGTGCGATATCGGCGACGTGGATGCGGTTGAAGACCTGGCCGGGTTTGACGATGCGTCGCGCCTCGCCGCGCGCGATCTGCACCAGCGCGTTTCGTCCCGGCCCGTAAATGCCGGCGAGCCGCAGAATGGCAATCGCGGCGCCGGATCGGACGCCGAGCTTTTGCCAGCTCCGCTCGGCTTCCAACCGCTCAAGTCCGCGCACCGAAGCGGGCCGCGGTACGGTGTCCTCGTCGACCCAGCCGCCGCCGTGGTCGCCGTAAACGCCGACGGTCGATAGATAAGCGATCGAATGCAGCCGGCTGGCGTTGGCGAACGCGCCGGCAAAGGCCGCCAACACAGGATCGCCGTGTTCGGTCTGGGGAATCGAAATCAACGCCAAATCCGCTTCGCCGATGGCGCTTGCCAGCTCCGGCGTCGGCGCAACCCCGTCGAAGGGCAGGGCCTTCAAGCGGCCGGCAAAACGCGCGTTGAGCACCGCGGCGCGTTCGATCCCGCGCACGGTGCCGATAATGCGGTCGAAGCCGTCGCCGAACGCGGCGATGAAATGTTCCGCCGCATAGCCAAGGCCGAAGCATAGGAGCGTCGACATCGGAGCCTCATCCTGCGCAGGCGGCATCCCATTCGGCGGCGACTTCCGGATCGGCTTCGCTCGAGCGCCGCGTCGCGGCGCGTTCTTTGAGCCGCGCGCGGTCGAGCCGGCCGAGCGCCCACACCGCCGCGCCGCGAACGAGCGGGGCGGCATCGTCCAGCAATCGCTCGACCTCGTCGGCGAGCGCCGCATCCGCGGAATTGCCGATCGCGACCAGCACATTGCGCACAAAGCGCGCGCGGCCGATGCGCTTGACCGGGCTTTTCACAAACAGCGCGCGGAAGCCTGAATCGTCGAGCCGGGACAGCTCGGCAAGCGGCGGCGCACGCAAAGCCTCGCGCGCCGCGAGCCGCGTTTCGCGGCCGGCCTGGGCAAACTTGTTCCACGGGCAAACCGCCAGGCAATCGTCGCAGCCATAGATGCGATTGCCGATCGACGGCCGCAACGCCCGCGGGATCGGGCCCTTGTGCTCGATGGTGAGATAGGAGATGCAGCGCCGCGCATCGAGACGATACGGCGCAGGAAAGGCCGCCGTCGGGCAGATATCGAGGCAGGCGCGGCAGCTGCCGCAATGGTCGTCTGCCGCGTCATCGGGCGGCAAATCGAGCGTGGTGAAAATGGCGCCGAGAAACAACCACGAGCCGTGTTCGCGCGAAACCAGATTGGTGTGCTTGCCCTGCCAGCCGAGCCCGGCCGCTGCGGCGAGCGGCTTCTCCATCACGGCTGCGGTATCGACAAAGACTTTGACGTCGCCGCCGGCCTGCGCGATGAGCCAGCGACCAAGCGTTTTCAGCCTTGGCTTGATGACGTCGTGATAGTCGTCGCCGCGGGCATACACCGAGATGGCGCCACCCGTTCGCTCTTTCAGGATCGCCAGGGGATCGTCATGCGGGCCGTAATTCAGCCCAAGCATGATAATGGAGCGCGCGTCAGGCCACGACCCACGCGGATCGCCGCGGCGATCGGCGTCTGTCGCCATCCAATCCATGTCGCCGTGCGCGCCGGCGGCGAGGAACTCGCGCAACCTCTCCGCCGCGCGCGGATTAGAGTCCGGCCGCGCGACGCCGACTGCATCGAAGCCCTGTGCGCGGGCGGCCGCGGCGAGCGCCGTCTTGAGCGCGGCCGCCGTTGTCGGCGTCAGAAGTCGAGATTGGCGTAGCTCGGCGACGGCGGCAGGCCGGGCAGCGTCTCGCCGAGCAAAGCGCGGAACGACGGCCGCGATTTGATCCTCGCGTACCAAGCCTTGGCGGTTTCGTCTGCGTCCCACGGCACATCGCCCAGGTAATCGACGGCGGACAAATGGGCCGCCGCACTCAGATCGGCATAGGTCAGATCGTCGCCGGCAAGCCAGTCGCGCTTGCGAACGAGCCAGCCGATGTAGCTCAGATGGTATCTAATATTGCTGCGGGCCGCGCGCATGATTTCCGTATCCGGCGCGCCGCCGCCTTCGTCGGCCGAGATGAATCGCTTGTAAATGCGCTCGGTGACCAATGGACCGCTCGCTTCGGCGAAGAACTTGTCGTTGAACCAGCTCATCAGGCGGCGGACTTCGACGCGCTCGCCCGCTTCGGCCGGCATGAGCCGAGACCGGGCGACGGCCGTGGCGCGGGTCTCGGCCAGGTATTCCGCTATGATGGCAGCGCCCGGAACCGGTGGTACGCCTTCCTCCACCAGGACCGGCGTCGTTCCCACGGGATTGAGCGCGAGAAATTCCTCGCGCCGTTCCCAGACCCGTTCCTCGACCAGCCGCGCCGCGAGGCCGAGCTCTTCGAGGATAAGCCGCACAAAGCGGGAATGCGGGCAGGAAGGATGATGAAACAACGTCAACATACTATCGCGGGCGCTGGAAATTGTGACTGAGACGGTCGCCGGAAACGAGCGGCGCGACTGCGAATCGCCTCCTTATAGGCAAAGCGATCCCGCAGGCAACCTTTGCGTTGCGCGCCTGTTGAAGGCTCGCGCCGGCGGGTTGCCGGAAGCCTCGTTTCGCGGCCCACGATCTGGTCGGAAAATCTCATCGGCGAACCGGCTTCCACTTTTGCGGATCATGCGCTAGTGCTCCGGCGGTAACGCTTGATACCGGAGCGTCAGTCCGGACCACTGGCAACTCAATACTTTGTGGTTCGATTCCGGCACCATCGCGGGTGCGGAAAGTCGGCATCGAACCGCTGGCCACAAGTCTGACAAACCACCCCGCCAACCCTTGGGACCGGCGCATCCCGGGCCTGCGCTGCGGAGTTCACTGATGATTTTCGACTTCATCAAGGCGATCGTCCTCGGCGTGGTCGAGGGCTTGACCGAATTCATTCCGGTGTCGTCGACCGGCCATCTTTTGCTGATGCAGCAGTTCTTCGGCTTCAGCGACGAAGGTTTCGGCAAAAGCTTCGCGGTCCTGATTCAGTTCGGCGCGATCCTGGCACTGTTGTCGATCTATGCCACGCGACTGTGGCAACTCTTCACCGGCATGTTCAACGATCCGCAGGCCAGACGCTTCCTTATCGGCGTGCTGGTGGCGTTCCTGCCGGCGGCGGTGATCGGAGCGACGGCGTATAAATTCATCAAGGACGTGCTGTTCAATCCCTGGATCGTGTGCGTAGCGCTGATCGTGGGCGGCGCCGTGCTGCTTTGGGTCGATCGCCTCGATCTCAAGCCGCGCTATCACGAAGCGACGCGCTTTACGCTGCCGATGTACTTGATCATCGGGCTGGCGCAATGCCTGTCCATGATTCCTGGCGTGTCGCGCTCGGGAGCGACCATCGTCGCGGCCATGCTGCTCGGCGCCGATCGCCGCGCCGCCGCCGAGTTCTCGTTCTGGCTCGCCATGCCCACCATGGCTGGCGCCTTCGCCTACGACCTCTACAAAGACCATGGTCATATGAGCCACGGCAATACTGTACTCGTCGCCGTGGGTTTCGTCGTCTCTTTCATTTGCGCCTGGTTCGTGGTGAAGACCTTTCTCGGTTACGTGTCGCGCCACGGTTTCACGCTGTTCGTCGGCTGGCGGTTCGCGGTCGGTGCGGCAGGTCTGATCGCGCTGGCGCTGGGGCTTTAGAGCACGATCCGGAAAAGCCCGCCCGCGGACTTGATCCGGACGTCGCAGTCGGTTTCACGAAACGAGCACGCTCTCGATCCAGGCCGCGAGCGCATCCAGCATCGCACCACGAACTTGCGCGTCATTGCGGCCGGTTCGCGCCGGGACGTGAAAGGAATGGTCGGCGTCCTCGAATAGCCTCAAAGTGGCACGGGCACCGAGCGCGCGGCAAAGCGGTTCGAGCTGATCAAGCGCCGCGAGCGCGTCGCGGGTACCTTGGAGAAACAGCATCGCAATCCGCACGTCGAAGAGATGCTTGGCGCGGTCTTGCGACGGTTTGCCGGCTGGATGCAATGGAAAACCGAGAAACGCCAGTCCGCGCACGCCCGGCAATGGCGCTTTCGCTTGTGCCTGCGAGGTCATGCGGCCGCCGAACGATTTGCCGCCGGCGATGAGCGGCAGGCCCGGCAGCAGTTGCTGCGCTGCGGCTGCTGCGGCGCGGACCGTCGCTTGCGCGACCTGCGGCGAATCGGGCCGTTTGCCGCCGCGCTCCATGGCGGGAAACTGATAGCGCAGGCTTGCGATGCGGCGCTGCGCGAGTTCGTCGGCGACCGCCGCCATGAACGGATGATGCATTCCGGCGCCGGCGCCGTGCGCCAGCACATAGCCGGCGCGTGCGCCCGGCATCGTCTGCAATAGGCCGGAAACGCGCTTGTCGTCATCGACCGCAAAGGTGATAGGCTCGGCCGCAGCAGATGACACCGGAACGCTCCCTCGGAGTCGGTTATAGTGGAGGAACGAATGTGCCGTAACATTCGGACGCTGTTTAATTTCGAGCCGCCGGCGACGGAAGAAGAAATCCGCGCCTCGGCGCTGCAGTTCGTGCGCAAGCTCTCCGGCTTCGCCAAGCCCTCTCGCGCCAATGAAGCCGCCTTCAACCTCGCCGTCGATGAGATGACGCAGGCGGCGCGCCGCTTGCTTACTTCGCTGCAAACCGCGAGCCCGGCGCGCGATCGCCAGGTAGAAGCCCTCAAAGCCCGTGCCCGAGCGCGCGAGCGGTTTGCCACTTAGATTACGGCTGCTTGCGCCGCGGTTTCCTGCCGGGCCGCAACTGATGAACTGTGGCGGACACGCCGGCGCTGCGCCGCAGCGCATCCTTCAGGTCGATCGGGCGGCCGTGCTTGCGCAAAAGATCGCGGAATGCCTCGTCGGCCAGTTCCTGAAAGTCCTTCATCTGGTCGTGGCCGAGCAGATCGAGCTGTCGCCAGGTCTCTTCATCGAGTTGTACGCGTTTGCCCGGCATCGTTGAACGCGCTCCTTTTGGGCCGCGCCATTCTAGCTTCCATCTTTCGGCTGGCTTAGTCCAGGGGAGGGGTCATCGACGAAACGATACGCCTTGATCTAAACTTAGATCGATCGCCGTGATGACATTGATCGCGTGCGTTCGGTTCGAGCTCAAAAAGGATCGTTTCCAATGGCGAAGAAACAATCGGATAGCGTTTATCGCATTATCGATGTGGTCGGCGTCAGCGAGAAATCGTGGGAGGATGCGGGACGCATCGCGATCGCGACGGCGTCGAGTTCGCTGCGCGACCTGCGCGTGGCCGAAGTTACCAAGATGGACATGAAGGTGGAGGACGGCAAGGTCACAGCGTTTCGCACCCGCGTCGCGCTGTCGTTCAAATACGAGGCGTGATCGGACTTCGCTCAGCCGTGCGGCCGCGGAATTGCCCGGTCTTGCGGAAGCGCCAGAGATAATCCGGTACGATCGCGGCGATCGATTCGGGCACTATGCCGAGACCTTCGAGCGTGTGGCGTTGCTCGCGCGCGGCTGCGGAGACGACGTTGTCGTACTTGAGCAGCTCGACCTGGTCGGGCGTCAGTGGCGGCTTCGGCAGCAATTGCAGAAACGTCGCTTGCAGCTTCAACAGCGCAAACGGCACCGGCACGAGCAGACGGCGGCGCTCGATGGTGGCGAGCATGAACGCCATCAACTCCTTGAACGTGCGCACGTCAGGGCCGCCGAGCTCGTAGACCGTGCCGGCGTTTGCTTCCCCGTCGGGCCCCACTTCGGTGCATGTGTCGGTCAGCTTGGCGATCGCTTCGCCGACATCGCCGGCGAACACCGGCTGAAAGCGGGTATGACCGCCGCCCGGCAGCGGCAACGCCGGTGACAGACGCGCGAGCGCCGCGAAGCGGTTGAAGAACTCGTCCTCGGGACCGAACACGATCGACGGCCGCAGCACGATCGCCTGCGGCTGGACCGCCAGCACCAGCCGCTCGCCCGCGGCCTTCGAGCGCGCGTACCGCGAGGGCGAATCTTCGTCGGCGCCGATGGCCGAGACGTGGATAAGCCGCGCGCCCGCGGCGGTAGCGGCGCGCGCCACCGTTTCCGCGCCCTGCGCCTGTACCGCGTCGAAGCGCTGGCGGCTTTTCTCGAACAGAATGCCGACCAGATTGATAACGACGGCGGCCTCGCGCACCGCCGCCTCGACCGATTGCGGAAAGCGCACATTCGCCTGCACGGCGTGAATCTGTCCGACACGGCCGAGCGGCTGCAGATGTCCGGCCAATTCCGGCCGGCGCACCGCCACCCGGACGAGATAGCCGCGGTTGACCAGCGCGCGTACCACGTGGCGGCCGAGGAAGCCCGAACCGCCGAACACGGTGACCAGCGTGTCAAAGTTGCTCTTCAACGCCATTGCCGGCCGAAATACAGGATCGATTTGGCGCTGTATAGAGGCAAAGCATGCTCGATTGACAAGCCGATGACCGCTTTCTACCTATCGCCGCGTTGCCCAGGTGGCGAAATTGGTAGACGCACTAGTTTCAGGTACTAGCGCCGCGAGGCGTGGAGGTTCGAGTCCTCTCCTGGGCACCATCGCGAAAATCCGATTTTGATTTCGCTCCGCTTTTTTCCGGCATTGTTCCACGCCAGCAAAGTGGAATCGCATCCCATCGCTTCCACCTCGCGCGCTGGCGTGTCCGGGGGGCGGCCGGCCGGTTTTGACGCGCCAAACCGCTTGGGTTATTCAGGGTCCGCACCGACCCGTTCGAATATTCCGCGGCACCGTGCCGAGCGCTTGCGCAGCAGCCAGCTTCCGAATGACCATCCGCCTGCATCGCGGCGACCTGCCTGACCTGTCGCGCTACACCGACGCGGTGGCGATCGACACCGAAACGATGGGGCTTGCGCTCGGCCGCGACCGGCTTTGCCTGGTCCAGCTCTCGCCCGGCGACGGCTCGGCCGATGTGGTGCAGATTCCACCCCATGCCGCCGATGCGCCCAACCTCAGGCGGCTGTTGGCCGACGCCCGCCTGCTCAAGATTTTTCACTTCGCGCGGTTTGACCTTGCCATGCTTTGCAACGCCTTCGGCGTGATGCCGGGGCCGATTTATTGCACCAAGATCGCGTCACGGCTCGCGCGCACCTATACCGACAAACACGGGCTGAAGGATCTGGTGCGCGAAGTGCTCGGGCATGAGCTTTCCAAACAGCAGCAATCGTCCGATTGGGGAGCCGTGGAATTGAGCGACGCGCAGCTGTCTTATGCCGCCGCCGACGTCATTTATCTGCATGCGCTCAAAGACCGGCTCGACGCGATGCTCGCGCGTGAAGGCCGCGAGAATTTGGCCGCGGCTTGTTTCCGATTCCTGCCGGACCGGGTGCGGCTCGATCTCGCCGGCTTTGCCGACGAGGATATTTTCGCCCATTCTTGAGCGGCTTTACCCGGATCCGAAAACCGCGCGCGACGGTGTCGGTGGCTCATTTGTCTCATTTGTAATGTGCCGGTAACTATGCGGTATCGGAAAGTCGAAGCGGTTTGTGCGCTGATCGGCCGCCCGGTCCAGGCCACATTTGTAGGCGACAATTCGCAAGGGGAAACAGTACAACGGTCCGCCGCCCGAATCGCGGCAAACCGTCTGAAGGGGACAAAACGCTGAGCAGCGCCTATCCTGCAGACAGCGCCAGACGAGGCGGATTTTCCGCCAACTCGCGCCGCGATGCCGAGCAGATTTATCGCGCCGCGCTGCGGCACAGCCGGCGGGTGCGCTGGCTGCGCGTCGGCGTGCCGGCCGCTATCGCGGCGGCCCTGCTCGCGGTGATCGCAGCGAATTATATGCCCACGGTCGGCGGCATCCGGCTGCCCGTCGATCTCGGCAAGCTGGTGATCAAGGGCACTAAAGTGACCATGCAGCAACCGCGCCTGTCCGGTTACACGATCGATTCCCGCCCGTACGATTTCGCCGCGGATTCCGCCGAGCAGGACATCACCAAACCGGATTTGATGGAGCTGCACCGGATTCAGGCCAAAATAGAGATGGAAGATAAAAGCATGGTCCACATCACGGCCAACGGCGGCAAGTACAACATGAAGACGGAAAAGATGATGCTGTCCGATAATATCCGCCTGGTCTCTTCAACCGGCTATGAGGCGCATCTGAGTGAAGCGGCGATCGACGTGCACAAAGGCACCGTGCTGTCGGACAAGCCAGTCTGGGTGAAGCTCACCAACGGCACCATCAATGCCAAGCGGCTGGAAGTGCTCGACAGCGGTGCTGTGATCCGTTTCGGCGGCGGCGTGACGATGACCGTGCATCCCGAGCAATACACGCAGGCGAGCGGGCAATGACGCGCCGGCTTTGGCTTCTGATTGTGCTGATGACGTTGGCGGCGCCCGTAGCGGCCGCGGCGCAGGGTCCGCGTGCCGCCAATGGCGCGGGTCCGGGTTTGTTGCAAGAGCAGAAACTGCAAGAACAGAAGGAGCAGAATCAGCCGATCGAGATCGAAGCCGCAACGCTGGAAGTGCGCGACAAGAGCAAAATGGCGACTTTCTCCGGCGACGTGCAGGTGGTGCAGGGCGATACCACCATAAAATGTCAATCGCTCGTCGTCTTCTACGGGGCCGAACATGGGTCCGGCCGGCAGACCGTGGCGACTGCCGCGCCACAAGCTGCAAACCTTCCGCCGGGGACGGTGGTGCCGCAGGGAGCCCATGACATCCGCAGAATCGAGGCGCGTGGCGGCGTCACTGTCATCTCCAAGGATCAAAACGCAAGCGGCGATCTCGGTGTCTACGACCTGAAGAAAAAGACCATCACGCTGACCGGCAACGTTATCGTCAGCCAAGGCAAAAATGTCCTGCGCGGCGATCGCGTCGTGGTCGACACCACGACCGGAAACGCCCACATCGAATCGGGTGCGACCAGCCGCGGTCGCGTGCGCGCGCTCATCGAGCCCGGTAAGGGCGGCAACGGCGGCGTGTCGAATTTCATGGCGATCGGGCCGAACCGCCAAAATTAGGCCGGTGCAGCCGGCGCATCGCCCCGGGAAATCGGATAAAGTTGTTGCCGCAAGGGTGAGACCGCAAAGGGTGAGACGCTGCGGCGCCATTTCATCCCAACCTCCCGAGGCTGATGCGTGCGCGACATCCTCTCATACTTTCGCCGGCGTCGTCGTCCGGCATCGGCCGCGCTGTTCGAGGGCGCCGACGAGTCCATCGACCTTGCCAGTATCGGCGGGGCGATCAACGGCACCTATCTCGACATAGCAAGCCTGCCGGCGGCGGAGCAGAAAGCGCGCAGCAAACAACAACCGCCTCGACCGCGCCCGCCGCGCCCATCCCGGCCGCCGCGTCCGCCTCCGGAAAACGCACCGCAGCCGCAAGCTCCGCCGGAGAGCGCGGCGCCGCCGCCACGGCCGCGCCGCCGCCCCGACGGCAACGGTGCCATGCCTGCCGACCGCAAGGGCGTGCTTTCGGTTCACGGCGTGGAAAAAAGCTTCGTCGGCCGCAAGGTCGTCAAGGGCGTGAGTCTTCACGTGTGCAGGGGCGAAGCGGTCGGTCTGCTCGGGCCCAACGGCGCCGGCAAGACCACGGTGTTCTATATGATGACCGGCCTGATCAAGGCCGACAAAGGCCGCATCGAGCTTGACGGCCACAACGTCACCCCGCTGCCGATGTATCAGCGCGCTCGCCTCGGCATCGGCTATTTGCCGCAAGAGGCCTCGATTTTCCGCGGCCTGAACGTCGAGGACAACATCCGCGCCGTGCTCGAAGTGGTCGAGCCCGATGCCAAGCGGCGCGAGCGCGATCTCAACGGGTTGCTTGAGGAGTTCAACATCGCGCGGCTGCGCAGGACGCCGGCAATCGCGCTGTCCGGCGGCGAACGCCGGCGCGTCGAGATTGCGCGCTCACTGGCCACCCGGCCGAATTACATGCTGCTCGACGAGCCGTTCGCCGGCATCGATCCGATCGCGGTCGGCGATATCCAATCGCTGGTCCGCCATCTGACCAACCGCGGCATCGGCGTGCTGATCACCGACCATAATGTGCGCGAGACGCTCGGTCTGACCGACCGTGCCTACATCATCTATTCCGGCGAGGTGCTGATGGAGGGTCGTGCCGACGATATCGTCAACAACCCTGACGTGCGCAGACTCTATTTAGGCGAGCAATTTCAGCTTTAAGCGCTTTTCGAAAATCAATTGACGACACGGCTATCGAACTGCTGTAGAACACTCACAAGCAAGAATCGGACCAGTTCTCTCCGGGTATCAATGGCACTCACGCAAAGACTGCAAATCCGCCAGAGCCAAGCGCTGGTGATGACGCCGCAATTGATGCAGGCGATCAAGCTGTTGCAACTCTCAAATCTCGATCTGGTCGCGTATGTGGAAGCCGAACTCGAGCGCAATCCGCTGCTTGACCGCGGCGCCGAGGAGGAACGGGCGGCGGGCGAGCCGGATGGCGGACCGTTGGCGGATAAGCCGGTTGCGGACAGCGAGGCCTGGGGGGCGAGCGAGAGCGAGCCGGTTGGAATCGTGGTCGAAGAGCCGCTCGATACCCGCGTCGAGGACAGCTTTCCCGACCATGTGGAGGCGACGCCCGCGCGCGCGGCCGAAGGGCCGGCGGCCTATTCGGAATGGGCGGCGGTCGGCGCGGGCGGCCGCGACGACGGCGAATACAATCTCGAGGCGTTCGTTCCGGCCGAGACCACGCTGGCCGATTGGTTGCGCGAGCAGCTTACGCTTGCCGTCGCCAGCCCGGCGCGGCGGATGATCGGGCAATATCTGATCGACTTGGTCGACGAGGCCGGCTACCTCGGCGGCGAGCTGGACGCGGTGGCGGCAAAGCTCGGCACCAGCGTCAACGAGGTCGAAGCCGTGCTCGGCATTTTACAGAGCTTCGATCCGCCCGGAATTTGCGCGCGCGATTTGGCGGAGTGCCTGGCGCTGCAGCTTAAAGAGCGCAATCGATTCGATCCGGCGATGCAGGCCCTGGTGACGCGCCTCGATCTGTTGGCGAAGCGCGATTTCGCCGCGTTGAAAAAAATCTGCGGCGTCGGCGACGAGGACCTCGCCGACATGATCGGCGAAATCCGCCGTCTCAATCCCAAGCCCGGCCTCGCCTTCGGGTCGGTGATCGTGCAGCCGATCGTGCCGGACGTCTTTGTGCGTCCCGGTCCCGACGGCGGCTGGATCGTCGAGCTCAATTCCGACACCCTGCCGAAGGTGCTGGTCAATCAAAGCTATTATTCCGAGGTTTCGGCCACCGCGCGGCGCGACACCGACAAATCATATCTCGCCGAATGCCTGCAAAGCGCCACCTGGCTGGTGCGTGCGCTCGACCAGCGCGCGCGAACGATCCTTAAGGTCGCCAACGAAATCGTGCGCCAGCAGGACGGCTTCTTTGCTCATGGCGTCGAGCATTTACGTCCGCTCAATCTCAAGACCGTCGCAGAAGCCATCAGCATGCACGAATCGACGGTGTCGCGCGTCACCGCCAACAAATACATGGCGACCAGCCGCGGCATTTTCGAGCTCAAGTATTTTTTCACCTCGGCGATCGCGGCGGCGCACGGCGGCGAAGCGCATTCCGCCGA
>Ga0335074_10004485_pt1 | contig 19206 bp, 16 predicted proteins | sample Lox_Sample_23_FD_206715 | JGI IMG/M metagenome (GOLD analysis project Ga0335074, IMG submission 206715) | Soil microbial communities from Loxahatchee National Wildlife Refuge, Florida, United States - Lox_Sample_2.3 | ecosystem: Environmental > Terrestrial > Soil > Wetlands | place: USA... | reverse complement strand
CGGCGAACAGCTGGTGGTAGCGGAACCACGACCGCGACGCATCCAGCGAGACCACGAACGCGTTGGCCTGCTCCAGGTCCTGCAAGATCCGCTCGCCGCCGCCGCCGGCGAGCAGGTCGGCGAGTTCGCCGTTGACCCGCTCGAGCACGCTGGTGCGCAGCAGCAGCCGCCGCACCTGCTCACCCTGCCGGTCGAGTACCTCGGCCAGCAGGTACTCGGCCACCGTCCGCTCGCTGCCGGAGAACTCGGCCGCGAACCGCTCCTGATCAGGATGTCCGGCCAGCGACAGCGCCGCCAGCCGCAGCCCGGCCGCCCAGCCTTCGGTCCGTTCATGCAGCATTGCCACCGCCACGCTGGGAAGTTCGATACCGGCCGCGGCTAACAGCTCCCCGGCCTCGGCCAGGCTGAACCGAAGATCAGCCGCGCGGATCTCGGCCAGGCCGCCCTCCAGCCGCAGCCGGTGCAGCCCCAGCCGCACGTCGTGGCGGGCCGCCAGCACGAACCGCAGCTGCGGCGGTGCCCGCATGATCAGCAGTTCCAGCTGTCGCTGCGCCTGGTCCGCACCCAGCTCGTGCACGTCATCGATCAGCAGCCACACCGGCTCCTCCAGCGGCGCCAGGTCCGCCAGCAGCCGCTCGGTGATCGCCCACCCATCCAGCCCTGGCGCTGCCGACACCGGCTGCACGAGCACCGATCCCGCCGCTGTCCGCCGCAGCGCACGTACCACAGAAAGCCAGAACCGCTGCGGATCCCGTTCCTCCCGGGCCGCGGTCACCCACGCCGCTCGCTCGGCCACACCCGGCTGTCCGAGCCAGGACCGCAGCAGCACCGTCTTCCCGCTGCCCGGCGGCGCGGACACCATCGTCACCCGCGCCGACGCCCGGAGTCGCTCAAGCAGCGCGGTCCGGGCAACAACACCTCCCGCCTCACGCCGGGCCGCCATGTCCGGAATCTCGGTACCGTGCACGCCCCGATCCTCGCACGGGGCCGGCCCGCGGCGTCGGCGCTCACCCTTCCGCAGCCTTGCGGGGCAGCAGCCACACCAGGCCCAGGCACGCCACAATGATCACCGCGACGGAGAAGCAGCTGACGGTCCTCGCGGTGACGCCGCCTTGGGCGGCGCTGACCTTGAAGTAGATGCTGGTGACGATGGCGGCCCCGATCGCGGAGGCGAGCTGCTGGACGGCGCTGAACGAGCCGCTGGCGCTGCCGGCCTCGTCCTGCGTGACATCGCCGATCGCCACCTCGCACAGGCTGGTGATGCATGTCCCGATGCCCAGTCCCAGGACGTAAACGGACGCGATCGTCAGATACCCGGTGACACCGGTACCCTCGGCCAGCACCGTGGCCCACAGGCCGTGCGCCCCGGCCACCGCTGCGGCCAAGCCGATGACGACCAGCGTCCGTCCCACTGCTGAACCAGCGGCCGGCCGGCGACGGACGAGGTTCAGCAGTGTCGGCTTGATGAGCGGGCTGCAGCTGTCCTGACCAGGGATGTACGGTCAGCGAGTCGAGCGCGAGCTTCGCCTAGGGACGCGGTGCGAATGCCTGCCCATGCGCCTCGTATAAGCGTGGTGGCGCCTGGCAAGCGCAAACGAGATGCCAGCTAGCGCGCCCAGCCCGGCCAGCGCGACGCCAACGGCAGTGGGCGTGGCGGCGGACTGCGAACGATCGCGCGCAGTGCTTGCGACTGCCCCCAAGGGCTGAAACGCAGTCGGCTCGGACGGTGTGGCGGCGGGAGCAGCGGCCGGCCGTTCGCCGCTCGCGCTACGACTCGGATGCGCAGCGACCGCCTGTGCAAGAACTAGGGGCGCGCTCTGGCCACTCGGCGTCTCTGCTAGCGGCGGAGTTTCAGCGGTAGGTCCGCTGGCCTGCCTGGTCGGAGATGCGCTGGCGCTCGCGTCTGCAGAGGGTTTCGCCGTCGCAGTCACCGTCGGCGAGGCGCTCGCGGTCACCGTCGGCGAGGCGCTCGCGGTCACCGTCGGCGAGGCGCTCGCGGTCACCGTCGGCGAGGCGCTCGCGGTCACCGTCGGCGAGGCGCTCGGGGTCGGCGTGGGCGAGGCGCTCGGGGTCGGCGTGGGCGATGACGTCGCAGTCGGAGTGGCGGATGGGGACGGCGATGGCGTCGCGGTGGCAGTTGACGCCGAGGGCGACGAACTCGGGGCGGGTGATGCGCTGGCAGGCTCGATGATAGCGACGACCGACGCCCTGATGACGTGGCCGGACTGCGCCGTCGCATAAGGCGAAGCGGTCCATGCTGACTGGGTTGCCAGCGCTGCGGCTCCGCCGCCGGACGGCCATGCGATCACCGCTGCAGTTCCTGCCGCCAGTACGGCCACGAAGGCAAGGCTACTGCGGCGCCAAGTTCTCATCGAACCGGCACGCCTGACCATGGCGTCCTGACTGGCCGGGCGCGGAGCATCTGACCGGCCCGAGCGCCGTGGCATGCCGACGTCAGCAAACATCCGCCCTCCATGCCCGGCCAATCGGCTATATAGGATGATCGTGAGGCTAGCAGCTTATAGGGATAAAGCCGAATTTTCACCCAGACGGCCTGAAATAGTCAGCAGGTCAGGGCACGCCGGGCATCCTCCAGCCTCTTTTCGTTCTCCTGAGGGCCCGTGATCCCGGTCAGATTGTTCACACCGATGCGCCAGGCGAAGTAGTCGGCCTGCACCGCCCAGCGGAACCGCAGCATCGGTGCCATGCCGTGCTCGACCTCGGCAGCTCCGAGCATTCCCTCGCCCAGATACGCCCGGATCAGGGTCTTGGCATGATCCGGCCCGCCAGCGTATATGACGGCCGAGGCCAGGTCGTACAGTAGCGGCCCGCGCACGGCGTAGCTCCAGTCAATGACCCCGCACAGGCCGGTAACGGCATCCAGCCGGAATGCTTCGGGCGCGGGATCTCCGCGTCCGGGTCAACTCAGTGAAAATGCTGGGCACCGTCGACCTCGACGCCCACCGGCTCACAGTGCACCCGGGCGAGCGTCCTGCCAATCTGGCCCAGGTGCGAAACCAGCGCTGCCTCACTGATCACGCTTGAAGTCAAGCAGAGCAACCACCCGATGGCACGCGTATTTCCATGCCACCCAGCCGTGGCCGTCGCCTCCGGCACGGCAGTCACGGCGTGCTCGACATGGTCTTGCTGGCGGACGTGGCGAGCACCTGACTCCGACACGCCGGCACGACATGTGGTGCTTCGTTTCGCGGACTGTTCTACATATGGTGGTGCGTGCAGCTGGTTCCGTGCCTCAGCCAGGAGCACGGAGGCAACAGGGAACCCGGTGTGAATCCGGGACTGCCCCGCAGCGGTGAGCGGGAACGACCGCCGTCCCCATCGCGCGGATGCGTGACGGGAGCAGCACTGGGCCATCCGGCCCGGGAAGCGACGGCCACTAGGAAACGCATGCCAGACGAACTGGCCGGCGTTACGCCCGCGAGTCCGAAGACCTGCCAGCGCGCCGCGTAGTACCTACGCGGCGGCTCCGGCCGCGCGGGACGGCTGACGGGCACCAGCGGACCTGCGACGACCAGCGGGCCGCCGCTCTGCCCTCGCCTGCGCGATGCCGGGCCATCCGGGCGAGCTCGCGAGGAGAGAGCGATGACGGTAACCACGGCCGGGCCCACCATGCGTCCCCAGGCTGGCATGCAGGTGCGCAAGCGGAACGGCGACACCGAGCCAGTCGATGTCAACAAGATCGTCCGTGCCGTGCAACGGTGCGCGGGCGGCCTGCACGACGTCGATCCGCTGCGGGTCGCTACCAAGACCATCAGCGGCCTGTACGACGGCGCAACCACTGCTGAACTGGATCGGTTGTCGATCCAGACCGCGGCGGAGATGACTGGCGAGGAACCGCAGTACTCCCGGCTCGCGGCCCGGCTGCTGGCCGGCTACATCGCCAAGGAGGTCCGCGGCCAGGGCATCGCCTCCTTCAGCCAGTCCGTCGCGCTGGCGCACGCCGAAGGCCTGATCGGCGATCAGACTGCCCGGCTGGTCAAAGACAACGCGCGCAAGCTGGACTTCGCCGTCGACGACGATGCCGACCTGGACTTCGAGTACTTCGGCATCAAGACCGTCTACGACCGGTACCTGCTGCGCCACCCCGCCACCCGGCTCGTCGTGGAGACGCCCCAGTACTTCCTGCTCCGCGTCGCGTGCGGGCTGTCTGCCAAACCTGCGGAGGCGATCAGGTTCTACCAGCTGATGTCCTCACTCGCCTACCTGCCGAGCTCGCCGACGCTGTTCAACGCCGGAACCAGCCACCCGCAGATGTCCTCGTGTTTCCTCGTCGACTCCCCGCGCGACAACCTCGACTCGATCTACGCCCGGTATGCCCAGGTGGCCAGGCTCTCGAAGTTCTCCGGCGGCATCGGCATCGGCTTCTCCCGGGTCCGCTCGCGCGGCGCGCTGATCCGGGGCACGAACGGCCAGTCGAACGGAATCGTGCCGTGGCTGCGCACACTGGACGCCTCGGTCGCCGCGGTGAACCAGGGCGGTCGGCGCAAGGGTGCGGCCTGCGTGTACCTGGAGCCGTGGCATCCTGACATCGAGGAGTTCCTCGAGCTGCGGGACAACACCGGCGAGGACGCGCGCCGGACGCACAACCTCAACCTGGCCAACTGGATCCCGGACGAGTTCATGCGCCGGGTCGAGGCCGACGAGATGTGGTCGCTGATCGACCCCGACGTCGTGCCGGAACTGCCTGACCTGTGGGGCGAAGCGTTCGACGCTGCTTACCGCGCCGCCGAGGCCGGCGGCCGGTACGTACGCCAGGTGAAGGCGCGCGACCTGTACGCGAAGATGATGCGCACCCTGGCCCAGACCGGGAACGGCTGGATGACGTTCAAGGACACCGCTAACGCCAGGTGCAATCAGACTGCTCAGGCCGGAAACGTGGTCCACCTGTCCAATCTTTGTACGGAGATCACAGAGGTATCGGCAGATGCCGAGACGGCCGTGTGCAACCTCGGCTCGATCAACCTCGCCCGCCACCTCACGACAGGCGCCGACGGCAGGCCCGCGGTCGACTGGGCGCGGCTGCGCGACACCGTGCGGACGGCCGTGCCGTTCCTCGACCGGGTCATCGACCTCACGTTTTACCCGAGCAAGGAGGCAGCCGCGTCCAGCCCGCGGTGGCGGCCGGTCGGCCTCGGTGTGATGGGCCTGCAGGACGTGTTCTTCGCACTCCGGCTGCCGTTCGCCTCGCCGGCCGCACGGGACCTGTCGGCGCGGATCGCCGAGGAGATCTACCTCACTGCCCTGGAAGTGTCCGCTGACCTCGCCGAGAAGAACGGCTCGCATCCGGCGTTCGGGCAGACGCGGGCCACGGCCGGCCAGTTGCAGCCCGACCTGTGGAACGCGAAGGTAACCCAGCCGGCCAGGTGGAAGGCGCTGCGCAAGCGGATCGGCACCACGGGGCTGCGGAACTCGCTGCTGATCGCCATCGCACCGACCGCCACGATCGCCTCGATCGCCGGCTGTTACGAGTGCATCGAGCCGCAGGTGTCCAACCTGTTCAAGCGCGAGACCATGTCGGGAGAGTTCCTGCAGGTCAACACTGCTCTGGTGACGGAGCTGAAAGCACACGGGCTGTGGACCGACGCCGTGCGCGACGCCATCAAGCGCGCGGATGGCTCAGTGCAGGACCTGGCCACGCTGCCCAGCCAGACCAGGGAACTGTTCCGCACTGCGTGGGAGCTGCCGCAGCGGGCGCTCATCGACATGGCCGCCGGCCGGGGACCGTTCATCGACCAGAGCCAGTCGCTCAACCTGTTCCTCGCGGCACCGTCCATCGGGAAGCTGTCCTCGATGTACCTGCATGCCTGGAAGGCCGGGCTCAAGACCACCTATTACCTACGGTCACGGCCGGCCACCCGGATTGCGCAGGCCACCGTCACCGACCTGGGCCCGAAGGTTGCCGCCGACGAGGCAGCGATCGCGTGCTCGCTGGAAAACCCGGAGACCTGTGAGGCATGCCAGTGACCGCAGGCACCAGCACCAGCTCCAGCGAGCGGCAGATGCTGCTCGACCCGGGCATGGACCTGACGCTCCGACCAATGCGCTATCCGCAGTTCTACGACAGGTTCCGCGACGCCATCCGGAATACCTGGACCGTGGAGGAGGTGGACCTGCACTCCGATCTGACCGACCTGCGACGACTTACACCGGCCGAGCGCCACCTCGTTTCCCGGCTGGTTGCCTTTTTTGCCACCGGGGACACGATCGTGGCGAACAATCTCGTGCTGAACCTGTATCAGCACGTCAACTCGCCTGAGGGGCGGCTGTACCTGTCCCGGCAGCTGTTCGAGGAAGCCGTGCACGTGCAGTTCTACCTGACGCTGCTGGACACTTACGTGCCGGACGAGACCGAGCGGGCGGCGGCGTTCGCGGCTGTGGAGAGCATTCCGTCTATCGCGCGGAAGGCCGAGTTCTGCTTCCGGTGGATCGATTCGATCCACCAGCTGCGGTCGCTCCGGGACGCGGCGGACCGGCGGGCATTCTTGCTGAACCTGGTCTGTTTCGCCGCGTGCATCGAGGGGCTGTTTTTCTACGGCGCGTTCGCCTATGTGTACTTCCTGCGCTCGCGCGGCCTGCTGAACGGGCTGGCTTCGGGGACGAACTGGGTGTTCCGTGACGAGTCGATGCACATGGCGTTTGCATTCGATGTCGTGGACACCGTGCGGGCCGAGGAGCCTGAGTTGTTCGACGACGGCCTGCACGCGCAGGTGCGGGACATGCTGGCCGAGGCGGTGGAGTGCGAGGTGCAGTTCGCCGAGGATCTGCTCGGTCAGGGAGTGGCCGGGCTGTCCGTGGCCGACGTGCGCTCCTACCTGGAGCACGTGGCGGACCGGCGACTGGCCCGGCTCGGCATGCCGCCGCTTTACGGCTCGCGGAACCCGCTGCAGTTCATGGAACTGCAAGACGTGCAGGAGCTGTCCAACTTCTTCGAGCGACGGGTGTCCGCCTATCAGGTTGGCGTCACTGGCGCTGTTGTCTTCGACGAGGACTTCTAGCGGCCGGGCGCCGCACTATCAGGCCCGCGCAGGGGCGACTGGCCAGTTCGGCCAGAACATGACGACATTCGTGCTGCCGAGCGAGCTGCCCCGGCGACGGCGCAGCCTGCTTTTCGTGGAGCTGGTAGTAGGCGTGGAAGGCCATCAAGGAATTCGCACTCCTCATCGGTTGGCTCACGGTCGAGCACCGCTGCATAGAAACTGCGGATCGGAGACCGGAGCAGAGCGCGATACGTCACCGTCGTGATCTCCGGCAGGCCGGCGTCGCGGAACGAGCTGTTCGTTGACCGGAAGCTCACGTCGAAATCGTTCAGGACGGTGCCGTTCCAGTCCCAGACCAGATGCAGCAAGCTCCTTTCGGCCATCTGACAGGTCAGAGCCGCTAACCCGGGAGTCGCTGCAGGAGCTGTCGGGACGACTCGAAGCCCAGCCGTTCGTACACCGGTACTGCCTTGCGGCCGGAGTGGACCGTTACATGAAGCGACCCCAGGTGCGTCGCATGTTCCGAAGCAGCCTCCACAAGCGCCGAGCCGATCCCCTGGCCGCGCTCCTCCGGCATGACGAAGACGCTCTGGATGTCTGCGGACAGCCGGCCTGTGGCTCCAGGCCTCGGTACGCGCGGGACTAGCGCGACCCAGGCCATACCGACGATCTCCGGTCGGAGGAGCCGGGCCACGAACGCTACGTGCGAGTCCTGGTGGGCGTCCCACCACTGCGCGAGGTCCGCTGCGAATGCGTCAACTGACTGCTGTGAGGGCTCCTCATCATGAGTGTCTAGCCAGAGCAGGCGGGCCAAGCCGGCGACGTCGTCCGCATTCGCCTCGCTGATCCTCACGGGGTGAGTCTAGCCACGGTCCCGGAGCCGATTCGCTATGCCGTTATTAGCGGGAAACCATGCGGACGTGTAGTGGTCTGCTGAACCATCAAAAGGAAGAGCTGATTAGCAAGGCGCTCCCGGACCTCGTTGAACGCATCGCGCGCCTGCTTGATGATTGGCTGCGGGTAGCCGAGCAGCACACTGTTGTGCGCGAAACTCGTCCTCGTCGAGGCCGACGATCTCGCCGCCCCGCGTCAGTGCGACGTCGAGGTTCAGGTCGACTAGGCGCAACATGTTCGAGATCCTGCTCGCCGGAGTAGCGATGTCGACGCAGCACCGAAACCTGGCGGCTCGGCCGGAACTCGCCTGCTCTGCATACCACCTGGCAGCCCAGGACTGCGCTGCGGGGAACAGGGTCACCGCGTCAGCTGACGACGCCGCCCAGGTGCCGTCGCCGCGTTGCACGTACGTCCCGCCCAATGACCCTGCCCAGACACCCGTTTCGTCGTCTCCCAGCAGGGTCATTTTCCGAGCGGTAGTGCAAAGTGTCCGGCCACTTCAGGTACTCCGCGATCAGTTCACGTGTCACCGTTCGAGCGTTTCATTTCCGCGGTGCCGTGCGCTGCGATGCAGACGGTCCCCTTCCGGCCAGGGCGCGTGCTGAGGCCAGGAGGGTTTCGTCAAGTGATCCGGTCCCCTGGTCGTCACCGGTGCTGGCTCCGGGCTCTGGCACCATGGCAACGTGCGGCTGACGAAGTTTGTGCACTCGTGCGTGCGTCTGGACCACGACGGACGTGCCGTGGTGATCGATCCGGGTATCTGGTCGGAGCCGCAGGCACTGGCTGGCGTCGACGCTGTGCTGGTGACGCATGAGCACTCCGACCATATTGATGAGCTGCGGCTTGCGGGCTTGGGCGTCCCGGTGTATGCGCCGGACAGTGCAGCCATCAGACGGGTGCCCTTTGTGCCCGTGCGACCGGGCGACTGTTTCAGCGTGGCCGGATTCGAGGTCAGGGTGCATGGCGGCCGACATGCTGCCGTCGTGCCTGGCCAGGCGACCTGCGCCAATGTCGGGTTCCAGGTAGCCCGTCTGTATCACCCGGGCGACTCGCTTGACGTGCCAGCCGAGAGGATCGACACCCTGCTCGTGCCCATGCAGGCGTCCTGGCTGAAAACCGCAGAATCGATCGCCTTCCTTGAGTCAGTACAGCCTCGGCGAGCGTTTGGCATTCACGATGGGCAGATCAATGAGCGCGCGATCGGCAGCATCAACCGCTGGCTCGGTCAGCGCATCGAATACGAGTGGATGGCCCCCGGTACCAACGCCGAATTGAGTTAAAGGACCCAGCAAGTGGCGACTCAGCCGCTGACCAGCAGGACGGACTGGACGGGTCAAGCAGAGTAGCCCGCCCGATTTAGTCTCTACTCGCCTGGAGACGAGGAGGTCGCCGGTCCAAGTACGGCCGCCCCGACCTAGGTCAGAGGGCTGTTTCTCGTCATCAGGAGAGGTCGCCGAGGAGTGCGGTGATGAACGCGACGGTTTCTTGCGGCGCGAGTGCGGCAGCCTGAAGGCGGGTGAAGAGAGCGTTGTAGTGAGCGACTTCGGTCGTGTCTTCGACCCACAGCAGGCCGGTGGGGTAGGCGATGCAGACAATGTCGGGGTCTGCGGGGTCGGGGAAGCTGAGGCTGGTGAAGGAGGTGTCCTGGGTCATGTGCAGACCGCTGTTGTAGGTCAGGACCTGGAGGGTTGTGGCCGGCTGGGCTGCAAGGTTGATGAGGTGGGCGAGCTGGCCGCGGAGTGCGTCTCGGGTGTCAGGCTGGTAGCGGACCGCAGCTTCGCTGAGGACTGCGTGGAGCGCTGGCGGTCTGAGGGTGGCCTGCCGCTGCCGCTCGGTGATGAGGGTTACGGACTGGTCGATGCCGGGGTGGATGGCTCCGGGGCGTGCGGCGCTGAAGAAGCTGCGCGCGTAGTCGGGGGTTTGCAGGAGGGTGGGCACGCGGCTGGTTCGGTACAGCCGGATATGGCTGGCTGCGTGCTCGAGGCCGAGGTACGTGGCGAGGTGCGGCTGGACGCTGCTGTGGGCCTGCCACCAACCTTTCTGCCGGGCTTCGCGGGCGAGCTCGATGAGGCTTTCGCGCTGGTCTTCGGGAACGCCGTAGATGCGGAGGAGGTCACGGACGTCGCGGGGGGAGACACCGACCTGCCCGGACTCGATGCGGCTGATTTTCGACGCGGAGCATTCCAGCCGCGCTGCGGCTTCCTCGCAGGTGAGGCGGGCTGCCTCACGAAGTCGTTTTAGCTCCGCGGCGAGCCGCCTGCGCCGGACGACCATGGTGATCAACTTAACGTAACCGGCCGGTTACCTCGAACTGCGCCACGCTCCGGCGCCCTGCGGGACTCGGTCTCCAGCGCAACTCGGATGCACCGTTGCGCCGTTCCTAATCACGCGCGCTGAGCACGCAGAACTCGTTCCCCTCCGGGTCCGCCATCATTACCCAGCTGACCTGGCCCGGATCCTGACCGACGTCAACGCGCCTGGCCCCGAGTGCCTCCAGACGGCGTACCTCAGCCTCCTGACCCGTGTCCGGCGACGGTGCCAGATCGATGTGCAGCCGGTTCTTCACCGCCTTACCCTCCGGCACCGGCACGAAGATAAGCCCCGGTCCGCGTTCCGGCCGGGGGATGTCACGAGAAGGGCCGAGCACGTGCGGCGGCACCACCACGACCTCGTTGGGGGCCTCGTGAATGACCCGCCAGTCGAGTGCCGTCGCCCACCATCGGCTCTGGGCCGCAACGTCACGGCAGTCGACCACGACGGAGTACCAGCGGATGCTCATGGCCCGAACGTAGCCGGTCAGCGGGTCAGGTGATCTGGCAGCGCACGATCCGCGGACGCGCGAAATCACTGTTGTCGATGATGACGTCGGCCACGGCCTGCGGTCGCACTTCCGCGACGTAGATCTCCACAGCCGCGTGGTAGCGGTCGCGGTGCACGCGGGCGGCTTCCCCGGCTCCCTCGGCCTCCGCGTCGCGGGCGATGCCGCGGCGCAGTGCGGTCTCCGGGTCTACGTCGAGCCAGACGCGATAGTCCCAGCAGTCGTTGTATTCCGGCCTGAAGGCAAACAGCGAATCCACCACCAGGACCGAGTCCCCCGGAGCTCTGATCAGCTTGTCCCGGTGATCCTCGCCGGTCAGCGGGTCGTGCCCGCAGAGCGCTACCAGCCCGGGCCCGGACTGGCCGGCTGGTTCAAGCAGCAACTCCCGCGCCGACCGGAAGTCATAGGCATTGCGGTAGTAACCCTCGCCGCTGAGACGGTCGTACCCATGCTCGCGGGCGTGCCGCCAGGGGTGCTTGAAGTCATCCAGGCAGGCCCGCAATGTCGGGCGGCCGAGCAGGCGTAGTGCCGCCGCCAGTTCGTGGCCAAAGCCTGTCTTGCCTGCCCCGGTCAGGCCGTCGATGGCAACTCGCAGCCGCCCCGGACTTAGCCGGGCGACCTGGCCGGCGACGACGCCGATCACAGCGGTCCGCGCAGCGGAAGCCGGCGCTGGCACCGGCTGGCGCCACGTTGATACCGATTCGTAGGCGCTCACGCAGGTCACGGTACCGTGACACGTGCGCACACCGATGATCACGAGCAGCAGGCGTCAGGCAACTGCAGCGGCTGGCGGCGGACCTGCATGCCGACGGGCTCTTTCTGGACTTCATCCGCTTCCCCGGCTTCTGGGAGACGCGGACGCCTGGCCCCGAGGGCGCAGCGATCCGCGAGTACTGCTTCTGCCGCGGTGCCGCCAGCGTTTCGGCAGCGAAACGGTGGTAACGCTTCCGGACCACCCGGCCAGGGCGGCTGCGTTGGCGCAGTCGCTGCTTCTCCCGCCGACGGGATCATGACCTACCACTGGTCTGACCTCCTGGCCGAGGACGCCAGCAGGGGCGGTCAGTACTCAGCAGCGCTGCGCGAGTTCGCAAGCCGGCCATGACCGGCGGCCCATCCGGCCGGCATCAGTTTTGCGCAGTTCGGTGCATGACGACCTGCCCGGTTGCCTCGAAGGCGCAGGCCGCGTAGTAGCCGGCCAGACCATCCGAGCAGAACAGCGTGACAACCGGTATCGGTCCGAGATCGGCGATGAGGCGGTCAAGCAATGCCTGCCCGATCCGCATGCCACGCTGGCTAGGCGCGACGATGACGTCTTCGACGTACGCGCGGAGCACGCAGCACCAGGTCGACCTGCTCTGGCGTGCGCTCGGGCCACCACTGCGCAGCACGGTAAAGCGCGAGCACCTGCTCTGCGGGGATAGCCCGCTCGGTATGCGAGAGGATCAGAACCGCGTCAGCGTCTTCCACGTGAACAGATTCTGGCAGCCTGACGGCGGTCCGCCGCAACTCGTTCTGGCGCTGCGGGTAACAAGGGGTGAGCGACTCGCACGCCAGAGAGAGGCAGCCCATGCAGGGATATGAGCCGTGCTGACCGGGCAGGTGGCTGCAAGCGATCAGGCCGGCCCTGGCATGGCCGGCGACGATACGAAACGAGCCGGTCCTGCCGGCGGCGGCTCGCTCCCGACGGACGCATGCGTCATCAGGGCCTCGATCCGGGAGCCGAGCCGGTTCGGCGAAATCTTCGACCGCTACGCCGACGACATCCTGCGCTACGTCGGTGCCAGGCTTGGCAGGGACCTAGCCGACGATGTGACAGCCGAGACATTCCTGGCGGCCTTCCGGGGCCGCGGCACTTATGACCTCTCCCGGTCGAACGCACGCCCGTGGCTGTATGGCATCGCGGTCCGCCAGATCGGCAAGCACGCCCGAGCGGAGCGTCGTTATCGGCAGGCCCTCGGCCGCGTCCAGGCTGAGCTCATCGCGAGTGATTTCGGTGATCGGGTGGCTGACCAGGTCACCGCAGAGCAGCTGCGACCCCGGTTGTCAGCGGTGCTGTCGAAACTGTCGCGGCACGACCGCGAACTGCTCTTGCTCGTCGCCTGGACTGACCTGACGTACGAGGAGTCAGCTCAGGCGCTCGGCGTGTCCATTAGCGCGGTCAGATCGCGCCTGCACCGGATCCGGGTGCGGACCCGCCAGGCGCTCGGCGACACCAACCCCGCGCTCGCCGGCGACGAGATCGCTATCACCCCACAGCAGAACGAGGAGACCTGCCATGGATGAGATCAAGCTGTACGTGCAACTCCAGCAGCCGCCACCGCTGGATGCTCCCAGACTGCGGGAAGCCGCCCGCGCCCGGCTCACCGCGGCGACAAGCGCTCCGCCAGCGCATCCAGCAAGGCGGCGCGGAACTGTGCTGGCCGTGACCGCCGCGGCGGCCGTGGCCGCCGCCGGGACCAGCTACGGCCTGACCGCCGCCCACGGCACGGCGACTCCCCGGCTGAGCACGACGACCGGACGCGGCACGACCATCGGGCTGACCGCGGTGCAGGGCTGCCCTGGGGAGTACGTCACCGCCGGAACGCTCAAGCAGGTCAGCGGCACGCAGCTGAGCGTCCAGCCGCTGAGTGCCCGGCCTGCGACTGACGCCGGTCAGGTTAACGGGGCATGGCGATCTCAGCCGGTAACCGTGGCCACGAAGGCCTCGACAGTGACCAGGATCCCGGCCAGCGGAACAGTCGGCAACATCACCAACGGCGCACGGGTGAGCGTGCAGGGAACCTGGTCCGGCCGCAACCTCGCTGCCACCCAGGTGGAGATCGAGGCCGGCCTGCCCCCGATGCGCTCTTTCGGACCGCGCTTGCCCCGCCATCCAGGCAGTATCCGCAAGCCCTCGCCCCCTCCGGGGTTGCCGAGATTTGGCCCGCCCTTCGCCATCGGGACGGTCGAGGACGCGCATGACGGCGACTTCACCGTGGTAACGCAGAACCCGCTGTCCGGAGTCCGGCACATCCGGGTGATCACGTCGAGCTCAACTGACGTCGAGACGAACGTCAGTGCGAGCTTGAGCCAGCTGACCCTCGGCGCCAACGTCCTGGCGGTCGGATCGATCGGCCATAACGGGGTCATGACAGCGAGCGCCGTTACCGAGCAGCCATCAGGCACGCTGATCCTGCTCCCTGGCAAGCCGGTGAAGGTCCGCTCGTCCGACTGCTCAGCGGCTGCGATCACCACCGCCGTGATTCTGTCGACTGGCTGACCAGCATCCGACTAGCTGCAGCAGCGGCACCACGCGAATTCGGCGGAGTGCCGTGAAAGCGGCCTTTGCATCCTTCCTGACGCTCCACGTCAGAGGCGGTGCCCGACCCGGAATCCGCCAGGCAGCCGGATGCTGGCATACGGGCCGCGGCCCAGGCTCCAGTACAGGTTCGGCGCCATGCCGTGGGCCCGGCGGTACCGATGGTGCGTATGACCGGCGCCCAGGTGGAACGCAGCGTAGACAATCGCGGCAACGACAACGACAGTCAGAATCAAGGGTTGTCCTCCCCGGTGGATATGCGTGCTCCGCGAGGATAGCCGGAACCGCTCACACCCGGCACCCAGGTAACTCCCACGAGCGCCCTGCCGCTCTGGTCTACCGTTGCTGGCGTGACGGACTACCTGCGGATCGCCACTGAGGAGGCGTTCGCCCCGCCCGAGCTGATCTCAGCCTGGCGCACCATTCTGACGGACGGCAGCAGCGACGATCCGGGCTTTCGCAGCCTCGTGGGCTACTACACCGTGGGCACAAGCGAGCGCGCCAGGCCGCTCGTCGAGCGGCTGCTTGACCTGGGCGAGCTGCGGCTCTCGGACATGGACGCGGCGGGCATCGACCGCCAGATCCTGTCGCTGACCGCACCAGGCACTCAGGTGCTCCGCAGAGCCGACGGTGTCGCCATGGCGGTGTTCGCTAACGACTACCTTGCAGAGGCATGCCGAAACCACCCGGACAGGTTCAGCGGGCTGACCGCGATCGCGCCCCAGGACCCGGCGGCGGCCGCCCGGGAGATCCAGCGGGGTCACGATCAGCTCGGCCTGAAGGGCGTCATCATCAACTCGCACACTGGCGGCGAGTATCTGGATGACCCCAAGTTCTGGCCGATCTTCGAGGCAGCCGAGGCACTCGGCACGCCCGTCTACCTGCACCCCTCCTTTCCGCCGCGCGGCATGATCGGGCCGCTGCTTGAAGCTGGCCTGGACGGGCCGGTGTACGGATTCGCGGTCGAGACCGGCATGCACGTGCTGCGGATCATCTTCGCCGGCGTGTTCGACCGGTTCCCGGCGCTCAGGCTCGTCGTCGGGCATCTCGGCGAGGCCCTGCCGTTCTGGCTGTACCGCACCGACCAGATGCATGGCGTCGCGGTGCGATCGGGACGGTACGAGTCGGTGAAGCCGATCGGGCGCAAGCCGAGCGAGTACCTGCGGGAGAACGTGTGGGTGACCACGAGCGGCATGCCCTGGGGCCCGGCGGTCATGTTCTGCCGCGAGGTGCTGGGCGCGGACCGCGTGCTCTACGCGATGGACTACCCGTACCAGAACGACCCTGCCGAGGTCGTCAGCTACGACGAGCTTCCGATCAGCGACGCCGAGAAAGCCGACCTGTTCCAGCACAATGCCGAGCGCGTCTTCGGGCTGTAGCCGCAGGCCCCCGACGTGCCCGCGCAGGTGCTCAGGAGGCCGTGAGCGACTCCAGCGGCGTGTCCGGATCGCGGAGCGCGGCAAGGCTCACCGGCTTCTGCGATCGGACGAGCTGCTGGACCTTGTCATTGACGTCCCAGACGTTGACGTTCATCCCGGCCAGCACCTGCCCGCCAGAGCCGATCCAGAAGGCGATGAACTCGCGCCGGCCGACGTCCCCGCGGAAGACCACCTGGTCGTACCCACCGGGCTCGACATAGCCGGAGTACTCCATGCCGAGGTCGTACTGGTCGCTGTAGAAGTACGGGATGCGGTCGTAGCTGACGTCCTGGCCGAGCATGGTCTTCGCGGCCGTCTGCGGCTGGTTCAGCGCGTTGGCCCAGTGCTCGACCCGGATGTGCTTGCCGTACAGCGGGTGGAACGCAGCGGCAACGTCGCCGGCGGCGAAGATGTCCGGGTCGCTCGACCGCAGCTGAGCATCCGTGCGGACGCCGTTGCCGACATCCAGCCCGGCCGCCTCGGCCAGCCCGGTATTCGGGGTGATCCCGATTCCTACGATGATCGCGTCTGCCCCGATGCGACTGCCGTCCGCCAGCCGCACGCCGTTGGCACGGCCGTCTGAGCCGGTGATCTCCGCGACTTCCGCCCCGAACCGGAGGTCGGCACCGTGGTCGCGGTGCAGGTCCGCGAACACTCTGGCCACCTCCGGCCCGAGCACCCGCAGCAGCGGAAGCTCGGCCGCCTCAACGATCGTGACCTCGTCGCCTGCCAGGCGTGCAGCTGCCGCGCACTCGAGGCCGATCCAGCCCGCGCCGATGACCGCAACCCTCGACGAATCCGCGATGGCGGCCCTGATCCGGTCGCTGTCACCGACGGTACGCAGGTAGTGCACGCCATCCAGCTCAGCACCCGGCACCGGCAGCGGGCGCGGCGAGGAGCCGTTCGTCAGCAGCAGCCTGCTGTAGCTGGCGCGCTCGCCATCCTCCAGCACGACGACATGCTCATCGCGAGCGATCCCGGCCACCCGAAGGCCGAGCCGCAGGGTGATGCCAGCCTCGTCGTACCACTCCCGCGGGTGCACGTAGATCGTCTTCCGCTCCGCCTTGCCCTGCAGGTACTCCTTCGACAAGGGCGGCCGCTCGTAGGGCAGCTCGGTCTCGGCCCCGATCATCGTGACCTGACCATCGCAGCCCTGAGCTCGGAGTGTCTCCGCTGCCTTCGCCCCGGCCAGGCTGGCCCCGACGATCAGGTAGCTCGCATCACTGGGCATAGCGTCCTCCCGCCTTGGCTGCCGTAGGCATCAGTTTGGCACTAGGAGCCGGCCCGGCCGCACTCTCCCGCCCCGCGGCGAGCTCACGCAGGCCCGGCTAGTACACCCGGACCTGATGCGGTGCCCGCCCGGTGACCTGCGCCAGGTACTGGTCGCGACGCAGCGGACTCACGGTGGTCCGCCGCCGGGTCGGCGGTGCACCGCTGACCGGCTGGTACCCGCCGAAGCTCGTCTCGACGACGCCCTCGCCGCCCGACAGGCCGGGCACCTGCCGCTGCAGCTGCTGAACGCGCGCGGCCGGCAGCAGCGTCTCGATCACCGCGAGGTCTCCGCGCACTGCGGGCGTTCCGGCTGCGCCCAGCCGGGCGACCTCCGCAAGTACAGCGCCGGCCGAAGCGGCCGGAACTTCAACGGTCACGCTGGTCATGGGCTCGCAGACGATGGTGCCGCCCTGCTCAAGCGCGGTCATCAGGACCATTGGCGTGAGCTTGCTGAAGTCGGCCGCCGACGTTCGCGGTGTCGGCAGCACGTGCTTGGTCGGGCCGTCGCCGATGTAATAGCCGCACCGGTCCATCGTGACAACGCAGTCGGTGACCTGCCAGCCGCGCAGTCCCTCCTGCAGTGTGCGTCGCACATACCGGGTCATCGCCGCGGCGAAGTCGGCACTGTTCTTGTAGATGTAGAGCGGAAGTTCGCGCGGGTCTACGTCCAGCCGGAACCCAACTCCGGATCCCGCCGCCGCGGGCTCAACCCGCAAGCCGACCGTGGCGGAGAACGGATGCGCGTCGGACTGCAGGACCTCCAGCGAATGGCCGGGCCCGGCCGGGCGCTCGATGTAGATGGTGGTCACCTCGCGGAAGCTGACACTGACTCCGAAGTCGGCCGCCAGAGTCGCCTGGATGACTTCCTTCTGCACTTCTCCGTACAGGGAGACGGAGATCTCGTCGGCGGCATCGTCCTGGTGGACGTTAATCAGCGGATCCTGCTCGGCTAGCTGTCCGAGAGCGACCCTGAGTTTCGACCGGTCGCCAGGCTGCACGGGCACCACCACCGTCTCCAGGGAAGGCGGAGCGAACTGCGCCGGCGCAGCGTCAAGCTGTGCGCCCGCCGGGCCGATCTGATCCCCGATCTGAATCTGGTGCAGTCCCCAGAGCTTTCCGATCTCTCCGGCGGCTACGAGCGCACGCTGGCCGCCGGATCCCGCCGTCTGCGCGGCTCCAGCCAGCTCGCGACCGAAGGCGCTCACTGCGGTGACTTTCCCTGTCTGACCGTCGCCGAAGGCCAGCCGGTCCCTGATGCTGACCGTGCCGGAGAACATCCGGACGTAGGCGACCTTCTCGCCTGACGCGCCGCGCTCGATCTTGAAAACGCGGCCGGATACTGGCCCGTCCCCATCGCGCGCTGCGGCCGGCAGCAGTTCCCGCAGGGCCGCCATCAGGGCGTCCACTCCCGCCCCGGTAATGGCTGAGCCGAAGAACACCGGATTGACCATGCCGCTTCTCGTCTGCGCAGCGAGTTCGGTGCGTACCCGCAGGCCGGTGAGAGCACCGGGCTCACCGACGTAGGCCGCCAGCATCCGGTCGTCCTGTTCGGCGAGCGCCTCGGCGATGCTGGCCAGCGCCTCTCCCTCGGTCGCCTCGTCGACCGCAGGTCCTCCGGCACCGGCGCCGAACGGGAGGAACCGGGCGCTTCTGGTGCCGAGCTCGGTCGCGCGGCCCGTCGGAATAGCGACTACTTCGAGCCGGTCCGAGATCGCCTGGAGAACGCGCGCGATATCAGCGCCGGTCCGGTCGATCTTGTTGACGAACAGCAGCGCCGGGATCCGCAGCCGCTGCAGCGCGCGCATCAGCACGCGGGTCTGGGCCTGAACGCCCTCGACGGCAGAAATCACCAGCACGGCTCCGTCGAGGACGGACAGCACGCGCTCGACCTCCGCGATGAAGTCCGGGTGGCCGGGAGTGTCGATCAGGTTGATGGTGACGTCGCCGACGGCGAATGAGACGACTGCGGACTTGATCGTGATTCCTCGCTGCCGCTCCAGCGCCAGCGAGTCAGTCTGCGTCGTGCCGTCATCGACGCTGCCAACCTCGTCAATGACGCCGGCGGCATACAGCAGCCGCTCGGTGAGTGTGGTCTTGCCGGCGTCTACATGCGCCAGGATCCCCAGGTTGAGCGTTCTCCGCGACATGCGCCATACCCATCTGAATAGGTCATCAAGAGCCTCTCGGTGGACATGGACGCCTCCCGCATCTCCGCTCCTTTCGGGGATCGCTGCTTCCTTGTGCTAGCTGCGCATCCTACGAGCCGTGGTCATGGCCGTTGCAACAGGTTTTCCTGCCAGCGTCTCTCGCGCAACGGCCTTGAGTAGTCAACTTTGAGCAGTCGTGTTTTACTGAGCCAGTGAATCCAACCCGCCTGTTCGTCCTCGGCGCGCTGGCGCGGCACGGACCCATGTATGGCCACCAGCTGCGCCGCGACGCTCGGCTCGACCGGACTCGGATGTGGTCCGATGTCCAGCCCGGCTCGCTGTACAGCGCGCTGCACCGGCT
>Ga0335074_10004484_pt1 | contig 19208 bp, 19 predicted proteins | sample Lox_Sample_23_FD_206715 | JGI IMG/M metagenome (GOLD analysis project Ga0335074, IMG submission 206715) | Soil microbial communities from Loxahatchee National Wildlife Refuge, Florida, United States - Lox_Sample_2.3 | ecosystem: Environmental > Terrestrial > Soil > Wetlands | place: USA... | reverse complement strand
GTCTCGGGCGAGGGACACGTGACGTGCGGTCACTGCCGCAATTGCAGGGCCGGCCGGCGTCATCTGTGCCGCAATACGGTGGGCGTCGGGGTGGACCGGCCCGGCGCGTTCGCCCAGTACCTGTGCCTGCCCGCGGTGAATACCTTCAAGTTGCCCGATGCGATCTCGGACGACATCGCCGCCATTCTCGACCCCTTCGGTAACGCGACCCACACCGCGCTCGCCTTCAGCGTCGTCGGCGAGGACGTGCTCATCACCGGAGCAGGCCCGATCGGGATCATGGCCGCAGCGGTCGCGCGCTTCGTCGGCGCGCGGCACATCGTCATCACGGACGTGAACGACTACCGTCTCGAGCTCGCCCGCAAGATGGGCGCGAGCCGCGCCATCAACGTTGAGCGCGAGTCGCTCGATGCGACCATGCGCGAGCTCGGCATGCAGGAAGGCTTCGATGTGGGACTCGAGATGTCCGGCAATACCGGCGCGTTCCGGGAGATGCTGCGCACGATGCATCACGGCGGCTCCGTCGCGATCCTCGGGATACCCTCGGAGGAAGCCGCGATCGATTGGAATCAGGTCATCTTCAAGGGGCTCACGCTCAAGGGGATCTACGGGCGCGAGATGTTCGAGACCTGGTACAAGATGGCGAGCCTGCTCTCGAGCGGTCTCGAGCTGCGTCCCATCATCACACATCACTTCGGGGCGCAGGAATTCGAGCGCGCCTTTCAAACAGCCGGCTCGGGTCAGTCGGGGAAGGTGATTCTCGACTGGAGCACGGTCTGATCCGTTACTTCACGCTGCAGAAGCAGTAGGCGTACAGCCGGTCCGGGAGCATGAGGTGGCTCAGGTGCTCGAGCTCACGGGTGAGCGGATCGAGCCGTTGGGTCACAAGCGCCGCCGCAGAGCGCGCCCCGGAGTCGGAGGCGAGGAACACCCGCGCGGCCCGCGACTCGAGGGCCAGGGCGAGCGCCTGCGCCCAGGTCACCTCCGGCTGCAGGAACTGCACCTTGTACTGCGTCACCTTGGCAAGCCGTGCGGCCGCCTTGACCGCATCGTCGAATGAGCCGAGATGATTGACGAGGCCGATGCGCGCGGCATCGGCCCCCGACCACACTCGACCCTGCCCGATCGCATTGACCTGCTGCGCTGTCATGCGGCGCCCCGCGGCGACGTGCGCCACGAACTCGTCGTAGCCGTGATCGACGGTGTCCTCGAGGAACGCGCGCGCCTCGGCATTGAGCGGGCGCATGAGCTCGAGCTGCCCCGAAAGGGGGGTGGTGCCGACGCCATCCACATCGACGCCGACCTTGGCCAGCGTTCGATTGATGGTCGGAATGATGGCGAAGATGCCGATCGAGCCGGTGATCGTCGCCGGACTCGCCCAGATCTCATTCGCGGGAGCCGAGATGTAGTAGCCCCCCGAGGCTGCGTAGCTCCCCATCGAGACCACGACGGGCTTGCCAGCGGCCTCGAGCGCCTTGAGCTCGCGGTAGATCTCGGCGGAAGCCGAGACGCTGCCGCCGGGGCTGTCCACCCGCAGCACGACGGCACGAATCTTGTCATCGAGGCGCGCCTCGCGGATGAGCTTCGAGGTGGAATCGCCCCCGATCGTGCCAGGGGGCTGGTCGCCGTCGATGATGTCACCGGAGGCCACGATCACCCCGATGCGCGTGCGGTCGCGCCGTCCGAGACCCGTCTCCCCGTGCACGATGCGCACGTAGTCGTCGCTCGAGACGGCGTGGAACGAGCCCGTCGTCTCATCCGCGCCCACGAGCTCGATCAGGCGCTGCTCGACCTCCTGCTTGGACTTGAGCCCGGTCACGAGCCCCGCCCTGAGCGCAGCTTCTGCGGTCGAGTTGTCGGCTGCGGCGGTCGCCTGCGCGAGAGAGGTGACGTACTGATCGATCGCGCCGGGCTCGAGATGGCGCACCGTCGTGAGGTCCTGCTGGTAGGCGGACCAGATCGAGGCGAGATACGCGACGCTCTGCTCGCGGTCCTGGGGCGACATGTCGTCGCGCGTGAACTCCTCCACGGCGCTCTTGTACTGACCGACACGGAAGACGTTGATGTCGACGTTGAGCTTGTCGAGCGCGTCCTTGAAGTAAAGCGGATAGTGGCCGTAGCCGTCGATCAGCACGAAGCCCATCGGATCGAGGTAGATCTCGTCGGCTTGCGCCGCGAGATAGTACTGGTCACGCAGGAATGTCGTGCCGTAGGCGATCACGCGCTTGCCGGAGGCCCGAAAGTCGCGAATGGCGCGCGCGAGCTCCTGCAGCGGTGGCAGCCCGTCGGCCCCCTGGAAATCGTCCAGGTCGAGAACCAGCACCTTGATGCGCTGGTCCTTCGCCGCACCGCGGATGGCATCGATCAGGTCCCACAGAAGCGTTTCCGGGCGCTCCTCGCCCTGCGCCTCGGACACGGCACGCTGCAACGGCTCACCCGAAAGTTGCTCGACGAGCTGACCTTCCGGCTTGACGACGAGCGCCGCGCTATCGGGCACTCGGGGGACCGATACTCGCAACACCGCGATGATGAATCCGAGGATCGCGAGCAGCAGCAGCAGGTGCAGCACCCTGCGCAGCCCATCGAGACCGCGCCATATCCCCGCAACAATCCTACGCAGCACGTTCATGGCGCTTCGGTCGCCTCGCTCGAAGAGTTACACCTTCTCCTCGATGCGCGCCGCCTTTCCGGACAGGTCGCGTAGATAGTACAGCTTCGCCCGCCGTACGCTGCCGCGGCGCTTGACGGCGATATCGCTGATTGCCGGGCTGAAGGTCTGGAAGACGCGCTCGACGCCCTCCCCGTGAGAGATCTTGCGCACGGTGAAGGAGGAATTGAGCCCCCGATTGCTCTTGGCGATCACGACGCCCTCGTAAGCCTGCATGCGCTCCCGGTCGCCCTCGACCACCTTCACCTGCACGACGACGGTGTCTCCCGGCCTGAAGTCCGGAATGGGGCGGCTCATGCGGCCCTTCTCGATCTCTTGAATGATCTTGCTCATGACTGTCACCCTTTCACTCGCTCACCGGCGCGACGCGCGGTGAGAAACTCATTGAGCGCCTGGCTTGCGCGAGGCGCAAGACCGTACCGCACGATCCAGTCGGGCCTGCGCATCCAGGTGCGCGCGACCGACTGCGCATAACGCCAGCTCTCGATGGCCGCATGATCTCCCGAGAGCAGCACCTCCGGGACCCGCAGGCCCTCGAACACCTCCGGGCGGGTGTAATGGGGCCAGTCGAGCAGACCCTGCGCGAAGGACTCCTCGACGCTCGAGCGCTCATCGCCGAGCACGCCGGGCTTGAGGCGCAGCACCGCATCGATGATCGCGAGCGCGGCCACTTCCCCGCCACTCAGCACATAGTCGCCGATCGAGAGCTCCCGATCGATGCCGAGCGTGACCACCCGCTCGTCCAGGCCCTCATAGCGCCCGGCGACGAGCAGGAAACCTGGCAACGCCGCAAGCTCCTCGGCGCGGCGCTGATCGAACAGCTCACCCTGCGCGGAGAGGCAGATCCGCGGACTGCCCGCTGGCAGTCTCGCGTGGGCGGCACGGATGGCCGCGAGCGTCGGCCCTGGCTTGAGCACCATGCCGGGACCCCCCCCGTAGGGCCGGTCATCGACCGTGCGATGCGGATCGCTCGTGTGCGATCGCGGGTCCTCCGTGCCGACGACTGCGAGCCCGCGCTCGAGCGCCCGGCCCACGACGCCGAAGGCGAGCGCCCCGCGCAGCATCTGCGGGAACAGCGTGACGACTTCGATGTGCATCTCGACAATGCCCAGCTATCCCAGAACTGCAGGCCAGTCCACAACGATCACCCCGGCGGCGAGGTCCACGCTTCGCAGGTGCCGAGGCGTTGCCGCAACCCAGTGCTCGCGTTCGCCGCGCACCACCATTACGGGGCTCGCCGGCGCCTCGATGAAGTGCAGCACCCTGCCGAGCTCGACACCCTCGAGGTTACGCACCGCAAGTCCAATCAGGTCCGCCTGATAGAACTGCCGCTCACCGGGCGGCGGCAAGGCCTCGCGCACCACCTCGATCGTGGCGCCCCGAAGCGCGACCGCCGCCGCAGGATCCTCCACCCCTTCGAGCCGCGCGACGAGGCTGCGGCCTTGCCTTCGACCCTCGATGAGCCGGCGCTCGCAGCGCTCGCCTGCCCCGATCCGCAGGCTCCAGCTCGTGAGCCGGAGCAACCCCTCGGGTGGCTCCGTGAACGACTGCACCCGAACCCACCCCCGGACACCGAACGGCGCGGTGACTCGACCGAGCACGATCCAGCGCGCGGGCCGGTCAGGGTTCAGGCGGCCGCGCTCTCTTTCCGGTACGAGCTGACCAGCGAGCGCACGCGATCGGACTGCTGCGCGCCCCGGCCTATCCAGAAATCGATGCGCGGCAAATCGAGCTTCAGCTTAGGCTCGCCGCGGCGGGCAATGGGATTGAAGTATCCGACGAGCTCGAGGTTCGCGCCGCCCTGGCGCTTGCGGCTGTCCGTCACGACCACGTGATAGAAGGGCTGATTCCGCGCGCCGCGGCGCGTCAGGCGAATCGTAACCATGACACCTCTCGAGTTGGCCCTTCGGGCCCGCAAAAAGAGCGCGGATTCTACGCAAAGAGCCGTGAATTATCTATTCTTTAGGCGCCCGGGAACCGGGGCGGCACCGCGCCCCCGGGGGGCGCCCCACCCCCGCCCCGCAGGGCCCCGATCATCCGGCTTAGCCGCCCGCCCTTCATGCCCTTTAAGACCCGCTGCATGTCGAGAAACTGCTTGAGCAGGCGGTTGACCTCCTGCACGGCAACACCCGACCCCTTGGCGATGCGGCGCCGGCGCGAGCCGTCGATGATTCCCGGCTGGCGGCGCTCCCGGGGCGTCATCGAATTGATGATCGCAATCTGCCGGCGAACCTGCTTGTCGCCCTGATCGGGCACGACGCTCTGTTGCGCCGCCCCGGGAAGCTTATCGAGGAGCGCACCCACCCCACCCATCTTCTGCAGCTGCTCGAGCTGCCCGCGCAGGTCGGTGAGGTCGAAGCCCTTTCCGGTGATGACCTTGCGCGCCAAGCGCTCGGCCTCGTGCGTGTCCACCTGACGCTGGACCTGCTCGACGAGGGCGACGACATCGCCCATGCCGAGAATCCGCGAGGCCACGCGCTCGGGATCGAAAGGCTCGAGCGCCTCGGTCTTCTCGCCCACCCCGAGGAACACGATCGGGCGCCCGGTGACCTCGCGCACCGAGAGGGCCGCGCCCCCACGGGCATCGCCGTCGGCCTTGGTGAGGATGATGCCGGTCAGGTCGAGCGCGGCACCGAAGGCGCGGGCGGCGTTCACCGCGTCCTGTCCCGCCATGGCATCGACCACGAACAGCCGCTCGTTGGGGTGGACCGCCGCGTCGATCTCGCGCACCTCCTCCATCATGGCCTCATCCACGTGGAGTCGTCCGGCCGTGTCGATGATCAGCGCGTCGAACACGCCACGCTCAGCCTGCTGCACCGCGGCCCGAGCGATATCGGCAGGCGGCGTGCGCTCACTCGCGGGGCAGTACTCGGCGCCGACTTGCTGCGCGAGGCGCTCGAGCTGCAGCATCGCCGCCGGGCGGCGCACGTCGGTGCTCACGAGCAGCACCCGCTTGCGGCCCTCGCGCTCGATGAGCCAGCGCGCGAGCTTCGCCGCCGTGGTGGTCTTGCCGGCGCCCTGAAGGCCCGCGAGCAGCACGGTGATCGGTGGCTGTACCCGCAGGCTGAATCCGGCGCGCGCCCCCCCCATGAGCTCAACGAGCTCGCGGTGCAGGATGCCGACGAATGCCTGCCCGGGGGTGAGGCTCCCCGCGACCTCCGCCCCGAGCGCACGGCTCTTGACCGATTCGATGAAGCGCTTGACGACCGGGAGGGCAACGTCGGCCTCGAGCAGGGCGACCCGCACCTCCCGGAGCGCCTCGGCGACGTTCTCCTCGGTGATTCGCCCGCGACCGCGCAGCCCGTTGAGGGTGCGCGTGAGGCGCTGAGTCAGATTGTCGAACATCAGGGCATTATAGGGACTCGCCACCCGAGGACCACGGCCTTGAACGAAGCCCAGACCCCGGTTCTGCTCCTGCTGCTCGTACTACTCATCGCGGTGATTGCATTCTCCTCGGGGACCGAGGTCGCGATGCTCTCGGTCAACCGTTACCGGGTGCGGCACCGCGCGCAGCTCGGTCACGGCACCGCGAAGACGCTCGAGCGGCTGCTGCAGCGGCCCGACGACTGGCTCGGCGTCAACCTCGTCATCCTCGCCGCCGCGAGCGTGTTCGCCTCGCAGGCAGCCACCATCATCGCGCAGCGCACGAAGCTCGCCTTCGCGCTGTCGCTCACGGGCGTGGTGCTGACGGTCCTCATGATCGTGCTCGGCGAGCTCGTGCCGAAGATCTTCGCGGCGACGCATTCCGAGGCGGTCGCGCTGCGCTCGGCGTACATCTATCGCTCGCTCGTGCTCGTCGCACGACCCGTGCTGTGGCTCACGAGCCGGACCGCTTATGCGGTACTCAGGCTGTTCGGAGTGGGCGCGGGAGCGCGGGACAGCACCGTCCTCGGCGCGGAGGAGCTGCGCGCAGTGGTCGCAGAGGCGAGCCCGATGATCCCTGCCCGCCACCGGCAGATGCTGCTCTCGATCCTCGACCTGGGCGAGGTGACCGTGAACGACATCATGATCCCGCGGCAGGAGATCGACGGCATCGACATCGCCGCGAACTGGGAGGACATCATGGAGCGGCTGCGCCGTACGCCGCATACGCGCCTGCCGGTCTTCGACGGCGAGCTCGACAATCTCCTCGGCATGCTGCACATGAAGCGCGTCGCGCAGGAATTGGCCCGCGACAGCCTGACACGCGAGCGCCTGATCGAGCTCGCGCGCAGCCGCGAGCCCTACTTCGTGCCCGAAGGCACGCCGCTCGCGGTGCAGCTCGCCAACTTCCAGCGCAACCGCCGCCGGCACGCCTTCGTCGTGAACGAGTACGGCGACATCGAGGGGCTCGTGACCATCGAGGATATTCTCGAGGAGATCGTCGGTGAGTTCACGTCCGACCCGGCGACCGTCCTTCACAAGGACGTGCACGCGGAGAAGCCGGGGGTCTTCATCGTCAATGCGAGCGCCACCATCCGGGCGCTCAACCGGGCGCTGCAGTGGCGTCTGCCGACGGATGGCCCCAAAACCGTCAACGGCCTGTTGCTCGAGCACCTCGAGACGATCCCCGAGCCGGGCACCATGGTGCGGGTCGGGGACTACGTCTTCGAGGTCCTCCAGATCGCCGACAACGCGGTGCGGACCGTGCGCGTGAGCACGAGCGCAGCCCCGCCGTGAGGCTGAGCACTACAGCACCGCCTCGAGCGCATCGGCAATGCGCGCAACCGGGGTCACCTCGAGCCCCTCGAGGCGCTGACGCGGCACGTTCTCGCGCGGCACGATCGCCCGTTTGAAGCCTTGCTTTTGCGCCTCGCGCAGCCGCTCCTCCCCGTACGCGACCGGGCGCACCTCGCCCGTCAAGCCGATCTCTCCGAAGGACACCAGGGAGCGATCGAGGGCGCGATCCTCGCGGCTCGAGGCGAGCGCCAGCACGACGGGCAGATCCCAGGCGGTCTCGGTGATCTCGATCCCTCCGACGACGTTGACGAACACGTCGTGCTCCTGAAGGGAGACCCTTGCGTGCCGATGCAGCACCGCAAGAAGCATGGCGAGCCGATTGGCATCGAGCCCTTGTGCGATGCGCCGCGGAGCGCCGAAGCGCATCGGATCGACGAGTGCCTGCAGCTCGATCAGGAGCGGCCGGCCGCCCTCGCGGGTGACCGTGACGATGCTCCCGGGCGCGGGATCGGGCCCCCGCGCGAGGAACAGCGCCGCGGGGTTGCGCACCTCCTTCAGCCCGCTCTCGGACATCGCAAAGAAACCGAGCTCCCCGGCGGCCCCGAAGCGGTTCTTGGTCGCCCGCACCACCCGGTATCGGCTGCTCACCTCGCTTTCGAAGTACAGAACCGTATCGACGAGGTGCTCGAGCGCGCGGGGACCTGCAAGCGTGCCCTCCTTCGTCACGTGCCCAACGATGACCACCGCGGTGCCGGTCGACTTGGCAAACCGTACAAGCTCGGCCGTACACTCTCGCAGCTGGGAGACGGCCCCCGCGCTGGCCGGCACGCTTGCCCATTGAAGTGTCTGAATCGAATCGACGACGAGGAGCACTGCCTTGTGATGCGCAGCTTGCGCCGTCACGGTCTCGAGATCCGTTTCGGCAACGACCGCCAGCCGCTCCGCGGCGAGCGCCAGCCGCTCGGCCCGCAGGCTGACCTGCCCGATGGACTCCTCCCCGCTCGCATAGAGCACCCCGTGCCGCTGCGCAACGTGTGCCGCGACCTGCAGGAGCAGCGTCGACTTGCCGATCCCGGGATCCCCGCCGAGCAGGCTCACCGAGCCCTTGACGATGCCCCCGCCCAATACCCGGTCGAGCTCGGACCGCCCGCTCGCGAGGCGCTCGGCCGCCTGCTCGAGGCCGTACCCGAGCGCACGGGGAGCAGCAGCAGCGGCCTGCGAGGATGCGGCGGGCCGAGGCGCCGCGCGCTCGACCAGCGCATTCCATGCATCGCAATGGGGACAGCGGCCTTGCCACTTGGGCGACTGGCCCCCACAGGCCTCGCAGACGAAGATAGGGACCGCGGAACGACTTGCCATAGAGCCCCAATTCTGTCGGGCCAACCTCGGGTGGGCGGCTACCCATCCAGAGGGTCGGTTTGTGACCGGACGCTCGGACAGGTGGCGCGCAGACAATGCTAGCTTATGCAACCAAGAATGGGGGGCGCCGGCCGGAGCACGGCGAAGGGGCCCCGTTTTGGAAGGGGAGCACGGTTTTCAGTGAGCGTCCGTCTCAAACCGCGTCGTGCGGTCGGGACTGCGCGTGGGAGCGGCAGGCGGTCAAATCAAGCGTGACGGCCGTCACAGTTTCGGCGGACCTCGAGAGGCTCGCGGCCGCGGTGGAGAAGGGGGAATGAGCTTGCGAGGCAAGCTGCGCTTCGTCGGCGAGACCGACATCGGCAAGGTGCGCGAGCACAACGAGGACACGATCGCCTATGACCAGGAGATCGGACTGCTCGTCGTGGCCGACGGCATGGGCGGGTACAACGCCGGCGAGGTCGCGAGCGGCATCGCCGTGAAGACCATCGTCAACCTGGTGCGGGAGTCGGTCGAGCGCGAGGACCTGCGTGTCAATGACGCCGAGACGGGCATGTCCCGCTCGACCATCATCCTGCGAGATGCCATCCACCGGGCGAACAAGATCATCTATCAAACGGCCCGGACGCAGCCGCAATGCGAGGGCATGGGCACGACGGTCGTGAGCGCCCTGTTCTTCGACAACAAGATGGCCGTCGCGCACGTCGGGGACTCGCGGATGTACCGCCTGCGCAACGACAAGTTCGAGCAGGTGACCATGGATCACTCGCTACTGCAGGAGCTCGTCGATCGAGGCTTCTACTCGGCGGAGGAAGCGCAGCGCGCCGCAAACAAGAACTACGTCACACGTGCGCTCGGCGTCGAGCCGAACGTGGACGTGGAGATCCAGGAGGTCCCCGTGCATAAGGGGGATTTCTACATCTTATGCTCCGATGGTCTCTCGGACATGGTAGAAGATGACGATATTCACTTAACGATCAGCACCTTTGGTGATAACCTGGATACGGTCGCTAAGCAATTGATTCAGCTGTCGAATGACAATGGGGGTCGTGACAACATCTCCGTGGTCATGGCTCACGTGTTGGAGGCTTTCCCGGCCAACAAGGGAATTCTCGACAAGATCCTGGGCTGGCTGGGCTAGATGAAGAGGCGCGCATGGCAAGGTTGATACTGAGCCTGGATGGCCAGGTACTGGCCGAATACAACATGAACAAGGAGCGCTACACGGTCGGGCGGCTGCCGGACAACGACATCCGCATCGACAACAATGCCGTGAGCGGCCACCATTCCCTCATCATCAACATCCTCAACGACTCGTTCCTCGAGGACCTCAACAGCACCAACGGCACGTACGTCAACAGCAAGCTGATCAAGAAGCACGCTCTGCAGCACGGCGATGTGATCACGGTCGGACATCATCAGTTGCGCTTCGTCGAGGATGACGAGGCGCAGGATGAGTTTGAAAAGACCATGGTCATCCAGCCCTCCGCGCGCCCGGTCGAGAAAGTGCGTCACGCGCGCGAGGCTGTCGACAAGGCGGCTTCCACCACGCCTCCCGGAGGCCCGGGCGCGCACGGCGCCGACGGCCATGCGGCGCTCAAGAAGGCGAAGCTGCAGGTGCTCTCCGGCGCCTTCGCGGGTCGCGAGCTCGAGTTGAGCAAAGCGCTGACCACTCTCGGCCGACCCGGCGTGCAGGTGGCCGCGATCACCCGCAGGTCCGACGGCTACTTCATCGTGCACGTGGACAGCGAGAAGGAGAACGACTTCCCGCTCGTCAACGGCGCGCCGATCGGCGCCGCCGCCAAGCGGCTCGCCGACAACGACGTGATTCAGCTCGCCGGCGTGAAGATGGGATTCTTCGAGGGCTGACTCTTCAGATCGTCTCGCGCGGCACACGCGCACGCACGCCGCAGAGCAACTCATAGGCGATCGTGCCCGCGTGTGCCGCCACCTCACCGACCTCGAGTCCCCGCCCCCACAGGACACAGCGCGTGCCCACTTCCACCTCCGGAAGCTGCGTCACGTCAGCGGCGATCATGTCCATCGCGACGCGCCCGACGAGCGGCGCGCGCCTGCCGTTCACGAGCACCGGTGCTCCGGTTGCGAGACTGCGCAGCAGCCCGTCCCCGTACCCGCCCGCGACGATCGCAATGCGTGAGTCCACGGGGGCAGTCCACGCGCCCCCGTACCCCACCGTCTCGCCCTTGGGGACGCGCCGCACGGTGATCACGCTCGAGGCAAGGGTCATGACGGGAATGAGGCCGAACGCGGCACTCGACTCGCGAGCGAAGGGCGAGATGCCGTAGAGCGCAAGTCCGGGCCGCACCCAATCGCCGCAGCCGCCCTGCCAGCCGAGGATGCCGGCGGAGTTGCCGATGCTGCAGGCGAGGCCGAGACCGTGCGTCAGCGACGCGAAACGCTCGAGCTGCACGCCCGTCATCGGACAGTCGCGCTCGTCAGCGCGCGCAAGGTGAGTCATCAGCCGGATCTCGGCGGGAGGGACGCGCAGCGAACGCACCCGCTCGAGCGCCACAGGGAAGTCCTCGCAGCGGAACCCGAGGCGGTTCATGCCGGTATCGACCTTGAGCCACACGATGAGCCGGTGCGCGCTTGCGACCTGCTCGAGCAGCGAGACCTGCAGAGGATCGTGCACGACGATCTCGAAGCCGTGTTCCGCAGCCGCGGCGAGCTGCTCCTTGCTGAAGACCCCCTCGAGCAGCACGATCCTCTGGCGCACACCCGCCTGCCGCAGCGCGAGACCCTCATCGAGCCGCGCGACGGCGAAGGCGTCGGCTTCGGAAAGCGCGAGCGCGGTCGGCACCAGGCCGTGTCCGTAGGCGTTTGCCTTGACGACCGCCATCACCCGCGACCCGGGCGCTCTGCTGCGAATCTGGCGGAGATTGTTCCTGAGCGCGCTCGTGTCGATGATGGCGCGGATCAGCTGCGTCACCGCAGAATGCCTTCGGCGTAGGAATCGGGCGCGAAGTTGACGAAGCGCGTGTACTGGCCCTGGAAGGTCAGGAGGAACGTGCCGATCTCGCCGTTGCGGTGCTTGGCGAGGTCGATCTCCGCGACTCCCTTCTTCGTCGTGTCCTTGTTGTAGACCTCGTCGCGATAGATCAGCAGGATCATGTCCGCATCCTGCTCGATCGCACCGGACTCGCGAAGGTCCGACATCACCGGCTTCTTGTGCTCGCGCTGCTCGACACTGCGATTGAGCTGCGAGAGCGCGATGACCGGAACCGCGAGCTCCTTCGCGAGCACTTTGAGCCCACGCGAGATCTCCGCGATCTCGGTCGCCCGATTCTCCTGGGTTCCGGGAACCTGCATGAGCTGCAGGTAATCCACCACGACGAGACCGAGCCCGTGCTCGCGCTTGATGCGCCGCGCGCGTGCGCGCAGCTCGGTCGGCGTGAGGGCTGGTGTCTCATCGACGAACACCTTCGCCTCCGAGAGCTGACTCGTCGCACCAGTGATGCGTACCCAATCCTCGTCGGAGATGCGTCCGCTGCGCAGACTCCCGAGCGGCACGCTGCCGACGGAAGAGAGCATGCGGGTGATCACCTGCTCCGAGGGCATCTCCATGCTGAAGATCGCAACGGCGGCGCGAATGCTCGGATTGATGGCCGCGTACTCGGCCATGTTCACTGCAAGCGACGACTTGCCCATCGACGGACGCCCGGCAATGATGATCAGATCCCCGGGGCGCAGACCGCCCGTGAGCTTGTCGAAGTCCGCGAATCCCGTGGCAAGGCCGCGCAACTTATCGGGGTTCGTGTGCCACTCATCGATCTGGTCGATGATCGCCGGGAGCAGCGTGCGAACGGCAACCGCCCCCTCCCCGCGCGCACCCGACTCGGCGATCTCGAAGACGCCCTGCTCGGCTTTGTCCACGAGATCCCGAGCCGTCGCGCCTTCGCTGTTGAATGCCGAGGCTGCGATATCGGTGCCGACCTGGATGAGTCGGCGCAGCAGCGAGCGCTCGCGTACGATCTCGGCGTACGCGCGCACGTTCGCCGCGGTCGGCGTGTCGCGCGCGAGTGTCCCGAGATAGGCGATACCGCCCGCATCCTCCAGCCGGCCGTTACGCTCGAGGTGCTCGGAGACCGTGACCACATCGCAGGGCTTGCCGCCCGTTGCGAGCGCGCCGATGGCATCGAAGATGAGCCGATGATCGGGCCGGTAGAAATCCTCGGCGCGCACCACATCGGCGACGTGATCCCACGCGCTCGGCTCGATGAGCAGGCTCCCGAGCACCGCCTGCTCCGCCTCGAGCGAGTGCGGGGGCGTGCGAACGTCGACTACGGCGTCATCGGGACTGCGGCGCGCTTTGGCAGGACCGGCCACTTTCTGGGGTGCAGGATGCCGATCATTCCTCGGCGATGATGGTGACGGGAAGGTGCACGTCGATGTCGGCGTGCAGGTGCAGATCGATCACGTGCTCGCCGACGGTGCGCAGCGGACCGTTCGGCAGCCGCACCTCGCTGCGCGCGACGGGGTATCCGGCGCGCGTGCACGCCTCGGCGATGTCGCTCGTGCCAATGGAGCCGAAGAGCTTGCCTTCGGTGCCCGCCTTGGCGGTGATCGTCAAGCGGAAATCCTGAAGTGACGTCGCGCGCTCCTCGGCGGAGGTCGCCTGCTCGCGGGCGATGCGCTCGAGCTCGGCGCGGCGCGCTTCGAACTTCGCGACGTTGTCGGGCGTCGCGAGGGTCGCCTTGCGCTGCGGAAGCAGGAAATTGCGGCCGAACCCGGAGCGCACCTTGACCCGGTCCCCGATGTTGCCGAGATTCGCGATCTTCTCGAGAAGAATGACTTCCACGGCTGCAAAGCCTCAGTGCTGGTCGGTGTAGGGCAGCAGCGCGAGAAATCTCGCGCGCTTGATCGCCGTGGCGAGCTGGCGCTGATAGAAGGACTTGGTCCCCGTGATGCGGCTCGGCACGATCTTGCCGGTCTCGGTGATGTAGCTCTTCAGAGTCCCGAGATCCTTGTAGTCGATGTACTTCACGCCCTCGGCGGTGAAGCGGCAGAACTTCTTGCGGCGAGAAAACCGGCTCATGTTGCGCTCTCCGCTCCAGCCTCGTCCTCGTCGGACGATGCGATCTCTTCGCGGGCCCGCTCGCGGCGCCCGCCTCCTTCATCTTCCTCCGCTCGCGCCATCGGCGAGGGGTCCGTCACCGCGGCGTCCATCTTCACGACGAGATGCCGGATCACCGCGTCGCTGAAGCGGAACGCGCCCGTGAGCTCGTTCACGGTCTTCTGGTCGCACTCGATGTTCATGAGCACGTAGTGCGCCTTGTGCACCTTCGCGATGGGATAGGTGAGCTGGCGCCGGCCCCAGTCCTCGAGCCGGTGCACGCGGCCGCTCCCCGATGCGATCATCGTCTTGTAACGGTCGATCATCGCCGGGACCTGCTCACTCTGGTCCGGGTGGACCAGGAAAACGATCTCGTAATGCCTCATGTGTTCCTCCTTACGGATAGTAGCCACCCGATGCGAGGCGTGCGCCGGTGTGGCAAGGAGCTCGAACCCGCGATTCGGCCGGGATGCGCTCGAGTCGCTGGGGGCGCGCAGGATACTCAACCCGCGGCGGGACCGCAATGGCGAACAGGCACGCCTTCGTTGAGATTCAGAGGGTTGCGCGCGTCAGTCGCTGGCGAACCGCCTCGTAGAGCAGCATCCCCGCAGCCACGGACACGTTGAGACTCTCCACGGCCCCGAGCTGGGGGAGCCGGACCCTGAAGTCACACCGCTGCCGGGTGGACTGCCGCAACCCCGCCCCTTCGCCGCCGAGCACGAGCACGGCGCCGCCCGTCAAATCGACTTCGAACGCCTGCTGGGGAGCCTGCGCCTCGGCGCCGAAGGTCCAGAGCCCTGCCTGCCTCAAGAGATCGAGCGTGCGCCCGAGATTCGTGCAGCTGACGAAAGGTGTCGACTCCGCAGCGCCCGCCGCGACTTTGCGTGCCGCCGCGGTGAGCTGGGCCGCGCGGTCCCGCGGCGCGATCACAGCAAGTGCCCCGCAGGCGTCGGCGGTGCGCAGGCAGGCACCGAGATTGTGCGGGTCTTGCACCCCATCGAGGGCAAGCAGCAAGGGATCGGCTGCCGTTGCGAGCGCGGCGAGCAGATCATCTTCGGTCCAGGGCGCAAGGGGGCTGACTTCGGCGACGACGCCCTGGTGCGCCACGTCCCCGACCCGCTCGCGCAGGGTCTCGGAGGAAGCCCGTTCCACCGTGCACCCTCGCTCGTGAGCGAGTTCCTCGATCGCTCGTGCACGGGGGTCGTCCCGCAGCTCCGCGATGGCGACCCGCTGCACGCGCTCCGGGTGCCTCAGAAGTATCGCGCGCACCGTGTGCAGCCCGTAGACGAGCTGCATTCGGCTCACGCGTCCTCCTCTGCGAGGCCGAGATCGATGAGCCCTTCGATCGGATTGACGGCCATCACGGTCACTCGCACGTGACTGCCAGTGCCCAGCCGCCGTCCGTGCCGGCGTCCGACCCACGCATGGCCGCTCTCGTCCAGCAGATACTCGTCATCTCGCAGGTTATCGAGGTGCAGCAGCCCATCCACCGAAACCTCGAGGATCTGTACGAAGCAGCCGAACTCGACCACCGTCGTGATGAGGCCAAGGAACGTCTGACCCGTCCGCTCGCGCAGGTACGTGCATTTCAGGAACGTCGAGACGTAGCGGTCCGCCTCGTCAGCGCGCTTCTCGAGCTGCGAGAGACTCTCGCCCTGCCCCGCGAGCTCATCGGTCGAGTAGCATCTGCCGGACCCATCGCCCGGATCGAGCAGGCACTTCAATGTCCGGTGCACGATCAGATCCGGGTAGCGGCGAATGGGTGAGGTGAAGTGCGCGTACTGGGTGAGCGCAAGACCGAAGTGGCCGATATTGGTCGGCTGATAGAGTGCCTGCGGCATCGCGCGCACGATCAGCGACTCGACGAACGGACGGTCGGGAGAGTTGCCCACGCGACGCACGAGTGCCTGGAAGTCGCGCGGCGCAGGGACCTCGGGCAGCTGCGCCTCGATGCCGAGCGCGCGCAAGCTGGAGACGAGGCGGTCCAGCTTCTCCCCCTCGGGCTGCCCGTGAATGCGGTACAGCGTCGGGGTGTGCGTGCGCTCGAGCTCGCGAGCGACAGCGATGTTCGCGAGGATCATGCACTCCTCGATGAGACGGTGCGCGTCGTTGCGCGCGCGCAGCTCGATCGTCCGGATGTGCTCCGCAGCGTCGATCTCGAACTCCGCCTCGGCGGCATCGAAGTCGAGCGCACCACGGCGTACCCGCGTCCGATGCAGGATGCGGTACAGCTCGACGAGCGGCATCAACCGCTCAGCGAGCTCGCCCCCGATCTCGCGCCGGGCTTCAGGGCGGCCCTCGATGAGCGCAGCTTGCGCCAGCGTGTAGGTGAGGCGCGCGGCCGAGCGCATCACGGCCGGGTAGAACCGGGCCGCGGCAAGCGTGCCGCGGCGTGTCACGATCATGTCCGCGGCAAGGCACAGCCGGTCGACCTGCGGGGCAAGCGAGCACAGGTGATCCGAGAGCGCCGTGGGCAGCATCGGCAGCACCCGGCTCGGGAAGTAGACGGAGGTGCCGCGCTCGATGGCCGCCGCATCGAGGGCCGATCCCGCCCGCACGTAGTGGCTCACATCGGCGATCGCGACGATCAAGCGGAAATCCTCCCCCCGAGGCTCCGCGTACACCGCATCGTCGAAGTCGCGCGCATCCTCGCCGTCGATCGTGACGAGCGGCAGCTCGCGCAGATCGATCCGCCGCGCCGCTTCGGCAGGGTCCACCCGGTCACCGAAACCCTGCGCCTCGCGCAGCGCCGCGGCGGGGAACTCGCAGGACAGATCGAACCGCGCGATGGCCGACTCGGTCGCGACCTCGACCGGGCGATCCGGATCCAGGCGCTTCTGGATGCTCGCCTGCGCTCCCGCCGCAGAGCTTGCGTGGCGAGTGATTCTGGCGATGACCCAGTCGCCGCTCCGAGCGCCATTGAGCTCGGAGAGCGGAACGGCGCAGCGCAGCTGCAGGCGGCGCTCGGCGGCGCTCACCCAGGCTTGACGGCCGTGAAGCTCGAGGGTGCCGAGAAACGCGCTGACACCACGATCGAGCACCTCCTCGACTTCCCCGAGCCATCGCTCGCTCGCATCGCGTGCGAGAGTCACCCGCACGCGATCCCCGTGCATGATGCCGCGCATCTGGCGTGGAGGGAGAAAGACGCTGTCCTTGAGGCCCTCGATGCGCACGAAGCCGTAGCCTGCGCGATGCGCACTCACGATGCCTTCGGCCGTGCCTCCGGCGTGAAGCCGGGAAGACGCGGTGCGCGCAGCCGCGGCGGAGCCTGCGGAATGCTGAGCACCCTGCGCTGGACGTGCGGCGTGCGCCGGCGGGCGATGTTCTCGGCGGGCCGGATGGGACGCGCTTCGCGCGCCTTTTCCCGAGGTCTTGGCTCGGCCTTTTGCGGACTTGGGATGACCTTCGCCCGCCCCGGCGGAAGCAGCGCGCCGGCCCCGACGCCCATAGCGGTTTCTTCTTGCGTTCAATTCGTTCTTGCCTTCTTGATCATTCTTGCCTTCTTAAGCGTTCTTGCCGTCGATTGACAGCCTCCGACCCCCTGCGTACATTCGCCGCGCCTTCGGCCGGTCGCGGCCGGGGGCGATTCTCGCCCTGCTGCCCAGGTGGCGGAATTGGTAGACGCACTAGTTTCAGGTACTAGCGGGTAACTCCGTGGAGGTTCGAGTCCTCTCCTGGGCACCAATTCACCTGTCTCGCCGTGTCTCACCGCGTCCATCGTCGTCTATATTAGTATAATAAGTCATTGTTCATAAAATAATTTTTCAAGTTTATCTGCCTATAGCCGTCCAAGCTCGTCCACTGCAAGCCCGATTTGCGAGCGGGTAACTTTGCGGGTAACTTTGCCCCTCGAAAAAGACAGGGACTCGAAGCTCCGAAGGAGTTACCCAATTGAGTCCTTTGGCCTCGAGGTGCGTCATGGCTCTGACCGATATTGCCATCCGGAAGGCTCGCACGCGCGAGCGGCCGTACAAGCTCTCTGACGGACGCGGATTGTGTCTGCTCGTGCAGCCAAATGGGTCGAAATGGTGGCGGTTTCGGTATCGATGGCAGGGCGCCGAGCGCATGCTCTCGTTGGGGACATACCCGGATACCCCACTCGCCGAAGCACGCAGCCGCCTCGAGGTCGCGCGCCAGAGTCTGGCCAAGGGCATCGACCCGGGAGAAGACCGGCGCGGTACCAAGAATAGTACAGATTCGACCTTTCAGGCGATCGCTCAGGACTATCTCGCCAAGCTCGAGCGACAGGTTCTCCTGAATAAACGCTCCGCGAGCACTCTCAAGAAAGCCCGCTGGGCGCTCCAAACATTCATCTACCCTGAGTTGGGACGCCGGCCGATTGTTTCAATCACCCCGCAAGAACTTTTGGCGGCTCTCAAGAAGATCGAAGCGCGCGGGATGGCAGAGACGGCCCGCCGAACCAAGCAGCGCTGCGGCCAAGTATTCCGCCACGCCGTCGGGCTGGGACACGCCTCGCGGGATATTACCACCGAGCTCCGCGGACTGCTCGAGCCACCGATTGTCGAACATCATGCCTCGATTACGGAACCGGCCGCGGTGGGCGCGCTGCTTCGTGCTATCGACGGCTATTCGGGTCGGGACGCCACGCTCTGCGCATTGAAACTATCAGCCCTAGTATTCCTACGACCGGGCGAACTGCGCAAAGCGCGTTGGTCGGAGATTGACTTCGAGAACGCCGAGTGGCGGGTTTCCGCACGACACATGAAGCGCAAGGTGCAGCACATCGTACCGCTCAGCCGTCAGTCACTCGCTGTCCTTCACGACCTCAAGGCGATCACCGGGTATGGACCGCTATTGTTCCCGGCGCTCGGCAACCCCGAGCGCTGCATGAGCGAGAACACGATCAATCAGGCGCTGCGAACCATGGGCTACTCCTCAAAGGACATGACTGCCCACGGCTTTCGCAGCATGGCATCCACGCTGCTCAATGAGCAGGGTTGGCCGCCCGACGCAATTGAGCGTCAGCTCTCCCACATCGAAGACGACGAGGTACGTGGCGCGTACAACTATGCGCAGCACCTGCCGATTCGCCGCACGATGATGCAGGTGTGGGCGGACTACCTCGATGATCTTCGTGCAGGGCGCAAACGCCGACCGGACACATGCGTGGCTCAGCCTCGGGCCGAAGGCGCCACGTAACCTGCATGTTCCAGCGCACAGCCCTCTCAAGGCTGTAACACGTAAGCACGCCAGGAACCGCGTCCTTGCGAGAGCCGAGCTGATGGCGTAACCGGGGACGTCGCGCGCGGTGGCGGTGCGACGGCGCAGATCAGCTATTCAGGGGGTCAGGCAGCACGCGCTGCGGAGGCCGTGGCGGTTGTCTTGAAAGGCAGCAGCGCCTCGAGCGCCTCGACGGTCGAGGCGAGCGGCAGTTCCTCGAAGAGGTGCCTGAGGTAGGCGTACGGCTCCAAGCCATTCGCGCGTGCGGTG
>Ga0335074_10004482_pt1 | contig 19211 bp, 14 predicted proteins | sample Lox_Sample_23_FD_206715 | JGI IMG/M metagenome (GOLD analysis project Ga0335074, IMG submission 206715) | Soil microbial communities from Loxahatchee National Wildlife Refuge, Florida, United States - Lox_Sample_2.3 | ecosystem: Environmental > Terrestrial > Soil > Wetlands | place: USA... | reverse complement strand
GGCCACGATGTCCGACGCGGTCGAGAAGTCCTTGCCGCCAGCGCGTACGGCGTCAAACCCGGCGCTGGCGCCGCTGGCGATCGCGGCCCCCACGGGGCTCGCCTGCTGGGCAGCATCGCCACCGTCCGCCGTGGCGCCCGTCGGTGCAGCCCCGCCGGAGGCGGCGGCCGAGGCCGCGCCTGTGGCCGCGCCGCCGCCGAAGCGGCGAAGCGCGGAGGACGCCGCCTGGAAACCCTTGGAGCCGACGCCATATCCGGCGTAGGTGGCGCCGCTGCTGCCAAGGCCGGCGAGGACACCGCCGCCTCCCCCGAGGTTCTGGGCGAACGAGCCGAGGCCCTGGAGCCTGCCGGAGAGTCCGCCGCTTTCGGCCGATCCTCCAGCGCCAGCGGCACCGCTGCTGCTGCCGCCGCCGCCCGCGCCCGCGCCCTGGCTGCGATGCCCGAGGGCGGAGAACGCTTGGCCGGCTTCGGCGATCCCGCCGCCGACGAGGCCACTGATCCGCCCGATGATCAAAAACGGCCACTTCCACGCGAGGTAGAAGCAGATCAGCGAGCAGATCAGGTCGAACGTGTCCTTCATCGCGCCGCCGATCAGGCCGGCGTGCACGAAGTTGCCGAAGCCGACGACCGAGGCGCCGAACGCGGTGAACAGGGCGAACAGGACGGCCCACCCGAGCGGGACCATCGCGAGCGCCAGGAAGACGCTGCCGAACAGCATCAGGACCCGGGAGAGGAACTCGAAGGGGTAGAGCGCGATCGCGATCGGCCCGATCACGAGCAGGAACGCGAGCACGATCATCAGGACGATCTTCATCACGATCAGGCCGACGAGCAGCAGCGCGGTCGCGATCAGGAAACCGGTGGTGAGAAGGTCGAGAAACCCGCCCGCCCAGGCGGTGACGAAGTAGGCGCCGAGGGTTTTCCAGAGGTTGTCGTTCGCGTTGGCGGCGTGCAGCAGCGCGAGCGTGACGATGTTGGCGATGTCGATCGCCTGCCCGAACAGCCACGGCCACGCGAGGATCGCGCACGCGGCCATGAACACCTTGCCGAAGTCGTGCGCGTGGTCCCTGGGGCGGGTGAAGACGCCGCCGCTGACCAGGTGGACCGTGTTGTTGACAAGGGCAAGAGGCAGTAGCCCGAGCCCGATGGATTGTGTGTCCTTGACCAGCGCGCCGAACGCGCCGCCTGCGGTTGAGCCGGCGAACGGGACGAACGCGGTCGTGTTCCCGGTGCCGGGCAGCCCGATGAGCCACTCGACGATTTCGTAGGGGTGGAGCAGCACCTTCCAGCTGCCGCCGAAGAACAGCGTCAGGATGCTGCTGAAGATGGTCTTGACGATGTCCTTGCCGAACCCGGCGACGGAGCCGAGGACGTCGCTGAAGATGCTCCCGATGGGGAGGACCAGGAGTGCGCTGCCCGCGCCGCCGCCGTGACCAGTGCTGGCCGAGGCGACGGCCGGGAGCAGGAGCGCGAGCGCTCCTGCAGCGGCCAGCGACAAGGCGGCGAGCCGTGCGCGACCGATCCGGCGGCGGCGAGGGAGGGCGCGCATCAGGCCACGAGCCCCGGGATGCAGACCAGCGCGATGATGCCGAACCCGACGCGCATCGCGTGCGAGTGCGCGGACTGGTGGCCGGAGATGAACATCGCCGCGATCACGCAGGCGGACAGGCCCACGAGCGTTGCGGCGTACCACTTGACGCTGTTCATCACGTTGGTGATCAGCGTGCTGAGGCCGGAGATCGCCCCGGCTGACGGGATCACGCCCGAGCTCTTGAGAAGCTCGGCGCCGTGCAGCCCGGCGACCGCGGCGAGCGCGACGCCGAGCGTCACGAGTGCCGTGGAGTACACGACGTCGACGAGGCGGCGGTTGGCTGCCAGCCGCGCAAGCCGGCGAGCGAACCGGTTCTGGTAGATGGTGTGTGCGGCCGTAGCCATTTGCTTTGAACCTCCTGGTCCTTCAGGGTTGTGGCGGCGCGGTCGCGCCGTCGGGTGATTGCAGGGTGCTTCCGCCGCCGGTCCCGCCTGAAGTGGGATGCGCGGACTCGGGTACGGAAGGCTGGGGGGAAGATGCGGGGGCCGTGTGACTGTCGGTCACGCTCGGTGTGACAGCGGGTGCCTCACTCGTGTGCGTGCTGACGGGCGACGTGTACGAGCTCGAGCCGCTCGCAGCAGTGGTGTGTGAGCTGCTGTGACTCGGCCGCGGGTGGGGCGACGGGGTGCTGACAGTGACCGTCACCACGCGGGTGCGCGTGCGAACGCGCACGACGGGACGCGGCGGCGTAGTCGCCGTCGTGTGGGGTAGAACCGCGCGCGGGCTCGGCTTGCGGGCGGATGGCGTGCGAGGACGCCCGCCGGCGTGCGCGGCCTGGTGGGCGGGCTTGTGCCCGGAGAGGGCGGCGGCGACCAGCAGGAGCGTCAGCGCGAGAACGCCGCCGGTGAGCGCTTTCTGCTTGCCGGTCAGCCGCGGGTAGCGTCGCGCGCTGCGCCGCCGCGCGTCACGCCGCGCCTGGTCCTCGGATGCGGCTTCAGGCTCGAAATCGTCGGGGTCGGCCGCGAGCGGCGTGGATTCGGGGGCTGCCTGCGGCGTCGCCGGGTCGGCTGAGGGGTGCTGGGCGGCGTGGCGGGCGGCTTCGGCCGCGCACAGTCGATCCCACTCGTCGTCGGCGGCGAGCTCGTCGGGGATCGGGACCGGCGCGGAGACGTCCTCGAGGTAAACGTCGGCCGCCGTCCCCGGGGTCAGCGCCTCTGCGCTCGCGTCCGCGTCCTGCTGGGGGATCTCTCCGAAGGCGGGGGCGAGGGGCGGGGACGCGGGCGCCGACAGGGCGGCCGGCGCAGCAGCGCTCGGGAACGCGACAGTGACGGTGGGAGGAGCGGTGTCGTGGTGGGGCTGAGCGAAGCCGGTGGGGGCGCTGAGCGGCCACGCGAGCGGCGGCTGCATCGGCCTGTCCGGCGGCAGATCAAGGTCAACGTCGTGGCCCTGGAAGTCGGGGTGCGTCGCGACGCTCAGCGTGATCAACGTCTTCGCACGAACCGTCGTGCCCGCCGGTGGCTCGAGACCAAGCACGAAACCGGCCTCCTTGACATCGGCGACCGCCGCCGACCACGTCACGGGCATGAGCCCGAGCTCGCGCAGCGTTTGGATCGCCTGGTCGGCCTTGTCGCCGACGAGGTCCGGCACTTCGATGCCCTTGGCGGTGGGGGAGCGCGTAGTCATCCTCACGCCTAGGACGAGGTGAGGTTCGCGTTTGGGAGAGAAACGGACCGAGAAGTTCTGGCGGTCCAATCAAGGCCCTCACCGCCGCCGGTTCGGCGGTGCTGGCGACCGACGTGTCCCATAGCCTTGGCGGTCCCAATGACCGACCACCTCAACGACCCAGACTTCACAGACCCCGCGTGCGTGGATGCGTGGGAGGAGATGGTCAACGAGCTCGAGCAGGCCGAGATGCCGCCGCAGGAGGCCGAGCGAACGTGGCTTGCTGTGTCGACGACGCTGGTGCTCGCGCGGCTTCAGCTTGGCCTCGTGAGCGGTCGGGGAGGAGTGCCGATCACGATCCAGCGGGCCGCAGCGTTGGCCGACCGCGCTGAGCGTCACTCGCTCAGGGCATGGGGCCGCGTGGAGCTGGCGCGCTGCGACGCGAGTCCGTCGCCCGGGCAAGCACTGCGGTAAAGGCGAGCGGGGTTCTGAAGCGGTGAGGTTTCCCGGTGGCGGATCAGCAGAAAGGCGGGGGCAGTGACGGAGTGCGCGGTCAGGAGCGCTCTGGCTGGGAGGCGACCACGCATCTGGCTTACCGCGAGTGGGCGAGCGAGGCGTTGGGAGAGGAGCGGCAGGTATACGCGCGATCGACCGCGGGCGATGGTGGCGAGCTGGTGTTTATGCCCGAGGGCGACGCGGAGCCATTCCGCGCGGCCGCGCAGGCGGGCCGTCTCGTGTGCCCGGTGCCGGGCTGTCCGTACCCGCGGCTGACCACGCGCGGCCCGGCGAAGCGCCGGCATCACTTCGTCCACCTGCAGGCGCCGCCCGACCCGGCTCACCAGCGCGCCTACGAGCGGCAGGTGGCCACCGAGCTGCTGGCCGACTGGATCCGGGCAACGCATCCCAAATCGAGGGTGGAGACCGATGTTCCAGTCGGTGAGGTGTCGGTCACGGTGTTGGTGACCGGCCCAGGCGGAGCCAAGTTCGCGGTCGTGTTCGTGGACCGGCGCATCGGTGTCGACGCCTGGTGGGACGAGGATCTCGAGCTTGAGCGCGCGGGTATGGCCCGGGGGTGGATCTTCGCCCCGCGGCGGTACCTGCGCTACCCGGAACCGGCGGCCGACGCTGGCCCTGAGGACCCTGCGGTCCGCGACCGTCGGCGCGGCGACGTCGTGCTCGATCGAGCGCTGTTCCGGGAGATGCGCGCCTTTGGTCAGTGGCCGCTCCTGTTGAACATCAATAGGCGGGAGGTGGCGAACCTGATCGCTCCCAACGGGCGCGTCGCTCGGGGGCTGCGGCTCGACCCGCCGGCATCACGGGATCGCGTGTTGCACCTGGTGCTCGCCCGGCTTGAGAAGTGTCGCCTCGGCCGTGATGGCATCGAGACCCCTGCCGTCGGCGCCGGAGTGCTCGCCGCACGGCGACTCGCTGCCGAGCGCGAGGCCCAGCGTGCGGCGACCGCGCCGGAGGTGGAGAGCGCCGCGGCCCGTGGAGATCTCGAGCAGCGCCCGACTGAGGACCAGGCGGTCGACCCTGCTCGCCGCGCGGCGGATGGCGAGCTCTGGCGTCGGCTAGCCGAGGCACGGGCACGCGACGCGGCGCGTACCGGCAGCCGTCTGCCTGCGCCTACCCGCGGGCGGGCGCGAGCTCTGTTTGGTGAAGACCAGCCGGACTGGCCGTGTGACCTTGATGCGTTGCGGCGGCTGCTGGGTGACGCCGACCTCGCGCGACGGCTCGAGCAACCGCTGGCCACCGATGTCGAGTGCGATGTGCCGCCCGCGATCTGGCACCTAATGGCCGTGCTCGAGCTGCGCCGGCGCGGCGGCGAGGCGCACCCCCAGGCGATCCGAGCCGCGATCGTCCCCAGCTGTGGCTACCGGCTCACCGGCGAGGCGATCGAGGGTGTACTGGCCGTCGCTCGTGGCGGCTCATAGGCGTTGTCCTCGGGTTGGCTTCTCGTACGCCCGACAATAGCGATTATGTAGATAATGCCTGCAAATCGCGACCTTGTTGCGTTATGTCAACTGCCGATTCCCGGTCCGATGTCAGCGGGATTCCCGATTGATGTCAGTGAATCGTCCCAGTCGTTGTCACGTCGCCTAGGACGTCGAGCAGCTCACGTCAGCACCCGCGGGCTGCTCGTCGCCATCGGAAAGTCGTGCAGGTTCACCGTCCGCGACCACTGAGACGATGTCAGCCATGCGCAGCGATGATCAGAGGTGGTGTCTCGGCTGCGGCGCGTGGGTTTCGCCGGAGATGCGACGGATTGCGTTCGGGCCGCAAGGCGGGGACGGTCGTGAGGCGCCTGCGACGAAGTGGCACCAGTTTTGTCCGCGCGACGCGGGCGAGCCCGGACACGTGCTGGTCTTGGACGCGCCGTCGGATAGCCCCGACGCGGTGTAGGAACCCCCTCCCTTCCTCGGTCAGCCGCGCTTCGGACCAGGCCGCAACGAACCGTCCCGCAAGGCGCTGTCATTCGACCGACGTTCTACATGTCAACCCCACAGGACAGGCCGCGGGAGCGCGGCGGCCGCGCGCGTCTTTGCATGTGCCTCGGCGCTTGCGACGAGCCGATCGGCCTCGCGCTCGGCGAGGTCCGCGACGCGCGCGAGGAACTGCTCGAGAAGCGTCCGATCGGAGCGCGGCAGGTTCTCGATGAGGCGGCCGACGGCGTCACTCAACGGAGCGAGCGCCTGGGCGTGAAGCTCCCGGCCGGCGTCGGTGGCCACCAGCGCCACGCGGTGTGTTCCTGAGCGCGGGACGCGGCTGATGAGACCGGCGCGGTCCAGCCGGTCGATGACCGACGTGGCGCCGCTGGGGGACAGGAGGAGCGCCCGCGCGAGCGCCCCGGGCGTGGTGGCGGTCGCCGCGATCACGTAGTGGAGGGCGAGCACGTCGGCCACCGCCGTGTCGAGGCGCTTGGCCAGCGCGGCGCGCTGGCGAATCCCCGATGCGATCAACCGATCGAGGGCGGAGGTTATGAGGCGAGAGGAGTCATCCATCGCTTAGGTCGGCGCTGAGTTCGTTTGCGAGCTGGATGACGCGCGGGGTCGCGGCGGCGAGGTCGAAGCGTCCTCCGGACACTGCGAGCGCCGCCACGACGTTGCCGGCGACGCGTACGGGCGCCGCGACCGCGCGGACCCGTGGCTGGAGTTCACCGTCCTCGACGGCGAACCCTTGGCTGCGGACGACATCGAGTTCTTGGCGGAGCGCTCGGGGGTCGGTGACGGTGCGGCTTGTTACCTGCTCGAGCTGGCGGGCGAGGAGGCTCTCCCGCCAGCGGTCCCGCCACGCGAGCAGCACCTTGCCACCGGCAGCGCAATGCGCCGGCACGATCTCGCGGAGCCCCGCCCCGACCTGCTGCTCGCTGCCCTGGCAGTGGGCGAGGCAGAGCACGGAGGCGTAGCTGGAGATCAGGAGGTGAGCGGTAGCGCCGGTTCGCTCCTGCGCGAGCGCGACGTAGGGCCGCGCGGCGCGAGGTAACGGGGAGCGGTGGACGATCTGAGCCGCGAGCGCCACCAAGCGCATCGTCGGCGCGTAGATGCGCCGACGATCGTCGGTGAGGGTCAGGTAGTCGTCGTCGAGGAGCTGCGCGACGACGCGGCGGACCGTGCGCGGGTGGGCGCCGAGGGCGTCCGCGAGTTGTGGCACGGACAGGTCGCCGAACGCGAGGAACTCGACGGTCCGCATGGTGCGCCCGGCATGCCAGGCCTCAGTGGGCGTCATACGTGAGCCAGCGGCGTCGCCGCGGGAACAATCGCGGACGACGGTCGTAGCGGTTCACGGGGTGGCGTTGGGTCGCGGCACGCCCGGGCGAGGGTCGGTTCGGGGAGCCCGGATCGGACTCGGGGTCGAGCAGCGCCGCGACGTGCGCGGCCGTGCGCGAGAGGATCACGAATCCGTCCGCGAGGCGATGAATCACGCCCGTCCGGGAGAGGCGCCAGAGCGAGTCATCGATCTCGACGGGAGTCCCACGGGTCTCGCGAACAAGTTCGGTGATCGCCCACGGCCCCGAGGCGGGCTCGAAAAGGAGCGCACTAAGGATCAGCCGATCGACTTCGTCCGCGTCGGTCTGGAGACGGAATCCGGCGGCGGGGGCGGCGTCGAGTTGGCGCTGCATGGGAGGGTTCTTTCGTGGGCCGAGCACGCCCGGGACCGTAGGGAGGGTGACCGCGCGGGTCTATGGGCAATACCTCAAGTTTTGTTAGGCGACCGTTGAGAACGACGAGAAGTCTCGGGCGGGAGGCCGTGAGCGTTGGGTCAGGCTGGGCTGCGTCGGAGGTGCTCGACGATTGCGTCGACGCCGGCGTCGGCGGTGTCGAAGTGGCCGATGTAGTTGTCGGCGCCGACGAACGCGTTGAAGCCGACGCCGATCGGGAACAGGTGGATGACCCAACCGGTCCCCCCGGGGCCTTGAACGTCGGTCCGACGACCGTTGGTGACCCGCGTGTACGCGGCGTCGCTGGCCGAGGACGCGGCGTCCTCACAGTGCTGGGCCTCGTCCTCTTGGGTCCACTCGCTCCACGTCCAGCCGAAGCCGCAGTGGTACAGGCCCTCGTCGGCCGAGTAGCGGTAGACGCTGCCATCGACGCCGGTATAGACGATCGTGTCGCCATCCCATGCGAGAGCGTCCACATCTTCGGGGTTGGTCAGCTCGGCGTGGATGCGCTGCTGAGCGGCGACGATTCGTTCGGCGGTTACCTTGTCGGTGAGGAACTCCACCCCACCGCTCCAATGACTGACGATGAGCGCCGGGTAGAGGTTGCCGGGCCGGTTGGTGGTCTGGTCCCACTCCCAATCGCCGTAGACGAGATGCGGGAGAGGTGCGGTCGGTTCGAGTGTCATCGGTCTTCTCCTCAGTGATGGGACGAGGCTTCTTGGCGCGCGGGGATCCCGCCCGCACGCCCGTAGCGCGCGGAGGATGGCCTCGGGCGTGGTGGGCATCGCAGCGAGCGGCCGGTGGAGTCGTCCTGGCGGGCGATGGCCAAGCCTTGCGACGCGATGATGTCTGCGCCGGGTCAGGGGCGATAAGATGAAGCGGCCGGGCCGAGGTGCTCTCTCGACCCAACCATGCTGCTTAGAGGAGCCGGTGAATCACCAGCAGCGCTAACAGCACAGCGAGCGCCAGGATGAGGTCAGTCATCCGCTCCACCTCCTTTCCCCGCCACCGGGTCAGCGGTAGCGGGGATCGGGAGGTAAGGCGAGCACGCGCACCCGCAAGGGTGGATGTGACGAAGGTAGGCGCCGTCGAGGCGCCGGCGGAGTGGACCGCCAGCCCGCTGAGGATGGTCAGAGGGTGGCGTGGCAGGTCGCCGCGCCGACTACGACGGTCACCGTGGCACCGGCCGCCGAGCGGCTGGCGTGCAAGTACACATCAGCGTCACCGGAGCTGTCGGTAGTCCAGGTGGCGGATGTCCCGGCGCCCGATACGGTCGCCGTCGTGTCCGGTTGGTTTGAGGACACGGACACGTCGTAGTCGCCGTACTCGCTGCTCCACTGGGCGCTGGCGCTGCAGGTCGCGGAGGGAGCCGCGGGCGTTGTGGACGGCTTGGGCTGGGAGGAGTTGCCGAGCCGCCGGTAGATCGAGATCCAGTTGGCGGCGATGGCGGCTTGTGCGTGGGCGAGCGTCATCTTGTGCTCGCAGACCTCACGGTTGAGGTAGTCCTCGACCGCGTCCTTCGGGTTGGGTGACGCCCCCGGCTCTGGCCAGAGGTTGCGAGCGTCGTTGGTCGCCCCGCCGAGCTCCAAGGGCACGAAGTGGTCGTACTCGTAGTCGCCGAGGGGCTGGTGGTCGCCGTAGGCAGCGAGACTGAGTCGCTTTTCCTGCTCGGTGATGCGCTCCGACGGTCTGACCGCCTGGGCCCAGCCGGACTTGCAGATCGTCCGGTTGATGTCGCCCTGGGTGACCGCGGGGTTGAGCGCCCCAGGTGTGCAGCGAGGATCGGGCCGTGAGAACTGCCCGGAGCCGATCGCGTGACACGTGCCCGGCGCGGGCTGCGGCTGGACCGTGCCGTTGCTCGCCCGTGATTCCACGAGGTGGCCGGCGATGCGACTAACCAAGCTCGAGGCGTCTGCGCCGGCACTCACGCTGAGCAATAGGCAGAGGGCGAACATGCAGATGCCTGTCACCCTGGACGCAATTGTCCGTCTGGACTTCTCCGCGCGCGTCATGCGACGCCTCCTACTGCGGGAGCGGGACGAGTTGCGTCGGCAGCTCGGCGACAGCGAGGTTCAGACCACGCTGTGCGAGCAGGCTGATCAGCTCGTGACAATGGGCGTAGACGCAGGAGTCCGGCCGGTTGACCGGATCGACGATGCCGGAAGCGTCGTCGTTGGCCGTGAGGTGAGAGGCGTGACCGACCGGGCCGAGCAGGAGATGGGTGCAGTGCGTGGGGGTGGCGTTGTGTCCCACGAACGTCGAGTGAAGCTCGACGGCCAGGCCGCTCTGCGGCAGCGTGGTGTGCAGGACGAGAACGTAGGGACTCGAGCGAAGCAACCGCGTCACGCTCTCGACAGGCTGGCCTTCGAGCGTAAAGGTGATCGGTAGCTGGCAACGCGACATCGCCCGGCGACGATACTCGCCTGGACGGATGCCCGGGCCCCTCGAGAGCGGTCCAGCAACGCTCGGGGCGGCAGGGAATTGGGTATCGCGGGCGTGTCATCGCCAGTCCTCGCGGTTGGCCTCCGCGTTGTTGCGCTCGTTGATCACAGCGCGAAGCGCGTGAAGGTTTTGCGGGGTGAGCACGTCCGCCGGCAGGAGCAGCGCGGTCGCGGTACGTGACGGGTCGGGAATGTCGTGCTCGAGCAGCTCGTGGGGGACGAGCTCGCCGAGCGCGTACGCGATCGCGTCCTGCTCGGTGTAGTCCCCGTCGTATCCGAGGAGCACGTTCTGCGCGTACAGGCTCATCAGGGCGACGAGGCGGTACTCGGGATCGTCGGTGGCGAGATCCGCGAACGCCCCGACCGGGTGCCAGCTGTCATGCGTGACGTACGCCTTGGTTTGCCCGCGATAGCGGACCGCGATCGCGTCCGGTGGCGTACCGCCTGCGCCTTGTCGGTCGATCGCCATGCGAGCCCCACGGGTGCCGGGGATCTGCTCCGCCGCAGGTTGGGCGGCGGGCGGCGTTGTGACGGCGGCAGGCTGCTGGGGCCCAATGACCGGCGTGCTGGCCCGGCTGCGGAGAAACGCGAAGGCGCCGCCGGCGACGACGGCAAAGCCCAGAAGACCGATGAGGTCCTCGCCGAGGCGGAGGGACTTCGCGAAGGCGGCCCCGAGAATGAAGATGTAGACGGCGGAGAGGAGCAGTCCACGGAGGATGCGGCGAATGAGTTTCATGATGGAAGGGGTGGGTTGGTGGCCATGTGCAGAAGCGCCATCCGGCACCCCGGGCTGAACCTGGGCTCTATCTTCGATATGCCGGAGCGAGCTGTCCGTTGTGGCGGCAACGGTGCGCCGCCGCGATGCCCAGGCCGCGAGGCGGTAGCCTCGCGGCAGCTTTTCGCGGCAGTCGCGGCGCACCGTGCCCGCCCGGCGAGCATGACCCCGGGCTGTTTAGAGGCGCGGTAGCGCAATGAGATCCTGAGGACCGGAGGAGTACTGAAGCCCGATCACGATCCCACGACTGACACGTGCCGGTGTGAGCGCGATCGTGAGTTCGCCGTTTTCTTTGTGGCTGCGCCCGAGAACGACCGAGGCGTGGTTTCGGCCGCTGTTCGCGAGCGCCAGCTGCACGGTTCTCAACGGTTCGTTTGACCGTCCGGTCGGGGCGTTGTAGCCGACGAGTAGCTGCCGGCGGCCGCTGCGCGTGGTGAGGGTGAGCGTGATCCGGATGGTGTGCCCCCGGTAATGGCGGGTCAGGTGGGTGACGCTGGCCAGCGGCGTCTTGACGGTCCCTCCCCCACCGCTTGGATCAGTGACGGTCGGAGTGGTTCCTGGGGGCGTGGGATTCGTTGGCGCGGTGGTTGGGGCGCCAGTGACGGTCCACGCGATGACGCGTGTCTGCGTGGCGTCGTTGTCGGCGGCGGTGACGGTGAGGCGAACGGAGGCGTTTGCGTTTGCGGTCGGCGTGCCGGTGATCGCGCCGGTGCTCGGGTCGAGCGCCAGCCCGGCCGGGAGCCCGTTGGCGCTGTAGGTCAGCGTGTGCCCCTGCGCGTCGCTGGCGGTGATGGCGGTGACGTTGACGGGCTGCCCGTAGGCGCTGGACTCGGAGGCGGGAGCGTTTAGGGTGAGCGTGTCGGCTTGGGCGCACAGGCTTTGCCCGAGCGGCGCGGCGACGGGCGTTCCGAGCCCGACGACGGGGCTGTAGCCGAGCCCGGCGGTGAAGTACGCCGTCGGGTCGTCGGCGGTGTCGTCGTTGTTGCCCGCAGTGATCTGGGTGAGCCCGGGCATGCCTTTGACGGCGACCTGGTAGAGCAGCGGGTCAAGCGGCCCGAGGTTGTGGCCGTTGCACGCGGGCGAGGCGTTGATCAGCGCGGTGACCGCCGCCCACAGCGGCGCGGCCGCGGAGGTCCCGCCCCACGGGGTCGCGGTCAGCTCGGGCGAGGTGGTGCCGGTGTTCGGATCGGTGACGTTTTGGGTGAGGTAGATGATGTAGCCGGTGTAGGGGTCGGCGTCGGCGCTGACGTCGGGGACGGCGCGGCAGTAGCCGCCGTCAGCGGCGGCGGGGCACGTCAGCAGGCCGCGTGCGGCCGCGCTTCCCTGCGCCTGGGCGGTCGCGGCCTGCTGCCAGACCGGCTCGCCCCAGAGGCTTGAGAAGCCTCCGCCGGTTACGCCGTCGCCCATGTTGGAGCCGTTCCAGGCGAACTGCTGGCCGACCGCGTCGATGTTGGGCATGGTGGTGCCGCCGACGCCGGTTACCCCGGGCTGGCTCGCGGGGTCATCGACCGCAGGTTGGCTGGTGCCGCAGTCGGTCGAGCCGCTGTCGCCGGCGGCGGCGAAGGTGCTGATCCCGTTCCGGGCGGCGGTCTGAAAGATCGCCGACTCGAGCTCGGGGAGGGGATTGCCGGCCTCACACGCGCCCCAACTGGTCGAGATGATGGTGACGGCCGGGTTCTCGACCATCTCCTCCTCGGCGTCGATGATCGCGCCCGCGGTGTTGGGCGCCTGATACACGTCGATCGTCGCGCGTGGCGCGAGGCCGATGATCTGCTCGATGTCGAGCGCCGCCTCCCCGCTGCCGGGATCGGTGGTGTCGGCCGTGCCGTCGCCGTTGATGCCCCCGTCGACCGGGATGTAGTTGACGGTCGCGTGCGTGCCGTAGCAGCCCTGGTAGGCGTCGATGTCGTCGGCGCTGTCGGGTTCCAGCTCGAGCAGCGCGATCGTCTGCCCTTGCCCCTCGTCGCCCTCCTGGTAGAAGGGCGTGAGGTCGTAGGCTTGCGCGATCTGGTTGGCGAGGTAGCCGAATCCGTAGTAGGACTGCGCGGCGCTGATCGTCCCGGGGCCGGAGCACGGCTGCGGCCCGGCGTCGGCGGCGCTGGCGTGGACGCGCGCGCCGGGACGCGCCGCGGCGACCGGGTACGGGGTGACGAGGGCCGGCTCGGCGGTCGTGTGCGCCGCGGGCGGGGACGCGAGCGCCGGCGCGGCGGCTAGCACCGCGGCTTGCGTGAGCGCGAGCAGCAGCGCGAGCGGGAACCGGGCTTTCACGATCCCCTCCCCTCCCCCCCCTTGCGGGAGATCCCGAACGCGCGACCGTGAGCGCGCGATGAGGCGCTACGCGGCTTGTGGTGGCGGGCGACCTTGGCGCGCACACGAAGCGTGACGGTGTGCGATACGCCGTCAATCGTGTAGGTGACGGTGCGGCTCGCCCCCGCGGGCAGCGTGACGTTGAACGTTCCGGCGGCGTTGGTGGTGGCGGTGAGCGAGTCGAGGTGAGGGCCGGTCTGTTCGGTGATCGTCGCGGTCTGTCCGCCGATCTGGCCGGAGGCGAGGCTGAGCGTGCCGGCGAGGCTGACGGTCTGCCCGTAGTTGACGGTGAGCGTCTGCGCGAGCGTGGCCGTGTTGATCTGCCACGCGTAGGTCTTGCGCGTCACGGGGACCTTGACGCGGCGGGTCACGGTGCGCCCGTCGGCGGTGACGAGCTTGGTGACGGTCTTGTACACGCGCTCGGTGCGTGTGAGCGGCCTCCCGCCGACCTTGACCTTGACCGTGCGGGTTGCGGGGACGAGCTTCATGACGCGGACCCGCGCGCCGGGCGGGACGGTGCCGAGGTACAGCCCGCCGGTGACGGCCGCGCCCGCGTCCGGGTTGGGGGTGCTGCCGGTGGCGGGCGTGCCGTCCTGCATGGTGTTGATCACCGCCTGGCCGCCGGCGGCGTTGACCGCGATCGCCTGAAGCGTGTACTGGACGCCGGGCTGCTGGAGCGCGGAGGGCAGCGCGACGGCGATCTCGCCGGTGCTCGCGTCGTAGCTGCCGGGAAGCGTGACCCACGCCCCCGTGCCGATCTGGTACTGCATCGTGACGCTCTGGATCGCGGAGGCGCCGGGGTTGGTGATCGAGGCGACCGCCTGCGTCGGGCCGGTCTGCACGAAGTAGCCGGTGGGCGAGCCGGTGTCGATGTGGACGGGAAAGTCGACGGGCTCGCTCTGCGTGCCGGACGCGTCGAGGTCGACGCAGCGCACGTCCTGGCCGGAGGCGCCGACGCTTACGGTCACGCTGCTGCCGGTGACCGGGTAGGTGGTGCTGACGCCGGCCTGTGTGCAGATGACCGATGCGACGGTCGGGCCGCCCGTTGGGATCCCGAGCACGATGCTCTGCGTGGCGCGATACCAGCGGCTGGGGTCAGGCGCGGAGACGGTGAGCGGCGCGGGCACGGGGACGGCCACGTTCGCCGTGTAGTCGACATTCGCGCTGATGCCGGCGGCGGTGGTGATCGTGCACGCGAGGTGGTGCGAGCCGTTGCCGTTGACCGCGATGGTCAGGTCGGTGGCGGTCGCGGTTTGTGCGGCCCCGCCGTCGAGCGAGCACGACTCAGACGCGATCCCCGACAGGGGCGTCGGCTCCGAGCCGACGAGCGTTACCTTCTCGCCGGTCGCGGTGGCGCTCGTCGACCAGCTGGCGGTGGGGGTCTGCTTGTCGATCTTGACGGTCTGGGCGACAGCGGCGGTGTTGGCGCCGTTCGCGCCGGTCGCGTAGCAGACGAGCTGCTGGCTGCCCGATGCCGTGACGGCGACAGCGCCGCTGGTCCCGTCGATCGTGGTCGGGGTGGCGCCGTTCACGGTGCAGGTGAGCGAGCTGTAGTCGCTCGCGGTGGCCCCGGTCAGCTGAACGGGCACGGTGACGGCGGCGGGCTGCCACGCTGAGGGGACCGAGCCGTACTGCAACGAGAACTGGCCGGGGTCTGGATCGACGGTGTAGCTCTGGGTCGAGCCGCCGCTGGTGACACCCGCCTGGGTGGTGGCGGTACATGCAAGCGTGTGCGGACCGGCGGAGGTGATCGCGACCGTCTGCGTGTTGCCGTGACTGACGGTTGCGGGCTGCTGGTCAAGCGAGCAGGAGGTCGAGGCGATGCCCGACAGCGGGTTGGCCTCCGCCGCGCTCACGAGCACCCTGACGCTGCCCGCCGGGTCCGATGGCCCGGCCGGGACGACGGTCTGCGTCACGGTCGGTGTCTGGGTGTCGATCTTCACGGTTGCCGTTGTTGGCACGCCTTGTACGCCCGCGCCCGAGAGGGCCTGGCAGGTGACGGTGTGCTGGCCGTCCCCGGAGACCGTCTGCGTGGCGGCGCTCCCGTCGGTGACGGTGGCGGCCGCGGGACCTTGGTCGACCGCGCAGCTGACCGACTGGACGCCCGACGGGTTGGTGTCCGCCGAGGCATCGGCGGTCACGGTCTGGGCGGCCGGGTACCAGGTGCTGTCGTCGGTCCCGGAGAGCGCGATCGCCGGGTGGGTGCTGTCGACGAGGATCGTGCGGGTGATCGCGGCGCCGTCGACGCCGGCGCCGCTTGCGGGCACGCAACTGATCGTGTTGACGCCGTCGGCGAACCCGGCGGGCTGGAGCGTGCCGCTGGCGCCGCTGATCGTGGCGTTGCCGGTGATGCCGTCGCCGTGGCAGGTGATGTGGTCAACGCCGCTGGCGCCGCCCGCGGTGGCATCGACCTCCAGCGCTGGGACGCTCGCGCTGGACGGGTACCAGGTGCTCTGGGACTGGCTGGTGCGCCACGCGGCGCTCGGGGCCGCGCCGTCGAGGTTCAGCGTGAACGTCTCCGGGCTGCTGGTCAGCCCGGAAACGGACGTGGCGGTGCAGGTGACCGCCCCTGTTCCCTGGTTTAGGCCGGCCAGGTTTACGGAGGCGCCGCTGCTCGCGGCGGACTGGGGGGCGATGCCGTCGCCGGAGCAGTCGATCGACCCAAGGCCGCTCGGGCCGGTGGTGGCGTTGGTGTCGAGCTCGGGGATCGCTCCGACGCTGGCGTACCACTTGGTCTGGCTCGCCCGCCCCGCGAACGTGAGGGTCGGGGTTTGCGCGTCGAGGTTGACCTGCAGGCTTACCGGGCTGCCGGTGACGCCGGCGGGCGTCACCGGCGTGCAGGTGACCATGTCCGCGCCGTTGCGCAGCGTGCTCAGGTCAAGAGTGCCAGTGGCGGTGGTGAGCGTGTTGGGCGCGCCGGGGGCGTCGCAGGTGATCGCCGCGATTCCGGACGGCCCGGACGTGGATGTGACGGTGACCGGCGGGATCGACGAGGCCGACGAGTACCACACGGACGAGCTCGCGTTCGAGCTGAAAGCGACGCTCGGAACGGTGTCGTCGATGTTGACCGTAAGTTCGAGGGGGTTGGAGGTGAGCCCGGCGCCGCTCGTGCTCGTGCAGCTAATCTGCCCGGAGCCTTGGTCGAGGTCGGAAGTGGGGATGGCGCCGCTCGCGCCGGTGATTGTGTAGTTGGTGGGTAGGCCGTCGCCGTTGCATGTGAGGTAAGCGACGCCCGAGCCGCCAGTAGTGCTGGCGCTGACGTTGATCGCCGGCAGGTTGTTGTGGGTGTACCACTGGTCGGGGTTCTCGGTCGTGCTGTAGGAGAGGGTCGGGACCGTGGTGTCGAGGTTGATCTGGGTGGCCGCGTCGGTCGCGGAGTTGCCGGCAACGTCGGTCGCGGAGCAGGTGACGTAGTTGACGCCCTGGTTGAGGGGAGTGCAGGAGTCGTACCAGACCCCTGAGATCGTGTCGCTCGCGTTCGGCGTAATGCTGGGCGGGCTGGAGTACCAGCCGTTGTGCTCGCTGCCGCCGCTGATGTTTGTCGACACCGAGGGCGGGACGTTGTCGAAATAGACGGTGGTGGACCCCGAGCCTATGTTGCCGGCGTCCGTCTCGGCGTAGCAGATGTCGCTGTTGGCGCCCTCGTTGAGGCTTGCGTCGCACCAGGTCGAATAAATCCCGGACGCGTAGACACTGTCACCGGAGTCAGTTGCGTAGACGATCGGCGCGCGGTTGTACCAGCCGTTGGCGCCGGAGCCGCCGGACAGGTTGGCCCACACCGTTGGGACGGTCGGGTCGTAGACAAAGCTCACCGCCGGATCTCCCGACGCGCCGGTCTGGGCGGTGCTGCCGTCCGCGCCTTGGGCTTTGCAGTAAACCTCGTGAAGGCCGGGGATCGTGGTCGTCCAGGTGTCCGTCACGTAGGAGCCGTTCGCGAAAACATTCCCGCCGACGTTGTTCCACGTGACGCTCGCGTTGATGGATTGCAGGCAGTTGATGTTGTTGCCGCCCGTGTTGCTGTTGGGGTTGGACGTCGCGGTGATCGTGAAGGCGTAGCCGATCGCGCCACCGGGTCCGGCGGCGGGGATAGCGCTGAAGGACGGGGCTCCGACGGCGTAGGCGGCCGCCGCGCTCGCGCCGAGAGAAGCGAGCGTGACGGCCAGAAGCGTCAGGCACCGGAGTGCCGCGCGGCCCATATGTCGCGCGACAGCGGTGCGATTGACAGGACGGTCGAGCTCGGTGCCCGCGGCCGCCGCGTCGGCGAGCGACCCACAGCCGGGGTGAGCGTCGGCGGGGCGGCCGTGGAGCATCAGGCGACCTTGGCGTTGAGGATGGGCGAGCTCGCCCCGGGAGCGCAGACCCGAAGCTGCATCCGAGTGCCGACACTGCCATGCGGAACGGAGATTCGAGCGCTGGCGCGCCCGTCAGCACGGGTCTGCAGGCGGCGGAGGGTCTGCCACGGGGAGCTGGCGTTCTGACGCCACTGTGCGATCAGCCCAAGTCCATGCGAGGGGATCTGGCGCCCAAGGATCCGCGCGGCGAGCAGCGCCTCGCCGCCCGCCTTCATCGGGTGGACGGTGAGCCTGATCGCGGGCGCCTCGAGGACGGTGATGTGATGGCTTCGGGGTTGCAGCCCGACGCTGCCGCCGAACGCGATCTTGACCGTCCGGTCCCCGCCCGCCGGCAGGCGGTAGCGCCAATCACCGGAGCGGTCGGTGCGCACCAGCACGAAGTAGTGCTTGCCGTCGGCGAGCCGGACGGTGATACCGATCGGCTCGTTCGCGAGCAGAGACCGCGCCGTGGTGTAGAGCTGGCCGCTGATCACCGCCGCCTGCCCGTAGGCGAGACGGACGGTCGAGTCGGTGTCGGTGTTGGCGGCCGGATGCCCGTAGATGTCCTTGCCGCTCGGCACGATCGTGTACAAGAGGTGCAGCCCGGCGGCGACGGGATAGTCCAGGCTGGCCGGCTGCCCGTTCTGGTTGTCGTAGCCGACGTACTGGTTATCGGCGTTGTCGGTCACCACGACCCGCAGCGCATGCTGGCCTACGGTGATGGGGTTGCGGGCCGGGATGACCGCGCGCGCGGTCCCGCCGTCCAGGGTGGTCGGCAGCGTGATCCACGCGCCCTTCTGCTCGTATTGGATGTTCGCGCCGTAGACGCCCGACACGCCGGCGGACACCTTGGCGAGGATCACCGTCGGGTTGTTCGGATTGGTCACGAACACGCCACTAGGCGGCGTGGTGTCGACCTGTTGAGCGGTGCTGGTGACCGGGCTGAGGTTCCCGGCGGCGTCGGCCGCAAAGCAGTTCAGCGTGCCCGGGCCGGTGCTGGGGAGGGTGAGCGCGACCGACCAGTTGTGGAGCGCCGGCGGCGCCTGCTCGGTCAGCTGCCCGCCAGGAAGGACGGCCTGCCCGGCGTAGTCGCAGGTGAGCGACTGGATCGGGGCGCCGCCCACTGGCGTTTGCACGTTGATCTGAACGCGCTGGCCCGCGTTGTACCACTGTGTCGGATCGGGCGCATTGGCGTAGGTGATCTGCGGAGCGGTGTTGTCCATCCACACCTGCTCGTAGGTCCGAGAGCCGTCGACTCCCGCGTTGGTCGTCGCATAGCAGGAGACCGTGTAGCGCTGGGTGCCCGAGACGGTGATCGAGCCGACAGAACCGGGGGTACTCGTCGTATCCCCCGCGCCGTCGAGGCAGGTCACGCTCTGAACGCCGGCGAGAGCCTGCGGTTCGGAGGCGACCGCGGTGACCGTGGCCGACCCGTCGTTCCAAGTAGGACTAGGCGGGGTGCCTGTGAGCGTGACGGTGGGGATCTGATCGTCGATCTGAACGGTCGTGAACTGGGCGGCGCCCTGGGTGCCGTCCCACGCGATCGGATAGCACTCGACGATGTGGGCGCCGTTGCCGCTGACGGGCACCTTCTGCTGGGCCCCGATCGTGGTGGTGGCCGCCCCCTGGTCGACGGAGCAGACGACCTTCTCGATCGGGCTCGAGGCGTCGGTGCTCGCGTTGGCGGTGACGGTGAGGCCGTTCGCCGACCAGGCGGTCGTCCCGGTCTGCCCGGTGAACGTCAAGCTCAGATCGGAGGGCTGATCGGCGGGTGAGCCGGTGTCGGCGCTGGCGAGGGTTGGGACTGCCGCGAATGCCGCCAACGCGAGGGCGGCGGCGAGCGTCCGGCTCGGCCAGCGGCGCGGAGTGGGATGTGACCTGTGGTTGCGCATCTTGATCTCTCGGTTGTTGGCTTTCGTGGTGAGTGGGTGGCTTGGTTTAGGTTGGAAACGGAGGTTTGCGGCGTGCCGGGCTCCCGGGGCGCAGCGCCTCCCCCGCACGGGCGG
>Ga0335074_10004481_pt1 | contig 19212 bp, 15 predicted proteins | sample Lox_Sample_23_FD_206715 | JGI IMG/M metagenome (GOLD analysis project Ga0335074, IMG submission 206715) | Soil microbial communities from Loxahatchee National Wildlife Refuge, Florida, United States - Lox_Sample_2.3 | ecosystem: Environmental > Terrestrial > Soil > Wetlands | place: USA... | reverse complement strand
TGACCCCAACCGCATCCGCGCTCGTGTTGAGTCGCTCGTAGAGCTGCTGCAGATGGTCGAAGTCGGCCGCGTACAGACCCTCGACGACCCGCGGCGTGACGTCGGTGATATCGCCGATCCGAGTCACGACCCGCGACAGCAGGAGCACGGCGAGGTATGCCTCGTTGTGGCGCACAGCCGGATCGCGCAGCGGCTCGATTTCATCGCGCGCGGTAGCGAGGCGCATGATGCCTTCCCGGTGCACCCCGCCTGAGTCATCGATGTAACCACGCGGCAGCGTGAATTCGAAGTCAGTTCTCATCACACCCCCAGGGCGCCCTGCCCTAGGTTGGTTATCAATTCCTTCCCGACTACTGGCGCGTCATTCCCTCGTGTGCGATCTCGATCTCCTCAACCATCACCTCGTTGCCGCCGGCGCTCAGCCCGGGCGCGCTATATCGGCACGGCCACGCATTGATGAAGTTGTAGGTGACGATCGTGTTCCCCGCCCAGTCGAGCACGGTGATGGTCACCTCTTTCCGGGCTTCCGTGATCTGACCGTTGATTACCTGCTGACGCCATGTCCAGAGCGAGTTCTTGCTGTCGACACCGCGCTTGAGCGTGATGTTGTTCCACTTCAGCTGGCCCGGGAACTTCTGCACCTGTGACTTGCCTTGGGCATCACTCGTGGTGTGGACGACGACCTCGTTCTCGCTCGCGATTCCGTCGACCTCCCTGAAGAACCCGTCCGCCTCCGCGCCGCCCAGCGACAGAGTGAAGTAATGCCCGCCGGCGGTTGACTGGTCGGTCTCTGTTGCTGCCATGTCTCACAACTCCTTTCGAACTATTCAGCCCCGGCCTGGACCTGGAACTGCCTGATGCGGAACACGACGAACTCGGCCGGCTTGACCGGCGCGATCCCCACCTCGACCGTGACCTGTCCTGCCTCGACCATGTCTGGTGGATTCGTCTCCTCGTCGCATTTGACGAAGAAGGCCTGATCCGGGGTGGCTCCGAACAACGCCCCGCTTCGCCAGATCCGGGTCAGGAAGTTCGACGCCGAGATCTTCAGCGACATCCACAGGCGCTGGTCGTTGGGCTCAAACACGGCCCACTGGGTGCCCTGCATGATCGACTCTGAGATGAAGTTGAACAGCCGGCGCACGTTGATGTAGCGCCACTCCGGATCGCTCGACAGCGTGCGGGCTCCCCAGACGCGGATCCCGCGCCCCGGGAACGCCCGGATGCAGTTGATCCCGGCACGGTTGAGGCTGTCCTGCTCTGCCCCCGTCAGCTGGTAGCCGAGGTCGTTGGCGCCGAGCACGACCTCGTTCGCCGGCGCCTTGTGCACGCCGCGGGTCGAGTCGGTCCGGCACCAGATGCCCGCGACGTGGCCGCAGGGCGGGACCTGGATCGGCCGCTTCGTGATCGGATCGAGGACCTCGATCCAGGGCCAGTACATCGTCGCGAACTTGGAGTCGAGGTTGGAGTTGAGAACCCAGTCGAGCACCTCATCCGGCTTGCGGTCCGGCGGAGGATCCAGGATCGCCATCCGCTGCCCAGCCATCTCACAGCCTTCGACGATCTTGCTCTGGAGAGCGCGTAGGACCGTCTCCTGCTCGGCGGCCTTGCCGTTGCCGTCGTTCAGCATCGCCATCAGGTCCGGGACGCACACCATCGTCACTTCCTCGACCGCGGTCACGCCCTCAAGCCCCTCTCGCTCTGCGGCGTCTCCCTGGACCTGGTCTTGGGTCAGAGCCGACGGGATCACTGACGGAACGTTGAGCCGGTACGTTCCCGGGAGGAGCTTCTGTATGTCGCTGGCATCGGTCTCGGTGACCGTCACGTACTTCGACTTGTCGGTCACCGTCTTGGCGAGGTCCTTTAGGAGCAGCCCTTCGTACGGTGCTTCCGTCAGGCGGCCGGCCTTGATCGTCAGCCGGTACGTCTTCTCGCTCCCGTTGCCGTTCTGGCCACGCTTTGGCGGCTCCTCGGTCAGCTCCGCCGTGATCGGCTGGGGCGCGCCGTCCTTGGCGACAAGCTCGAACGCCGCTGGACGCTCCTTCTCGCCCGAGGGGAGCGCGACCATCTCGCCCGATCTCAGCGATGCCTTGGGAGGGCCCTCCTCACCACCGACGCGGACCACCCAGCAGATGGTCCCACCGTTGTGGAAGAACCCGTACACGGCGTGTGCCAGGTAGGCGCCCTCCATGAACGGCGTTGGGTTGGGCGAGTCCGGGTCGCTGAACGTCCGCTCGAACTGAGACCAGTTGGCGATTTGTTGCGGGACGCCGACCGGACCGCCGGGGGTCAGGCCCACGAACGCTGCGACCGATGTCCCCACGCCCTCGATCGGTTTGGACGCAGCGGGGATTTCCTCGACGTAGACGCCCGGGGTCAGGTAATTCGGCATGTCACTCCTCGATTCGTTGTCGGCTCCCTCTCAGCTCATCGCGCAGCGCTTCCAGCACGGGCGGCGGAATCAATCGCGGCCGGCCGGCCGGCGGGTCGAGGACGGTCGGCCACACCTCGTCCCGAGGCAGCAGGATCACCTTGGCCTCGGGCGCGACCTGCCTCAGCCGCTCGCGCAGCTCGGGAGCGTCGTGACTGTCGCCGTCGATCACGATTACGTCCGGCGTCGCGATCGAAGCGGTGAAGACGATTCCCTCTTCGCTCTGCTCCTGACCGATCACCTCGATTCCGTCGTCGGAGAACTCCTGGACGAGTCCGGACCGCATCACGGTGTCCAGCTTCGCCAGTAGCACTCGCGCAATCGGGCGCTGTGACATCGACTGAACTCTCCCGTTCGCGGGCTCCGGCCACCAGAGCCAGGAGGGCAACCATTCGGGCAACATTCGCTGCCCGAACGATCGGTCAGCGTCGTCGCACGGCCGGCGGCATCGACACGCGCAACTCGCGAGCGGCGGGGGGTATCACCAACTCGGCCTCGCCCTCGGATCCGTCGTCCGCGCGCACCCGGCACCGGTGCGAGCCGACGGGAACGCCTTGGAAGGAGAAGCGGCCATCGCCGGCACTGTGAGCCCACCTCCCGATGTCCGGCAGTGCCAGCCACGCGTCGGGGATCGGCTCGCCGGCGTCGTCGTCGACGACGATCCCATCAACCGTCGTACGCTCCTCCACGACGCCCGGGTCGGCCCCCAGCTCGCGCGTGGTGAGCTGTCGGCGCAGCACCTCGGGGCCGCGCTGGACGATCACGCCAGGCTCACACGCGAGGGTGACCAGGTAATCGATCGACGCCTTGTAAGACCCGCCGATCGCGTTCCAGAAGTCAGCCTTCCCATCGTCGCGTGCGGCACCGATGCGGGTCATCAGCGCATAGCGCTGCGCCGACGGTTCAGCGAGGTCGCCCGCCAGGCAATCGGTCGGTAGCCGCTCGTGCGCAAACAGCACCGCCAGCGCCTGGGAGAGCAGCCGGTGCTCGTCCTCGATCGCTCGTGCCCAGGCCGTGACCGCATATGAGCACTCGAGCCGGAGCGGAGGTCGCGCCATGCGCGCGGTGCCGTTCGCTCGATGCTCCTGCCACCCGGCGTCGCGGAGGTCAGTCGCCTCACGCAGGTCATACAGGAACAGGTTCAGCGTCGGGCCTGACAGCGCCACCGCCCACTCCCGTGCGGGAGCCTCGAAGACCACGGCGACGCTCCCGAAGCCATGACGCTCGAGCTCTCTGCTCAGTAACCGCCGGAGCGACTCGTCGAGGTCCGCGAGCATCGTGTTGAGCGGGACCTGGATCGACAGGTTCATCGGTCGTCCAGCCTACGTCGCAACGACCGCGCCGGAAAGTGGCGAACGACCGCAAAGCGGGCACATCGCCCGCCCAAACGGGCAGGGTCAAGTCACTGACTTGTCGTTCAGCCCCGCGCGGAAGCGTTCGAAGTCAGACTCCAGGGTGAGACGGCCGAGCTTCAGATACTCAGCAAACACCGCCTGGAGAAGATGACGCATGGCGATCGTCCCGCCGTCGTCGGCAGCGAGGAAGGCCGCGGCCAGAGAGCAATTGCGGATCGAGCCGCCGGACAGCCTGAACTTGCCGGCGAGGAGGTCGAGATCGACATCTTCGGCAACGGGAGCGCGTGTGGGCAGCAGTCTGCGCCAGATGGCGCGCCGCTCGTCGGGCTCGGGGAACGGAAACTCTATGGCCAGGTCGAGCCGCCGCAGAAAGGCGTCGTCAATGTTGCTGCGGAGGTTGGTGGCGAGGATGACCGCGCCGTCGTAACTCTCCATCTTCTGCAGCATGTAGGCGACTTCGATGTTCGCGTACCGGTCGTGGGCGTCCTTGACCTCGGAGCGCTTGCCGAACACCGCGTCGGCCTCGTCGAAGAACAAGATCGCGTTGGAGTCCTGGGCGGCGGCGAAGATCCGGTCCAGGTTCTTCTCGGTCTCGCCAATGTATTTGGAGATCACGGTGGCGAGGTCGATCCGGTAAAGCTCGAGCCCCAGATCTCCTGCCAGCACGCGCGCGGCCATCGTCTTGCCCGTGCCGGACTCGCCGAAGAACAGGACCTTGACGCCGTGCTCTCCGGCGACAACCGCGTCGTATCCCCAGTCGCCGAGCACGCGCTCCCGGTAGCGCAGGTACGCCGAGATCGACTTCAGTAATGAGAGCGATCGCTGTGGCAACACCAGCTCCTCCCAGCGCTCGCGGCCGGGCAGGCGAACCGCCAGCTGCTCGAGCTGACGACTCGATGCGCGGCGAGCGCCGAGGTGCAGATCCTCGGGGCTCGGCTCGGTCCGGCCCGCCGCGATCGCCGACAGCTCTGCGAGACGCGTCGCCCGGGCGATCTGAGCTGCGCTGTGGCGAAACTTCGCCGCGAGGGCATCGGCGTCACCGTCGTTGACGTAGCGCCTCCAGAGCACTCGTCGCTCCGCCACACTAGGCGCGGGGACCTCGACCACAGCAGCCCCGAGCGCGTCGAGCCAGAAGAGCCCGTCGCGGTGGGGCGCCCAGATGACAAGGCCCGCGGCGCGGGCCGCCAGAGCCGCCGCGACGGCCGGGCGATCTTCCGGTGCCGGTTCTTCGGCCACCGTGACGCACATTCGGCCGCCGGCGAGCCGTGCTTCCAGGATCGCCGCCGCCGCGGTCGCATCCGAACGCAGGCACGCCGACTCGAGTGCCATCACGGGCGCCTCCACGGCCGCCGCGAGTAACTCGACGCCGTCGGGCCCGCACACCACGAGGGCGGCATCCTCAGCCTCGGCGAGCATTCGCCGGAGCTCCAGCACCGTCCCGTCACGGCCCAGGTTGTCGGCGGGCGGATCGACACGCCGGACGCCTTGTCGCGACGCCGGCCCCAGGCGCGCACCAAGGACGTGGCCCACGAGCGGCTCGCCGACCCTCACCAGATGCTCGGCGAGCGGCACCGTGTCGTCGCCGTCGAGCAGCCGTATCGCTCCGGTCTGGCGCAATGGCTGATCGCGCGCGAAGCGCGCGAGCACGTCGCGCGACTCGTAGCCGGCTACGGACAGAAGACGGGCCGCAAGCCGCGGACTGGGGAGCTTCCGGGTGAGGTCATCGTGGAGGTAGGCCAAGAGCCGCCCGTACCGGGGATCGAGCTCGGGCGCCAGGCACAGGACCAGCAGCGCGGCGTCGAGCTCGTCGAGGCCGAGCTTCGTCACGGCGTCGTCGACGGCGTGGCCGACCGGCATCTCGTGCGGGGAGCGAGCCAGCATGAGCGCGAGGTCATCCGAGACATACAGCCCGCGGAAAGGATCGGTGGGGTTTGGATCGGTGGCCGCCACCTGCTCCACGGCGGCGTGAATCAGGCGCGTGACGCTGTCGAAGCTGAGGCCGTCACGACCACTGTTGGTACGCGCACGGGGCGGCGAGGGCGGCGGTGGGTCCGGCGCTCTAGGGGAGCTCACGGCCTGCCGCGTCGGCCTCGGCCTCGAGCGCATCGCCGGGTTCTGTGACCGTGAGTGGCCCCGAGGTGCTCGCGCCCCGTTGCTGGACCACGTGCGTGAGCTCGTGGCCGATCAGCTCGTCCCCGGTGTTCGTGCCGGGACGGTACTCACCGCGCCCGAAGTAGACATCGGTCCCGGTTGTAAACGCGCGAGCCGACACCGAGCGGGCCATCGCGTCGGCGCGGGCGTCGGTATGGACCCGTACGTCGTCCAATGGATCCCCGAGCACCGATGCCGCACGATCGCGGACCCCGCGGTCGATCGGCGTCCCAGTGCCTCGTGTCCGAGCGATCGCCTGCTCAACGTCGGGGTGTACCCGGCCTCCCGGCAGCAGCCCCGCTCCGTCCCGCGCGAACGCCGAGAAGGCGACATTGCCAACCGCCGACGTGAGCTCGGACAGTCGAGCGTCGACGGAGGGTGTCGGCGCCGAAGCGCGGTCGCGCTCTGCGCCGCCGCGTGCTTCGTCAGGCTGACGCCGCTCCCAGCGTGCCATGAGGCCAGCATAGGCGCAGATCCCGGCTCCGTCTATCAGCCCGAGCCGTCCGGGACGGGCGGTTTGCCCGAACGGGCAAACGCGCGCTAGCCCTAATCGAACCAGGCGTCCGGATCCTCGGTATGGATCGTGTCGACCGCGACGCGGAAGTCGTCGCCATACGCTTGTGCGGACTGTTCGGTGACGCGAACGATGCGCTCGATTCGCTCGGCGGGCTCACCGGCCTCATCTTCCGCTATCCCTCGGAACGCGCTGGCAGCGGTACCGCCGAGGTATTCGACCCATTCGGTCAGCCGCGGGCCGCCGAGGACGCCGTCGGCAACCGGGCTGAGCGACCACGTCACCAGCGGCTCATCGCGCCGCAACGTGACGAGGACGCGACCCGGAGCGCGCTCCACCGAGAACTGGCGCCCGAGCACGAGCCGCAGCGCCTTCAACTCGCTGTCAGTCGGATGGTCGGTCATGAGAGATCGATGAACGTGGGTTTCCCAGTGGCCGTCGTCAGTTCCTTCTCCTTCTCCTTCTCCTTCTCGGTTCCCGCAGTTACCTTGACCTTCCCATTCATGCTGGGAACATCCTCGAAGGTACAGATCCAGAACACGCCGGTGTCCTGAGCGGCTTCCTTGTCGATCGTTGCGTCACCGTAGGTGAGCCGGACACTCACCGGGCGCGCCGGCCCCGGGTACTTGATGCGAATCGGCGTCGCGAGCATCTTCTTGCCGACGGCCGACTTGACGCCGTACTCGCGGTACAGCGCGAGTATCGCCTTCTCGATCTCGGCGGGCTCGGCGTCCTTGTTCGCGTGCAGGATCTGCGGGATCCGCTCCTCGAGCTGGGTCGCGAGTTTTCGATCGAGCTTTAGGAGGGCCTTGAGATGTCCACGGTAGAGCGTGATCAGGTGCTGTCCGAGCGCATAGGTGACGGATCTTTCGTCCTTACTCACGGTGCCGCTGGCGGCCGTGGGCGTCGTGGTGCCTACCGACGGCTCGAGCGCGCCGAGCTCCTTCTCGAGCGCGCCGACCGCGACGTCTCCCTGGTCGAACTTCGTGCGCTCGGGCGGCCGCTCGGTCTCGTTGCGGCTGAAGTCCTGCCGGCCGAGCACGTCCGAGATGCGGAAGAACGCATAGAGACGTGTCTGCTTCGATGACGCGGCGACGGCGGCTGCGATGCCTGCCACCTCCTGCTCGACGATCGACATCGTCTTGTGCGCCTCGAACCACTCCTTGTCCTCGAACAGGATCGTGTCCACCGCGCCGTGCGAGATCGTCTCGCCGGAATAGACCCCCGTGTCCCCGCGCGCGGACGCGAGCTCGCCGAGGATGCCCGTGGCCAGATTGGTCATGTCCGCGACCGGCGTGCGGGCGAGCGAATCCGTCTGCGCGAAACTGCCGGGTGCGACCAGGTCGCCGATCTCCATCGACTGGTCGAGCGCTCCGGCGGTGCCCGTGAAGATGATCGCGCGTTGCTTGCTGCTTCGGGTCTGGAGCGCGGACACGAACGACCCGGCCCGATCGGCGTACAGGTACGGCTCGACCTTCAGCGAGAGCACAGCCTTCCCCTTGATGGAGTAGAGAACGCCGTAGAGGCTTGGAGCCGCGACCTCCGAGGCGGGCTGAATGCCGCGCTCCCCCAGCTTCGCCTTGATCTGCTCGACGTTGCCCATCAGAACGATGTCCGGATCAAGCTTGAGCCGGTCGAGCGTGGCGGTGAACTCGCTCTTCGCGGCACCCGCCTCGTCGAGCCGGTGGTGGCGTACGCGGGTCGGATCGATGCGCTTCTCGAGAGGCTTGTCGAGGTTGTAGTAGACGAAATGGGCAGCGATTTCGCGGTCGTAGGCACGCCCTGGGAAGCCCACCACGACCAGCGCGACCGCACCCGTATCCGCCTTGCGCGCGGTGAACTTCCGGAAATCGGTCACCGGGTTGTCGGAGAGCTCGCGGATCTCCTTGAAGCCGAGGCGTGCTAAGTGGCCGAGCGCCTCGCCCGTCCTCCCCTCGTACACATCGATGTTTACGTCGGGGTGCTCGAGCAGGAACGTCATGACCTCGGGGGTGAAGTGCCGTTCAACATAGGGGTTGGGCTCGATCGTCGAACCCGCCTTCGCCGCCCGCTCGGACGCCTCAAGGACGTACGGGTCGACCCCCGCCGCCGCCCGATAGGCGCGCTCCGGGAAGTCCTCCTCGTCGATCGTCATGGCAGCCGCGGGGCGCAGTTCGCGCAGCTTCACCATCAGCGCCCGCTTTCGCTCCTCCTTGACACCCACGAGCCCATCCTTCTGTCGCGCCTTGAGCGCCGCCTCGATCGCGCGCTGTTCGTGTCCGAGCGCGCGCAGCTCGGAGTACACCCATTCGCGGTCAGCCACGGTCTCGCCGAGCAGATCCCACTCACCCTTGCCGCCCTGAAACTGCGCCTTGATCCGATCGATCTCAGCGTTGAGCGCGGACGTGGCGGTGTGGCGGCGCAACAGCGGCAGGAGGATCTCCATCTGCTCCTCTACGGTGCCGGCTTTAGCGAGCGCGTCCGAGGACGCTTCCTTGAGCCCGGCCAGCACAGCGGCGATCTCGTCCGGCTTGTAGCCGCTGTACGACAGCTTGCTGTACAGCGGATCCCGGTCTTTGTCCGCGACGCCGAGGGCCTCGAGGACCTCCTGACCGCCGCCCTTCTTATAAAACGCGTCGACCACCTCAGCAATCTTCGACAGCAGCTTGGTGATGGCGGTGTCAATCTTGTCCTTGTTGGTCGGTGGCTTGGAGCGGACCGAGTTGACAATCGGCCCGAGGTCGACGCCGACCTGCCAGGCGTTCTCGACATGGAACGCGCGCATCTTCGGGCTCTCGGCGGTGCCCGGGATGTCGGCCGCGAGGACCGCGAGCGCCTCGTTGAGCGCTGCGTCGCCGCGCGGCCGCCGCTTGTTCTTGAGGATGGGCTTGAGGTCGACACCGAACTTGCGAGCTTCACCGAGCGCGGGGCTATCCCCGAGCTCGCTCTTGAACTGCCCCGCCTCGTTGGCAGCCAGGAAGCGCTCATTGGCGAGCTCGTCCTCGTAGGACAACCTCTCGAGGTCCTCAGGCGAGGGCGCGCGCATAAGTTGCGGCCCGGCGAGCCAGCGGGCGACGGCTCCGTTGCCCGCGGTGCGCTGTAGAGCAACGAGGTGGTCGCGCATCCGCGGCGTATCCGGGGCCGCCTCGGGCCCGGCCTGCCGGGGCTCGGGGGCCTTAGGGTGGGTGTGGGTCGATGCGCGCATGCTTACGAGCCGAATTCCTCCCGGGACGGCAAGCCGACTAGAACATGCCCGGGCTCACCGAGTCGAGCTCGATCTGCATCGCCTCGGGCTTCACCGACACCGAGCCGGTGTACGGCAAGTTCAGGGTCAGGATGACGAGCATCGACAGTCCGATCAGGGCGCCGAGGGATGCGACCATAACGGCGTTGACCCAGAAGCGCTCCACGACAAACAGATAGCTGAAGCCAATCGTGATGATCCCGCCAACTATCAGCACCGCCCACAGGGGCGTCGGTATCTCGCTGCTGCTCTGGAGGATCCGGGTGCGACGAGCCTCGGTGGCGGCGGAAACGTCGGTCACGGCTTGCATTACGAACGCCTGCTGAACGCCGGAGCCCTTGGCCGGGTCGAGACCCTTGACATCGCGCCAGACCTGGTCCAACTGCATCTCGGTCTCGCCGCTGCCCTTCTGGTGCTCGGCCACCTCCGGCCAGTCGTCGTCGATGACGCTGAGCGCGTACCTCCTGACCGCCAGTTCCAGCACCTGGCCGCGCGGGCCGCCTACGGCGACCGCGTCTCGGTATAGGTTGCCCACGGCAACGGCCTCGTTGCTCGCCGTCGTGTCGGCGTTGCCGAAGTCCTCCCAGACGATCACGACGACGAATGCGAGCAACACCGCATAGATGACGCCGACCACCGCGATCATGAACCCGGCGACGTCCTGATGCTCCTTCAGCTTGTGGACGTCGATGAATCGACGGGCGACAACGAGCCCGAGCAGCGAGAGGCCGATGGATATGACCAGAATGATGGCCGCGAGCAGACCGGTCGAGACATGCACGAGGAGATAGCGCACAAGCAAAAGCAGCCTGTTCGTTGTTGCCCCTCGAGTTCACCTGGTCGTGCGGCAGGCCCTGCCAGGCACTCGAGCTTGCGAACGCGGGCACCGCGCGTGCAGTGTGAGCCGCGCGGCTCACACTAACGGGAAAGGTAAGGTCGGAAAAGCGCTGCTGCCCCGGCAGGCACGATCTCTGCGCGACCGGACACGGGCTGGCAGAATGCAGACCCATAGACGCGGCAGTCACGTTGCCCGAAGGGGCAAAGACGCTGCGCCAGTCTTCCCGCGTGGATCTGGCCACGATACGGTTAGACGGCTCGCGATGCCGACGACACTCGGTACGTGTTACGACGCATGGGATTCTGCAACTTCGATGAAATGATTCCGTGATGTCGAGCCGGTCGATCTACCGACCGCGACGAGCGCAAGACTCACGCGGAACCCTCGAGAGGGACCGACAAAGCGGGCCGCGATCGCCCATCAGCCCCGCGGAGCTTCAACGCTCGGCGGGCAATCATGCAGTTGCGCAGCTGCTTCGTGACGCTCGCGCGCGCCAGCTGTCCGTTTCGCAGGGCCGGATCCAGCGCACGGAGGAGTCGGCGGCGTTGCTCACCAAGCTTGCCACGCCCCAGATCAGACCCGGGCCCGCCGTCGACGTGCAGAAGGAGCTGGTCAAGAAACTCGACGTGGACTACGCCGACAGGCATTACTTCGACGGCGGGATCCTCAATCTCGGCGGCATCCTGATCGAGGAAATGCCGGAAAATGACGACGACCTCGTCGACGAGGCACAGCTCGTAGCCCTTCCGACCGGCGGGGGGTTCATATCGGCGGGCGCGCCGAGAGCCGCGCGGGTCAAAGAGCTCGGGTTCGACCGGCTGGTGGTCCAGAACACTCTGCAGACCATGATCGACTCGAAGGAGATCGAGTATCTGCGCCTGGCCGGCTTGCCCAACGACGAATGGAAGATTCTCATCGAGGTGCATTACTACCGCGAGCGAGATATGACTGCGACCGGCTTCCACAAGGACACACTCGGAGAAACCCTCTTCGTCAACCTCAATTACCACATGGACAAGAAGGTCATCGGCCCGGAGTATGTGGTCAATCCGCCGCCGTCTCCCGCCCACGACGATCAGACCAAGGAGACGCTGCCGAAGGAGTTTCGCGACGACCTCGCGGTCACGCGTGCGAAGCTCGGCCCGGCCACGGAGTTCGGAGCCGGTCTGGTCGACCCGTATGGGTACGTCGCGTTCGTCGACGAGGCGATCCATCACGCGACACCGTTCTATGGACACCGCTACGTCACCGGAAGCGAGCTCAAGTCGTATCTCGAGAACAAGTATCCGGCCGCGTTCAAGGAAGCCAGCACCGCGTACCCGAAGTACACGAACCGGGGTGTGTTCAGCTACTTCTCGTATTTCTCGAGCTACGTCGACAAGAGCATCATCAGCGCGACCGACAGCAGTAAGTGGCTGGCGTGGATGGAGATCGTCACCAAGGAGGAGAACGATGCGCGTCGCCTGACGCGCGAGGACCTCAAGGCGACCATGAACGACGACGAGTTCGATGCTTTGCTCGAGGCGGTCGGTGGCGCCGAGGGATCGAAGCGCACGCAAGGCGCTCCCGGAGGCTTCTACGCCGCTTCGATCCCGGGATCGGACCCGCACCCGATCAGGCCGACGGGGAAGCCACCGCTCAAGCGGCGATTGAGTGATGCGGACTTCCGCAAGACGCTCCCACCCGCGCCCGCCGACACAGAAAAGCGGCGCTTCTTCCGGACCTGGATTCGAGCCGTGAAGACGACCAAGGTCGAGGAGCTGAACCGCCGCCTAGGGCAAACCACGAAGGTCTAACCCAGACTCGCCTTCGTCGCGCCGAGGGTCGGCTGACGCGCCCGCGCGTAGCCCAGCGCTTCAGCGGGCCTCCCACTGGAACCAGCGGATGCCGATCCCGGCGCAGATCAGTATGTAGCCGAAGCAGACCACGAGCGACCAGGTGTCGCGGCTGTCCCAGGCGTGGAGGTTGAGGACCCCGGCGAACAGCGTCATCACGGTCCCCACCGGGCTCCAGCGCGCAATGTCCTGCCAGAAGCTGCCTAGGGCGCCGCTCTGGCCAAGCGTCCCGAGCAAGATCAGCACGGCCAGCAGCACGCGCGCGATCGCCTGGACGGTGTCGGCGGAGCGAACTAGCCCGACCAGGGCCTGAGCGATGCTCAAAAACACGGCTCCGCCAAGCGTCGCGACGAGCAGGACCAGGACGTATTGACCAATCGAGGGTGAGAGGTGGTGAAGCCGGGTCCCGATGATGACCACGAGCACCGCCAGGATCAGGTTTGCCACCGCCTGCATCGCCAAGCGGCTCGTCATGATTGTCCAGGTCGGGGCCGGTGTGACGCGCAGTCGCTGGAAGACACCTTTCTCGCGGTCTCGCGCGACGGTCAGCGCGTATCCGACAATCGAGGTGGCCGCGAGCCCGTAGGCAATTGCCAGCCCGATAATGAATGCGGCCCCCCCGAACTTGTCCGTCGCCTTGTTCGCGTTGGTGCTGACCAGCAGGAAGAGCGGAAGCAGCAGGCTCACGACCAGCGCCCGCCGGTGCTTGAGGAACACGAAAAAGTCTGCCCGGAACAGCGACGCGAAGATGATGCGTAGCGAGGGCCCGGCTGAAGATTCGAGACTAGTCACGGATCTCGCTACCTGTCAGTCCGATGAAAACATCCTCCAAGGTCACGTCCCCATGGGCGACGTTGCGCACCCGTGGATCGTCCTTGTGCTTCTCGATCAGGTCGCGTGGGGTCTCCGCGGTCAGCAGCCTGCCATGGTCGATGATGGCGACCCGATCGCACACCGCCTGGGCCTCCTCCATCGAGTGCGTGGTCAGGAGGATGCTCCCCCCCTCCCGGCGCAGGTGCTCGATCCGACCCCACAGCTGACGCCGGGACTGCGGATCCAGACCCGCCGTCGGCTCGTCGAGTAGCAGCAGCGCCGGCTCGTGCACCACTGCGATCTGCAGGGACAGGCGTTGCTGCTGTCCGCCCGACAGTTGTTTGAAGGGCTTATCGGCATCTCCGGCAAGGCCCACTTCCCTGAGTCGTCCGGCGATCTCGTCGTCCGTGAGCCTCACGCCGTATAGCCCGGCGTAAAGCCGCACGATCTGCTTGATCGTCAGCTCGGCCTGAAAGCTCGTCGCCTGGAGCTGCACTCCCATCCGGGACTTAGCTTGCGCCGCGTGGCGGCGGATGTCGAGACCATCGAGCACCACCGTTCCGGCCCGGGGCTTGACCAGGCCCTCGACCGCGCTGAGCGTGCTCGTCTTGCCAGCCCCGTTCGGCCCGAGGAGCCCGAAGATCTCGCCGCGCCCGATCCGGAAGCTGACGTCCGAGACCGCGACCTTAGTGCCGTAGGCGACCGTCAGCCCCTGGATCTCGAGGATCGCGTCCAGCAGGACACCCGCGGCTACTCCGTCCGAGGCGGCCGTCGAAGGCAGCTCCGATGGCGCAGCCGTGAGAGACGCCTCGGGCCGTAGGAGGAGCGCGCCGTCCCCATGCTCTTCGGCGATGACGTAGGTCTCCTCACGCCCACTGCGGATCACGCGCACCGTCTCCCGCACGCACTACACGGTACCGCTTCTCGCAGATGCCAATGGCCGAGCCCGCCTTTCGCCACGAGCTGCCGGCCGCCCGGGTAGACGGCGCTGGCCGCGAGCGGACCAAAGCCGTTAGTTCCTCCCCTGAGACCACGCGTTCCAAATTCGCCGCGTGTTAGCAACAAATCGGACCCTTTCCCGCACACTCATCTATCTGTGCACAAGAATGACCGGCGTGACTGATCCTCGGCACGACCTCTCACCTCAGTATCCGGAGCGACGGCTGTCGCGGTGGGAGCGGTGGCAACCGACGAGACCGGTCAGCCAATCGTCGAGTTTGACGTGGAGTATCTGAACAACGTCGTCCAGCCCGACCATGGGTATCACCCGGCCAATCGGCGACGCCGACGCCCGTAGGCGCTCGACGACACCGACGACGTCGAACCGTCGTGGCGTCGTCGTCAACGCCTAGGCTGACCGGCATGAGCGAGTTCTCCGTGCGGGCGACCGCGTTGTTGCGGCGGCTTGAAGCCGACGGCTCGGACCCGTTGGCGCGGTCGGAACTGAGCGAGCTGCGGTCGCTGTGGCGCGCGCTTTCGGCTGAAGAGCGCGATCAGGCTGTGCCGCTGGCGTCGGCCCTGGCCGCCGCTCAGTCCACCGAGCCGCGGCAGATCTCGATGCTCGAGGAGGACGCCGCGGCGCGGAGGGCGCTCGCCGGTCTCGATCGGATCGACGAGCTCCACGACACCATCGATCGCCCTTACCACGGCCCACGCGACCCAGATGCCCTGCTTGCGCACTTCGGTCTCGACGCCTTCCGGCCGGGACAACGCGACGCGGTCGCGGCCGTGCTTGCCGGCCGCGACAGCCTGGTGGTGATGCCGACCGGCGGCGGCAAGAGCCTCTGCTACCAGCTGCCCGGCATCGCCTCGGCTGATCTGACGGTCGTCGTCTCACCGCTGATCGCGCTGATGGCCGACCAATACCGACGTCTGCTCGGGGGCGGCCACCCCGCGGCGATGATCGCCTCGGGCATGGACAGCGCCGCGGTGACCCGGGCGCTGGCCGATGTGCGCGGCGGCCGCAGCCGTATCGTGCTGTGCTCGCCCGAGCGGTTTGCGTCGGCGTCGTTCATGGACGCGCTGGACACGCGACGGGTAGACCTGTTCGCGGTTGACGAGGCTCACTGCGTGTCCGAGTGGGGGCACGATTTCCGCCCTGACTACCTCCGGCTCCGCAGCATCATCGACCGGCTTGGCTCTCCGACCGTGATGGCCTGCACAGCGACCGCGACCGAGGAAGTGGCCAATGAGATCCTCACACGGCTCGGCCTGCGGGACCCGTTCGTCTTGCGTGCCGGGTTCGACCGGCCAAACCTGTCGTTCGACGTGGTTGGGGTCGACGGGGTGGGCGCCAGGGCGCGGAAGGGGGCACTCCTGTCGCTGGCTCTATCTGACACGTCCATGCGTCCCGCAATCGTCTACTGCGGGACCCGGCGCGACGTCGAGGAGGTGACCGAGTTGCTGCGAGCAGAGCGACTGCTCGCGGTCGGATACCACGCCGGCATGGCCCCCGACGAGCGAGCCTCGGCTCAGCACCGTTTCATGGCTGGGGACGCCGAGATCGTCGTTGCTACCAACGCGTTCGGGATGGGCGTTGACAAGGCCAACGTTCGCGCCGTGATCCACTGGGCGATACCCACGAGCGTCGAGGGCTACTACCAGGAGGTCGGCCGCGCGGGCCGTGACGGTGCGCCGGCGCGCGCGATCCTGCTGTCGAGCCGTTCCGACCTCGGCCGCCTGATCAACTTCATTAAGCGCGACGCGATCGAGCCGAGCGACGTGCTCGCCTTCGTCCGCCGGCTCGAATCGCGCGGCGCCCGCGACACGCTCGAGCTCGACCCGTTATCCGACGACCGCGACCGAATCTGCCTCGGAGTCGCCGAGCGCGCCGGCTACTGTCGATTGGGGCCCGCTCGTGGCGGCCGTTTGGCCGTGACGTTGACCGGCGCCGGCACGGCCGCCCGGCTCACCGTGATCTGCCGCGAGGCCCGCGACCGCGCGTGGCGCCACTACCACGCGGTCCAGGCCTTCGCGTGCGCGCCCGATGCCTGCCGCCGTCGCACCCTGCTCGACCACTTCGGCGATCACCGCCCAGGCGCGCCGACCGGCCGCTGCTGCGACATCTGTGACCCGGACACGATCGGTCTCCCGGAGCCGACGACCCTCGCTCCTGCAAGGCGATCCCCACGTCGCAGTCACGCCGGGGTCGGCGGCTCGGTTCCGGAGACGCCGGCGCTCCGACCAGCCGACGAGGCGCTGTTCGCCGCGCTGCGTGAGTGGCGCCTGCGCGCGGCGGACGGCAAGCCGGCGTTCACCGTTGCCCACGACCGCACCCTCACCGCGATCGCAGCCACTCGCCCGAGCTCGCTCGACTCGCTCGCGCGGATCCGGGGCATCGGCCCCGCGTTCATCGAACGCTACGGCGCCGACATTCTCGCGCTGCTCGCCGCCGACGCGGCGGGCCATGCCGATCGCGACAGTAACTAAATACGCCGAGAAGTTCGTGAGCCGCTGCGGTCGGTGCTTCAGACGAGCGCGTGCTCGGCCTCAGTTTTCTCGACCTTCTCCAAGAACCGCGCCCTAGCATCCCAAGGCTTCCACAAAGCGGGCACGAGACTCTTGTAGATCTCGTACAGATCTGCATAGATCTCGACCGTCGTCGGGTCGGGCTCGTACACGCGCTCGACGTGGCAGAAAGCGTTCACCGCGTCCTCCCGCGATTCGAACACGCCCGCGCCGTAGGCCGCGTTCCATGCCGCGCCCTTCGCGCCGAGCTCCGAGCCGGCCGGGATGCTGATCGTGGCGTCGAGCACGTCGGCGAAGATCTGCGCCCAGATCGGGCTCTTAGCGCCACCGCCGGAGAGCCGGATGTCGGTGACCGGCACCGGGCTGACGTCGACACAGTGCTTGTCGGACAGGGCGATACCCTCGTAGATCGCCCGCAGAAGCTCCATGCGCGTGGTGTGGAGGCCAAGGCCGAAGAAGTTGGCCTTGGCGGTCGTCTTGGTGAACGGGGCGCGCTCGCCGTTGGCGCTCATGTACGGGTGGAATATCACGCCTCGGGCTCCTGGTGAGATCTTCGCGATCTCTTCGTCGAAGATCGTGAACAGGCCACGGCTCTCGCTCGCCGCGCGCGCCTGGTCGGCGGCCGCCAGCTCACGGACGAACCAGTCAACGTGGGGAGTGGCGGACATCGGTGCGATCAGCTTCAGCCAGGTGTTAGGCACAGAGTGGATGTATTGCACTCCGAGCTGGCGCGGCTCGAACAGCGGCCGCGAGAGCACCAGCTCCATCACTCCGGCTGTTCCCAGGATGATGTTCGCCTGGCCCTCGTGGATCGCTCCCACGCCGGCCGCGCAGGCCACGACATCGAATCCGAGGCGGACGACCGGCGTACCGGCCCTTAGCCCCGTTTCGGTGGCGGCTTGCGATGTCACGCTGCCGACGATGTCCCATGGATTTCCGAACTCGGGAAAGATGCTCCGATGGTCGAGGATTCCCTCGATCGCCATCACCCGATCGGAGTATTCACTCTTGAGGATGTCGAGCTGGCTGTAGGCATCGGCGCGGTTGAACTGCAAGACGCCGGTCAGCTTGTACGCCAGCCAGCCCGTCGGCAGGCAGATCGTGTGGGTGCGCGCGAGGTTTTCGGGCTCGTGCTCCATCAGCCATGGGATCACGAGACCCATGTCGCCCGGTCCTAGCCAGTTGCCGGTGATGTCGAAGAGTTCGTCCATCTTGCCGCTGGCGATCCACTGCTCCATGATCGGGACGGCGCGGGCGTCGTTCCAGAGCACGCCCAGCCGCACCGGTCGCAGGTCGCGGTCAAGGAAGCAAACGCCGATGCCTTTGCCGCTGACTCCGACGGCGGCGACCTGGTCGGCGGCGATGCTCGCCTTTGCCAGCACCTCGGCAATTGCAAGTGAGGTCTCGTGCCAGTCAGTGTCCATGTCGAACTCGGACCAACCAGGCTCGGCCTCGATCACCGGCGTTTTGCGGCTGGCGACCGCGATCTCGTTTCCTCTGAGATCGAATACGGCAGCCTTGACGACCGACGTTCCACTATCGATACCGATGATGTATTCGGGTCTCATCTTGTCGATCTCCTTAGAACTGTCCGCCGCCACCAACGTGGGACCTAGGCGGCGACGGGGTGTGGCGAGGCGGGGAGGGCGTGATCACCGGGTCCTCGCTCAAGAAATCCCTCCAGAATGGCGAGACCGCTGCTCGTGCCGATCCTGGTCGCGCCTTCCTCGATCAGCGCCAGCGCCTGCTCGGTCGTCCGGATGCCGCCGGCGGCTTTGATCCCGGTCTCCGGGCGCAGGACGCTCCGCAGTAGCCGGACGTCCTCGGGGGTGGTGCCCCTCAACTTGAGGCCCTTGAAGCCGGTCGAGGTCTTCACGATGTGTGCGCCGCCGCGCTCGGCCGCCCGAGCCGCGGCCACCGCCTGCTCGTTGGTGAGCAGCGGCATCTCGATGATCACCTTCAGCAGCTGCTCTTCCACGAGGAGCGATCGCACTGCCGACACTTCCGCGCTGATCGCGTCTTCGTGTCCCATCCGGGCGTGAGCGATGTCGATCACGACGTCGATCTCATCGGTTCCGAGGTCAAGCAGGTGACGTGTCTCGGCTACTTTCACTGCCGGGACGTCGCTACCGAGAGGGAAACTGACCACCGTCGCGAGCCGGGTCGCGGTGCCGGCAGTGATCCGCCGAGCAAGGGAAGTCATGTTCGGTAAAACGCAGACAGCACGAAAGCCGGTGTCCACCGCGACCTCCAGGAAGGTCTCGAGCTCGCCACAGGTGGCTCCAAGGGTCAGGTTGGTTTGGTCGAGATACGACGCCAGTTGAGCTCTTGTTGTAATCATCTCGGTTCGTTCCCCAAGGTGTCAGGCGAGGCCGAGCACCGCTTCATGAGTGCTGGTAGCGATCCGGTCAGCACCGGCCGCGATCATCGCCAAGGCATCGGCGTGCGTCCGGACGCCACCCGAGGCCATCACTTTGACTTGGCTGCCAAAAGTCTGCTTGATGAGCGCGACGTGATGGGGTGTCGTTACGTTTCCATAGCCGGGATTGGTTTTCAGGTAATCGATGCCCGCCTCGAGCGCGAG
>Ga0335074_10004480_pt1 | contig 19215 bp, 17 predicted proteins | sample Lox_Sample_23_FD_206715 | JGI IMG/M metagenome (GOLD analysis project Ga0335074, IMG submission 206715) | Soil microbial communities from Loxahatchee National Wildlife Refuge, Florida, United States - Lox_Sample_2.3 | ecosystem: Environmental > Terrestrial > Soil > Wetlands | place: USA... | reverse complement strand
GCGGCGCTGCTAGAAGTACACATCGCCCTTAGTCTGCCAGCTATGGGCGCTACGTCATAGAGCCGGCTGTTGATTGCCAATTCGGGCCGTCGTAATCTGCGTGAGTGAGCCAGCGATTGCACCCAGCGGAAGCGGCCGACCCCTATTGCCTGAAGGAAGGCGAAGCCGGCGACCGGCTCGCCGGGCACCCCTGGCGGCGTTTCGTCGTCGTCGGCGACAGCATTGCCGAGGGCATCGGCGATCCCTGGCCCGGCTACCCTGACCAGCCCTGGTGTGAGCGCATAGCGCTTGAGCTCGCGGCCGAGGCTCAGGACTTCGCGTACTTAAACCTGGGAGTGCGCAGCACGCCGAGCGAGATCGTCAGGGACACCCAGCTAGGCCCCGCGCTTGAGTTCAAGCCCGACCTGGCCATGGTCGCCGCCGGCGGCTACGACATCTTGAACCCGTTCTACAACGCCCCAGCCGTCGACGCGGCCCTGCGCGAGATGGTAGGTGCGCTGACCGAGGCGGGAGCCGACGTGATCACGGTCGGCCTGCTTGACGGCTCCAAGGCGCCGCAGATGCCGCACGTGTTCAAGGTCGTGCTGCGCACTCGCATTCGCCGGCTCGCCGGCGCGGCCGCCGCGATGGCGGCTGACTACGACGCCCTGCATCTGTCCATGACTAATCACCCTGCCGCTTTCGAAGCCGACTGCTACAGCGAGGATCCCCGCCACGGTTCCATGCGCGGGCACGCGATCGTCGTGGCAGAGACGGTCAGGATGCTCGGGCGGCACCTAGACGCGGTAGGCAGGCCTGCTGCCGTGCGGCGGCGTGCAAAGAAAGGGGAGTCCGATGCCGTTTCATCCGCAGGTGCAGGCGATCAGGGACCGGCTTGACAAGGCCAGCATCCCGAACTTGTACACGCTGCCCATTGAGGAAGCGCGCGAGCAGGACATCAGGGGAATCCGCGCGACCGGTGGTACGCCAGAGCCGGTTGCCGAGGTAAGGGATTTCGCCATTCCCGGCGAGGTCGGCGAGATCGCCGCCCGCCTTTACCGGCCGTCGATCGAAGGGCCGCTTCCCGCGCTCGTGTACTTCTTCGGCGGCGGCTGGGCGCTCGGCGTTCTCGACACCGCTGACGCGGTCTGCCGGATGATCGCCAACCGCGCCGGCTGCGCTTGCGTCACTGTCAGTTACCGCCTCGCACCGGAAAACAAGTTCCCCGCGGCGGTGCGGGACTGCTACGACGGCGCGGCGTGGGTCGTGAAACACGCGGACGAACTGGGCATCGACGCGAGCAGGGTCGCGGTCGGCGGCGACAGTTCTGGCGGCAACCTGACCGCGGCGGTGACCTTGATGGCAAAGGACCAGGGCACGCCCGAGTTCATCCACCAGCTCCTCGTCTACCCGAACACCGACGCGACAGCCGACACCGCGTCCATGCGAGAGGTCACTGACGAGCATTTCTTCAACAAAAATGCCATCGCCTGGTACTGGAGCATGTACCTGACGTCACCGGAGGATGGCCTCCGCCCACTCGCCTCGCCGCTGAAAGCCCCTGACCTCTCCGGGCTGCCTCCCGCGACCGTGATCACGGCCGAGCTTGACCCTCTTCGGGACGAAGCTGAGGACTACGGCAAGAAACTCGCTGAGGCCGGAGTGCCGGTAGAGATCATCAGGTACGACGGCATGATGCACGGCTTCTTCACGATGGTCGGCATACTCGACACCGCGAGGGAAGCGGTAGGCACCGCCGCCAGCCGCCTGTCGGCCGCCTTCGCCAAGCCCGAACTGCCCTGACGCCGGACAGCCCTGACGCCGGACAGCCGGGCGAACTCAGTCACGCGACTCGGGCAAATCACCCAAATTGTCAGCCGTCCCCCGCAACGGTGGCCCGCCGATGCTGTAAGGGCAGGCAGTCGAACAGCAACAGTGGAACTCCGATGTCACTGGCGCAGCATCGGAGTTCCATCGTTGCTATTGGCATCGGCTGGCCAACGACAACAACGAGCCATCGATGCTGTGGGCGTGATCGTCCCTGCGGCTTAGCTGTTGAGTGCGCGCATGCATTTGGGAGGGATCGGGAGGGTTGTGTAGATCCGGCCGTCGGGGCACTTGACGTAGGTGACGGTGAGGGGATTACGGAGGGCGATGGTGACGGGCTGGCTGATGGGCGGGCTCGGCGCCGAGTAATGGACACCAGGTGCAGGGTTGTTGCCCGGGCCGCCAGGATTGTAGAGGGGCTTGTAGCGGCCGGTCGAGGGGATCTGGACCGTGGTGATCCGGCTGGCGGCCGCGGCGCTGCCGTCAAGGACGATGTCGATGTAGTTGTCGTTATCTGAGGAGTAGCACGGCCCGTAATGCGCCTCCTTCCTGCCGAGGTCAGCAAGGCCGACTACGCGCAGCGGGTGACCGTCAATGAAGTAGGTCTTGCCTGCCTGGGTGAGCCTGACGATCTTGCCTGACCTGGTGACCGCGTCGACGACGAAGTAGCGGTTGTAGTCGGTAGGCAGCAGCGCGCTGACCCCGTTCGGCGTCATGCCCCCCGAGGTATAGACCCGGAGACGGAACTTCGCCTGGCGTCCGTAAAGTGCGACGCCGTTGTTCGGCAGGTCCTGCCGGAAGAGCAGCGGCGCGGTGTCGCCGACGACCGACATCCGGCTGAGCTTGGCCGCGACAAGGACGGGTCCGCCACGCTTGGCTGGGGGGACGCCTGGCAGGGTATAGGGTGAGCCGCCGGTCTTGACCGAGAAGCCCACGGCGCTGACCAGCTTGCCGTGCGGTCCGACGAGTTCAAGCGTCGAGGCGCCCTTGACGACCATGAGCCTGACCGGATAGATCGCGCCGCGATGGCCTGGCGGTATCCGGTTGCCGAAATGACCGAACATCACCGCGACCGATCGCTCGTTGTACTCATAGTTCGGGAAAGTCGAGGTAACCTGCGGCGTTACGGTGGTGCCGTTGTTCAGCCTCACGCGGAAGTCGCTCGGGTCTAGGGTGCTCGGCAAGATCGGCCAGCTGAACTCCACCGGCAGCCCGTCAGAATAGTAGACGTCCTGGCCGTAGACGGACCGGACGGAGGACGGCGTGACCGCCGACGTGTAGTTGCCAAGGGATGGCGTCTGACCTGGCCCGCAGTGCAGCTTGTTCCAGGTCCCTCCGGCTAGCTCGGTCAGCGTGCGGCTCAGGTTCACCTCGCTGGCGGACAGGTTAGGCACGCCGATGATGCTCGTGAAACCAAGCCCGGCCGCCATGATCTCCGGCTTGGCGTTCCAGAGATCGGAGTTGATAATGACATCCCGCCTCAGCGTCTCATAGCCGGCCGGCAGCGACCGCGCGCTCGCCGGCGACGGTGCCGGCTCTCCGGTCGCTGGAGTATTGGCCCAGGCCACGGCCGCCATCAGCAGTCCGGTCAGTGCCCCGATCCCCAGCCAGATTCCGGTCTTCACCGGCCCCCGATCCAATCGCCGTCGTCCAGTCGACTACGGAGAGTAGCCAGACGTGGACTCGGAGTCAAGCTATTGGATCGTGACGGGGAAGCTTTCATAACCGCGCAAGGCGAAACCACGGTGGACCGGCGTGCCGGCGAATTGAATCTTCGGGAACCTCGCCACAAGCGCGGGAAAGAAGATGCTGCCTTCCAGTCGGGCCAGGTTCGCGCCAAGGCAGAAGTGCGCGCCGCCGCCCAGCGACAGCACGGCGGGGCCCGATCTGGTGATGTCGAAAGAATCGGGCTCGGGGAAGCGCTCAGGATCGCGGTTTCCCGCGCCGATGAACGCCATGATGTAGGTTCCGTCCGGAATGGGGACGCCTGCCAGGGAAAAGCCGCCCGCGGCTATCCGGCATGCGACCTGGGCGGGCGAATCGAAGCGCATTGCCTCCTCCACGGCAGTCGGCGTCAGCCCGGGGTCGCCGCGCAGTGCCGCCGCCTGCTCGGGAAAGCTGATGAAGGCGGCCGTGCCGTTGAGCAGGAAGTCGGCCATGCTCTCGATGGCGGCGCTGAACACCAGTGCGAGCGTCTGAAGCATCTCTTCTTCCGACAAGACCGCATCGTCGGGGTCCGCGTCCCTCAACTGCACGAGCGTCGAAATGAGGTCGTCCTTGGGTTCCTTGCGCCGCGCGGAACTCAGGTCTGCGAAGTAGCTGAGCAGGTCCTCGCCAGCCTTGTCGATCACGGGCAGCATGGACCTGGGGGAGCCGTCGGCCGCGAGTCGCAGGCCCTCAAGCGGCACTCGGAGGCTGGCGAAGTCCTGTTCAGGTACGCCGACGATGCGGCCGATGATCCTGATCGGCATGGTGGTGGCCAAGACCTCATGCAGGTCGACGGTCCCGCCGCTGGCCCCGGCGTCGGCGATCACGTCGAGCACTTCGCCGGTCACGAGCCGGATGTAATCCTGCCAGCGCCTGACCCGGTTCGGGGTGAAGTCTCCGCTGACATGGCGGCGCAGTCTGGTGTGGTCTGGCGGGTCGCGGAAGATGAACGCCTCGTGGGTAGCGACCAGTCCAGGATGCTCGCGCCATCCCGGCCTGACGCGGTCCATCCAAGCTGGGCTCTGCGCTCCTAGCGTCGGCGTCCGAACTACCACCTGGCAGTCGTCGTACCTGGTCAGCAGAGCTGTGCTCTCATCGACGTAAACCGGTGCGAGATCGCGCAGTGCGGCGTATACGGGATAGGGATCGACGCGGCCCTCGTCTGATGTCAGTACCTTGAAAAGGCGCTCGACCTCGGTTTTGACCGAGTCCGCTGGTGTCGCGGCGTCATTCATGAGCCGTTCCTCATCTCTGCCTGCACCGGCAGTCGTCGTTCGCGCACGGGTCGAACCGCACCATTAGCTTGCCTCAGGTGTCCGGTCTCGTCGAGAGCGCCGTTTGCGGTTACGGTGTTCTCAGATTGCCGTCGAGCGCAGAGGGAAAGCTATGGGTGATTCCGGTGCTACGCAAGGTAGCCCCGCTCCGACCGTTCTGATCATTGCTCCCGACCGGTACTTAATCAGGGCCTGCCAGCGCCTTGACGTCGGCGCTGTGATCATCTATGGACAGGGCATTGCGGACGCCGGAGTCGCGAAGATCCCCGAGGGGATGACCGGCATCTTCGTGGACGACCAGAAGGACGCCGCCTCCGTGCTGGCCGCCCTGGCCAGGCACGGGCTGGCTGACTTCCCCTTCGCCGCGGTGGTGTCCGCGAACGAGTATGCGATTCCGCTGGCGGGGTTGCTGGCCGGGCACTTCAGGTGCGGCGGCCTGCCCGCACGGGTCGCGGTCGGGTTCAGGGACAAGTCGGTGCAGAAGACCCTCGTAAGGGCTGCGGGCGTGCCGGTCGCCGACTTCGTCGTGATCGAGGACATTCACGAGTTCGACCGGCTTCCCGCCCTGCCAGCGAGCCCGATGGTGCTCAAGCCGGTCGCGGGCGTCGGCACCAGGCTCACGATGATGATCAGGGACTCGGCGGAACTTGAGGCGGCCGCGCGGCGGATCGCGGCCAAGACCGAGCTGCGAACCTTCTTGCTCGAGCAATTCATTCCCAACGACGAATGGATTGTCGATGGGGTAGTGCGCGATGGAGAGCTGCTTTTCTATTCCATGGGCTATTATCCGGAGCCCTGCCTGGCGGTCGTGGAGAAGCAGGCGTCAATGACGTACTGCCGGTTCGATCCGGTCGCCGACAAGGACGTCTTCGAAGAAGCCGGGCCGCTGGCGCGGCGCGCGATCGCCGCGCTCGGCATGACCGACGGCGTCTTCCACATGGAACTGTTCCGCCAGAAGGACGGCGGCCCGCTGATGTTCGGCGAGTGCGCTGCCAGGCGCGGCGCGGCCATGATCTTCGAGGAAGTGCTCTGGAAGTTCAACGTCGACCTGGCCGAGGAGACGCTGCGGGCGGCGCTTGGCTGGCCGCCTGGGCTGGACGTCAGGATCAGGCCAGGCTTGATCGGCACGACGAACGTGAACGCGCCTCCAGGGGTACTGCTGTCCATCCCGAGCGTCGCCGAGATCAAGAAGCAGCCAGGCGTGGTGTACGCGCGGGTCGAGATGCCGGTCGGCGCGATGATCGCCGATCAGATTCCCGACGCGGCAAGCAGGCTCTCTGAGGTTCTGGTGACCGCCGACGACCGTGACCAGCTTCAGCAGCGGTTCGCCGACGTCAGGGCCTGGTTCCTCGACCAGCTCGTCGTCGTGCCGCCGAGGGCCACGCACCGGACGCTGCGGGCCTGGCAGCGCAGGACCTGGCCGTCTTCGCAGGTCGGAGACGAGCAACTGTTCGAACCTGACGGCCTTGACGCCGAGGAGGACGTATGACGTACGACGCGACCGCCGCTGAGGATCTCGAGCTCGAGCCAGACAATTACGTGCTCGACGCGCTGCGGACCTTCGCCGAGTACGGCGACAGGGAAGCGATCGTCCAAGCTGGCGTCAGGCTCAGCTACAACGAGATCTCCAACCTGGTCAGGGCACTGGCGAACACGCTGCACGAGGCCGGCGTGGAGGACGGCATGGGCGTGGCGGTACTCGTGCGCGATTGCCCCCAGTCAGCTTCGCTGCAGCTCGCACTTCACTTGCTTGGTTGCAGAACGGTTTGGATCGTTCCTTATGCACCGCGCCGGGATCAGATTGCCTACCTGGAGCTGTCCAAGCCGGACGTCCTGATCTACAGTCCCGCGGCGGTCCAGCGGGCCGAACTGGCGGCTGAGCTTATCGAGCGGGTGCCCGACATCAAGGTCTTGACGATGGGCAAGACCGAGGGCGGGTATCAGGACCTGCTGGAGAACATCGACCACGAGGCACCCGACTTGCCGCTCGAGTTCGTCGGTGAGCAGCCGTCCTCGCTGTTCTACACCGGCGGCACCACAGGGCTGCCCAAGCTGGTGCATCACTGGCAGGGCTATTACCGGTCGCTGCAGTTCATCGCCGCGTACTACTTGTCCATTGACGAGCCGCCGATGCGGTTCCTCTCCGGCTCCTCCTACAGCTACGTCAGCGGCCAGACGCCCGCCTTCCTGACCCTGTTCGAGGGCGGCACCTTCTTCACCAACGAGCGCTGGGATGTCGAGGAATGGCTGGCCACGATCCAGAGCGAGGTCATTACCAGCGCCTTCCTCACCCCGCAGCTTCTCTATCTGGTGCTGAAGCACCCCGCGCTGGCGAACTACGACACCTCGACGCTGCGGTACCTCAACGTCGGCGGCGCGGCGGCGAACCCGGCCAGGCTGTCTGACGCGATCGCGCTTCTCGGGCCAGTGGTGCGCATCGTCTACGGCTCGAGCGAGCTGCCGCTGATTACTGACCTGCCCTTCCTTGATCATGATCCCGAGCATCCCGAGCGGCTGAAGTCCTGCGGTCAGCCGTTCGCCGACTCGGTGGTCGAGGTACGCGACGAGGAAGGCAACGAGGTTCCGGCCGGCCAGTCTGGCGAGGTCTGGGTCAAGGGCTCGCTGTCCATGGCCGGGTACTGGCAGCAGCCCGAGCTGACCAGGGCCACGATGAAGGCTGGCTGGGTGCGCACAGGCGACGTCGGCTATAAGGACGAGGACGGGTTCCTCTACCTGATCGACAGGCTGCAGGACATGATCGTCACCAGCGGCGCGGCCGCCAACGTCTACGCCAAGCCAATCGAGGACGTGCTGACCAGCCATCCCAAGGTGCGCTCCGCGGCGGTCATCGGGGTTCCCGGCCAGGAGAACGAGGAACTTGTGCACGCCGTGGTCGTACTGAACGAGGGCGAGGAGGTCGGTGTCGAGGAGTTGCGCGATCTGACCAGGGACGCGCTGAACTCGCTGTACACGCCGAAGACGATCGAGTTCGTGACCGCGCTGCCGCTGACCGGTCAGGGCAAGGTCGACAAGAAGGAACTGCGCCGGCGGCACAAGGAGGCGGGCGCTTCTAGCTAGTCACGAACCTGGCCAGGGGAACAGATCACCCGGGTCCCAGTCCGTTGAGGACCGCGGCCCGGGTGACCGTTATGACGTAGCTAAAGCTAGTCCTTCACTACGACGTCATCCTTGGCGCTGACATCGTCCTTGGCCTTCGAGATTGTTTCGTCCTTCTCGACCTTGAGATCGTCCCTCATCTTGGTGCCTCCCTCCGGTTTCCTGGCCACGTGGGCGACGGGCACGGGCTGCGGTCGCGGCTTTCGTCGCGGCAAACAACCGCGTGGCACGGAACCGCGAGTGACCAACCGGCTAAACCGAATCAGGCCACCTACAGGTTAGATTGGGGCTGAGCGGACGATATGTCAAGCATCGGAGTCTTCATCCCACGTCACTTCCGATTGGCCAGTCCCGCACGTATCGTCGCGTTATCCGGATTGGTGCTGCCCGGACCATCAAGCTACGCCGTTATCCTGCGGTGATCGTCCGCGTCTCATTCTTAACCTAACCTTTAGGTTAGAAAAACCTATCCTTTTGGAACGAGGATTCCGTCGTCATGGTGGACCTTAGCCGACGCAGAGTCAGGTCAATCTTACTGACCGTTATCAATGGCCGTGGCGATCCCGTCCCAGAGCTTGCATCTGGCCGCGAGCGCCGCGTTGACGGTCTCCTCGCACTCGCGCCACTTGTCCGGGTCGTCACCGCAGAGGTCGGCCAGCATCTGCATGGCCATCGGCGTGTGTTCCTCGGCGTCGACCTGGATGTGCCTGCGGAGATAGTCCACGAACGTCGACAGCTGGTTGCCGAGGTCGGTGTTGACTTCGACGACCTGGTCGAACATGTCGGGGATCAGGTCCTCGCGGCCGAACGCGAAGGCCGCGGCCTGACAGTGAATCGGCAGGCCTTCGATGAAACCCCAGGTAGTCGTCGTGAACTCGGCTGACGGCTCGGGTGCCCCTGCTTCCTTGAGCGAGGTAAGTACCGGCTTGCCTTCCCTGATGAGCTCGATGAAGGCGTCGATGGCGCTCCGGTCGGCTCCGGCCTGCGACATGCCTTCCAGGTAGAGCTCGAAGTGCGAGATGAAGCCGCCGCCGAGCTCGTCGCTCTCCTCGACGAGCACGATGTCGTTGATCAGCCGGCGGCTCCCGGTCGGACCGCTGGGCACCCACGGAACCTCGACGCAGGTGAGGTGCCGCTGAAGAGATTTGAGCAGCGACATGAAGTCCCAGACAGCGAAGACGTGATGCCGCATAAAGATCTTCACTGCGGTGAGGCTGTCGAGCTTGTGATACATGGGGTGAGTGATGACGGTGTTACGTGCCGGGCCAACGGCGTCCTTTAGCCGTTCGACTCCGCTGTTAGTACCGTCCCATTCATAGCGCGACATTGAGGTTCCTCTCGGTAGTGGCGACGCTGTCACTGCGCCATTCCACACTGTAAGCGCGCATGACCAGGCCGTATAGAGCGCAATATTGCGAAACCACTCGTTAGCAGAAAGGATGGGAACCAGATGCGAAAGGACACCGCCCGATGAAGGACCTGTCCGTTGCCGAGCTGCACGGTTCGCTAGCCGACCCCGCCCTGGAGTCGATGAACTTCCTCAACGAGATCGCCAGCCGGTACCCGGACGCGATCTCGTTCGCCTCTGGCCGGCCGTGCGAGCAGTTCTTCGACGTGGCCCTCATCCACCAGTACCTGGATGCTTACTGCGAGTACCTGACGGGGGCGCGCGGCTTCAGCACCGCCGAGCTGAACCGGGCCTTGTTTCAGTACGGCCGCACTAATGGCATGATCGGCGAGCTGATCGCCAGGTACCTGGAGACCGACGAGGGCATCGCGGCCGACCCCGAGGCGATCGTGGTCACCGTGGGGTTTCAGGAAGGGCTGTTCACTGTACTTCGCGCGCTGCGCGCGGACGCGAGGGACGTGCTGCTCGCGGTGTCGCCGAGCTACGTGGGGCTTACCGGGGCCGCGCGGCTCGCCGACCTGCCGGTCTGGCCGGTAAGCGGCGGCGCGGACGGCATCGACCTTGACGACTTCGCCGCCCAGGTGCACCTGGCCAGGGACGAGGGGCTGCGTGTTCGCGCCTGCTACCTCATGCCTGACTTCGCCAATCCGTCAGGCACGAGCATGTCCGTGGAGACACGGCACCAATTGCTTTCCTTCGCCGGCGATGAGGGCGTCCTCCTGATAGAGGACAACCCGTACGGCACCTTCCACGCCGGACCGCATCTGCCTACGCTCAAGGCGCTAGACACAGAAAGGCAGGTCATTTACCTGGGCTCGTTCGCTAAGGTCGGGTTTCCCGGCGCGCGGGTCGGCTACGTGGTAGCGGATCAGACCGTAGCCGACGACTCAGGCGGGTTCAGCATGCTCGCCAGCTATCTTGGCCGGATCAAGAGCATGATCACGGTCAACACCCCGGCAATCGCCCAGGCCGTCATGGGGGGCAAGCTGCTGCTCAGCGACTTCTCGCTGGCCAAGGCGAACGAACGTGAGACCGCCCACTACCTGGGCAACATGCGCAGGCTGCTCGACGGCCTGGCCAGGCGGTTCCCTGATGCCGGAGGGTCTGGGGTGAGCTGGAACTCGCCGACTGGCGGGTTCTTCGCGGTGGTGACGCTGCCATTCCCTGCCGACGATGACCTGATGGAATACTCGGCGCGAGTCCACGGTGTGCTGTGGACGCCGATGAGTCATTTCTACGCCGGCACAGGAGGTTCGCACCAGGCCAGGCTGGCCTGCAGCCAGATGACGCCCGAGCAGCTAGACGAGGGCCTCGATCGCTTCGCCGCGCTGGTCGCCGACCGCTTGGGCTAACGCCAGGCGCCAGGCACGCCCGTAATCGAACGAGGCACTGCTCGAACGAGGCACTGCTCGGAACGAGCCTTTCTGCGGGGGGCGACCGTGACGTGCCCGCTGGTCGTCCCCCCGCCTATGCCCGGGTTCGTCGCTACCCTGGCCATCCTTTATGCGGTATGTGGTGTGGGTAGTCGCCCGCTGGCGGCTACTTTTCGGTTCAGTGATCTAACCTGCTTTGTGCTTTAGACGGACTGAGGCGCGATTTCGTTGCCTCTTCTGTGCGGCGATCCAACTTGGCTTGCCGCGGCGGGGTCGGCGGCGGATACGGGCTGAGCGGCAGGGGCCGCCTGGTGAGCCTGCTCCGTGACGCGGACGGCAGCGATGGCGCCTTGGCCGACGGGAGGAACGACGGCTGAGATCAGGCGCCGTGCCCTGGTCGCTGTCACTGTCGCCACGGAGTCGCTCCTGCTTAGCAGACGTTGGCGGCGGGCCCATCGGGCCCGCCACTTAGGAGAATGACCCGCCAAGCTGTGGACCAGCCGAACCCCAGCTAACGAACTGCTAAGAGCCCGCTCCTGGTGCTGGCTGTCAGCTCGGAGCGGCGCCGCCTACGGCGGCGATGGGGTCACTTACGCGGTCGCCAGAGCCGTCACGGCGGCCGGTCGCTGGCGGGAGCGGGGCAGGGGTGCCCGCGGCGGTCGCTGCCCTGGCCGGGCCAGGGCCAGCCCAGGCCAGGACCAGGGTGTCCTCGCCCTTAAGGAAACGATGGCAGCGGACGCCGCCGGTGGCGCGGCCCTTGGGCGGGTACTCGGCGTACGGGGTGACCTTCGCGCTCGCGGCCATGGTCCCTGGCAACGCGCCAGCACTGCCCGCGACCGTGACGACAACGGGCTCGTGCGGGCCTTCGCCCGACCTGACAGCGCCGAACCAGATCGCCGAAGCTCGCGGTGCCAGCCTGATGCCCGCCATGCCTCCGGCCGCCCGTCCTTGCGGCCGAACGGAGTTAGCGGGGAACTTGAGTAGCTGCGCGTCTGAGGTGATGAAGACCAGGTCCAGGTCCTCATCACTGAGCTGGACGGCACCGACCACCCGGTCGCCGTCCTTGAGCGCGATCACGTCGAAGTCGGTCAGGTTCTGCGGGTACTCGGGAGTGACTCGCTTGACCACGCCCTGCGCGGTCCCGATGGCGAGGCCAGCGCCGGCCGCCTCGGCGGCCACGATCGCGACGACGGTCTCGCCCTTCTCCGTTGACACGAATTCGGTGACCGGGGCACCGCCTGACAAGCCGGGGGAGTGGGCGGTCGGCGGGAGCGCGGGCAGCTCGAGTACCCCGAGCCTGATCAGCCTGCCGTGCGAGGTCAGCACCCCGATCGTGCCGCGAGCGGTAGCGGGCACGGCCGAGACGATGACGTCATGAGCCGACCGCGACCCGGCCTGCGCGCCCGGCGGCCCGGCCGGAAACTCCTGCTGCCCCTCACTTTTCACCGTGGCGGTTCTGGCCAGCAAGCCAGCAGAAGAAAGCAGCACGGTGCACGGATCGTCCGCCACCTCGAGCGGGACGGCAGCGGTCCTGGTGACGCCGCTTGCTTCGAGCAGCACGGTCCTGCGGGGCGTGCCGAATCTCTCGGCCACGGCGGCAAGCTCGGAAGACACGAGCTCGCGCAGCTTCTCGTCGGACTCGAGTATCGCGGTCAGCTCGGCGATGTCGGCGCGCAGCGTTTCCTGCTCGCGCTCGAGTTCGAGTTTGTCGTACCTGGTCAGCCGTCGCAGCGGAGTGTCGAGGATGTACTGCGCCTGGATCTCGGTGAGATCGAAGATCGTGATCAGGCGTTCCTTAGCGGCGGCCGCGTTGTCGCTCGTCCTGATGATCTGGATTACCTCGTCGATGTTGAGCAGGGCGATGATGATGCCATCGACAAGGTGGAGGCGATCGCTGCGCTTCTTGCGCCGGAACTCGGTGCGGCGGCGCACCACCTCAAGGCGGTGCCCCACGTAGATCTCGAGCAACTCGCGCAGGCCGAGCACGCGGGGCTGGCTGTCGACGAGCGCGACGTTATTGATGCCGAAGGTGTCTTCGAGCGGGGTGAGCTGGTACAGCTTTTCCAGCACGGCTTCCGGGTGAAAGCCGCTGCGGATCTCGATCACCAGCCGCAGGCCCTTGTTCCTGTCGGTCAGGTCGACCACGTCGGCGACGCCCTGCAGCTTCTTGGCCTGTACCAGGTCCTTGATGCGTTCCCTGATCTTCTCTGGGCCGACGCCGTAAGGCAGTTCGGTGATGACTATGCCAGAGCGCCTGGGCGTGAGCTGCTCGATCCTGGCGGCCGCGCGGGTCTTGAAGATGCCGCGGCCGGTTTCGTATGCGTCCCTGATCCCGTCCAGGCCGATGATCTTCCCGCCGGTGGGAAAGTCCGGGCCTGGCACGAACCGCATGAGTTCGTCGAGGGTGGCGTCAGGGTTGGCGATCAGGTGCCTCGCGGCAGCGACGACCTCGCCGAGATTGTGCGGCGCCATGTTCGTCGCCATTCCCACGGCGATTCCGGCGGCGCCGTTCACCAGGAGATTCGGTATACCCGATGGGAGCACCTCTGGCTGGGTCTCCGTACCGTCGTAGTTCGGTATGAAGTCGACCGTGTCCTCATCGAGCGATGCGGTCATCTCAAGCGCGGCGGCGGTCGGGCGTGCCTCGGTGTAGCGCATGGCGGCGGGCGGGTCGTCGTTGCCCTGGGAGCCGAAGTTGCCATGCCCGTCAACGAGGGGCAGCCGCATGGCGAACGGCTGGGCGAGGCGGACGAGCGCGTCGTAGATGGCGCCGTCGCCATGCGGGTGCAACCGTCCCATGACCTCGCCGACGACGCGAGCGCACTTGACATGCGCCCGGTCAGGACGCAGGCCCATTTCCGCCATCTGGTACAGGATCCGCCGCTGCACGGGCTTGAGGCCGTCGCGGGCATCGGGCAGCGCTCGCTGGTAAATCACCGAGTAGGCGTACTCGAGGTAGCTGCCGCGCATCTCGTCGGTGACGTCGATGTCGACGATGTTTTCCTCGAAGTCTTCTGGAGGCGGAGTTGTCCTGCTGCTACGTGCCATGCGGACATTCTGCCGTGCCCTGGCGACAGTCATGACCTGGCGCGCCCGTGCTGGCAAGCACCGCGGTAGCAAGCACCGTCAGGTCGCGGAGAAGCCCCCGTCTACGAAGATGGCTGTCCCTGTGACATAACCGCTGGCCGGGCTGGCGAGGAAGACAGCGGCACCCTCGAAGTCGGCGGGCTCGCCATTGCGGCCGACCATGGTCCTTGTGGCTAGCGCGGCCGACCTGACAGGGTCGGAGGCCACCACCCTGGTCATCGGCGTCGCGACGAAGCCAGGCACGATCACGTTGCAGCAGATTCCGTAGCGGGACCAGTGCTCTGCCTGTGACCTCGTCAGCGACATCAGGCCGCCCTTAGAGGCGCCATAGCCGCCGCTATTGCCGAAGGCGCGGAAGGCTTGCTGTGAGGCCACGTTGATGACACGCCCCCAGCCGCGGGCGGCCATGGCCGGCGCGAAGGCTTGCGTGAGGAGGAAGGGCGCGGTGAGGTTCACCGCCATCGTGGCCTCCCAGTCCTCAGTGGTGAGTTCTGGCAGTGGCGGCCGAAGGTTGACCCCTGCCGCGTTCACCAGGATGTCCGGTTCGCCGTAAGAGCCGGTCACCTCGGCGACAGCCCGCGCTACCTCAGCACGGTCGGCTAGGTCAGCCCGCACCTTGTCGGCTTTCATGCCAGCCGCGCGGAACTTGGCGACAGTTTCGTCCAGGGCGCTGGCACTGCGCGCGAGCACCACGACGTGAGCGCCTGCCCCGGCGATCGCACGGGCCATCCCCCGCCCGATCCCCGAACTACCGCCAGTCACCAGCGCGACGCGCCCGCTCAGCGAGAAAAGGGTCGCCAAATAATCAGCCACGGACGGCCGGCTTACAGCAGCGGACGGGCGCCCACCAGGCCCAGGGCCATCGCCGCGAGGCGGCAGCCGCTGGTGAGTGCCTCGTGCGGTGGCTTCTTGTCCAGCCACGCGGGCAGGAAGCCGGCGCAGAAGGCGTCGCCCGCCCCAGTGCGGTCAACGATGTGCTCGACCGGGGGAGCGGGCACCCGAACCGGGTCTGGCCTGCCGTTGGCGTAGAACAACGCACCCTGGTCGGCCAGTTTCATGACCACGTGCGGATACCAGGCATTGAGCACACGGGCCGCCTGCTCGGGCTCGGGCCGCCCGGTCAGTACCCGGCCCTGGTCGGCGTTGACGAACAGGAGAGTGGCGCCGTTGGTCATCTGGAGGAAAGGCTCCGCGCCGACCCGCTCGAGCGGTGCGGACGACGCGCCGTCGACGGAGATCGTCATGCCCGCGCGCCTGGCCATCGAGATCGCCGCGAGCGTGGCCTGCCTTGACCCCGGGTTCAGCAGGGTGTAGCCGGAAACATGCAGATGACAGCCGGGCGTGAACAGATCCTTGGGCAAGTCGTCTGGTGAGAGCGCGGCATTAGCGCCGGGGTCGGACATCATCGTCTGGTCGCCCTTGTGAGTGACCATGACCACGCAGGTACCGGTTGGCCGTTCAGGGTCCATCACGAGCCTGGCGTCAACGCCGTAGCCCATCAGTTCCATGTCACGGTTACGGCCGGCGATATCGGCGCCGCGCCGCCCGACGAACGCAACCTCGGTTCCGTCGACGGCCAGCCAGGCCGCGATGTTCGCGCCAGAGCCACCACCGTGCATGGTTACGGTCGCTGGCGTATCGCTGGCCTTGGCCAGCGGCAGCATCGCGTGAGCGACGGTGTCGGTCATGAGGTCACCAACGACGACAACGCGCGCCAATGCCGTCCACCACCCTTGATCTGCTGGTTAGTCTGACCGACGCCTGGCGTCCGCCCGAGGAGTCCTAGGTTAAGAATTTAACAGTTTCGGGTGCGCTACCTGGCCATGTTCACTCGCGGAATCCGCTATCAAGCCCAATTGCTGCCAAGTCGCGCCCCATAGGCCGGCTGCCGTCGCTTCAACCCCAGCCGATGCCCGCAGTTCTGAGGTCGGCATAATCTTCAGCCATGAGCTGGACCTGGCAGTACGAGAAGTCGGACGGAACGGCAGCGACCGCGCGCGGCCTGCCTAAAGAAAGCTTCGGCAGTCAGGGCGACGCTGAGTCGTGGCTGGGTGAGCACTGGCGTAGCCTGCTCGAGTCTGGCGTTGACCAGGTCAGCCTGCTTGAAGACAGCCGGACCGAGTACGGCCCCATGAGCTTGCACCCGCAGGACTGAGCCCGCGGGAGCTTAGGACCGCTTGGGCGGGCTCTGCGTCTGCGCCGGGTCCCTCACGATCTCGGGCCCCAGGATCTCGTCGATCCTGGCCATCACGGCCGAGTCCAGCTTGACCCCGGCCGCCTTGACGTTCTCGCGCACCTGCTCGGGCCGGGTTGCCCCGACGATGGCCGCGCTGACACCCTGGTTCTGCAGGACCCAGGCGACCGCGAGTTGTGACAGGCTGAGGCCGGCCTCACCGGCAACGGGCCGCAGTTCCTGCACGGCGTTCAGTATGCCGTCGTCGAGGTAATCGCGGATGAAACCGGAACCGCTCTTGTCCGTGGCCCTGGACCCTGCGGGCGGAGCGGCACCAGGCAGGTACTTGCCTGTGAGAACGCCCTGCGCGATCGGCGACCAGACGATCTGCCCGATGCCCTCGTTGCGTGACAGAGGTATGACCTCGGACTCGATGACCCGCCAGATCATGTTGTACTGCGGCTGGTTCGAGATGATCCGGTCAAGGCCCATCTGATCGGCGATGCGCAGCGCGGCAGCGATCTCCTCTGCCCGCCACTCAGACACCCCGATGTAAAGCACCTTTCCCTGCCTGACGAGGTCGTCGAAGGCCCGCAACGTCTCCTCGAGCGGCGTGCTGTGATCGAACCTGTGCGCCTGGTACAAGTCGACGTAGTCGGTACCGAGCCGGCGCAGCGAGCCGTGTGCCGACTCCATGATGTGCTTGCGCGACAGGCCGCGGTCGTTCTGCCCTGGCCCGGTGGGCCAGTACACCTTCGTGCAGATTTCGAGCGATTCGCGCCTGATGCCGTGCAGAGCACGGCCGAGCACAGACTCGGCGGCCGTACCTGCGTACACATCGGCAGTGTCGAACGTCGTGATGCCCTCGTCGAGCGCGGCGGCCACGCACTCGCGGGCGGCGTCCTCGGCGACCTGTGAGCCGTGCGTGATCCAGTTGCCGAAGGCGATCTCGCTGACGCGCAGGCCGCTGCGGCCAAGATTGCGGAACTCCATCAGATGCGGTCTCCTCGCTTGACGCGGGGCGGCGGGATCCTCGACGCTCGCAACCGCAGGCTCCGCTTAGTGATGTACCAGGTGATTCCCCGTGTGCTCTCGCCCGGCAGGCGCTGCTTGACCAGGCGGGTGACCATAGCGCCCCGGTAAGCGCCCTCGCCCGCGATGATCAGGACGATGAGCAGTTCCAGGTACAAGATCAAATTCGAGTAGGCCTTGTGCGAGCCGAGCGCGAAGATGATGAAGACCAGGATGAAGACGCAGAAAAGTATGTACTCGCTGAGCACGAACTTGCGCGAGTCGAGATAGTCCCTGGCCAGGGCCTTGACCGCGCCGCGGTCTCTCGGGTGGATCGCCCACTCCTCGCCGCGCTTCGCCGCGGCCGTCTGCCGCTCACGCTCGAGGCGCCTGCGCTCGCGGTCCTGCGCGGCTGCCGCCTTCTTATCTTTAGGCGGCGCGGCGTACGGCTGGCGCCTGGCACGCTCTACCTCGCTCCGCTTGGGCGTGGGCTTGCCCTTGCCCGCCGACTTGGCCGCATCTTGGGCCTGGGCGGCCTCATCGTTTTCCGGCGTGGCGGTAGCGCCACCCGAACGTCGTCGCAACACCATCCCAGCCTACCGGTCCGTCCGGACGAACCACCCAGAACATCTGTTCTGGCGTGCCAACCCTAAGGCCTCAAAGGCGCCGGGTAGCGTGCATTGTCAGGCTGCGATGATGACGCAACTCCCAGTAGGCCATAGGCTGGGAATCCGGCATCTGCGGAAGTTATCCGCCGCTGCGCCAAACGGTCGCTGGCGGCGCCAGCCCCGGCGCTGCGGCGGAAGACAGGATGAGGGGATGTGCCGCGCTTATGGGCGTGATGAAGCGGGTTTCGACGATCTTCAGGGCCAAGGCCAATAAGGCACTTGACAAGTATGAGGACCCGAGGGAAACCCTGGATTATTCCTACACGACCCAGCTTGAGCTGCTGCAGAAGGTGCGGCGGGGCGTAGCCGACGTCGCGACCTCGCGCAAGCGGGTCGAGTTGCAGATGAACCAGGTCCAGCAGACCTCTGACAAGCTGGACAGGCAGGCGAGGGACGCGCTTGCCGCCGGTCGCGAGGACCTGGCCAGGGAGGCGCTGACGCGCAAGGCAAGCGTCCAAGGTCAGCTCACCGACTTGCAGACGCAGTACGCCCAGCTTCAGGGCGAGGAAGAGAAGCTGACGGCCGCCAGCCAGCGCCTGCAGGCCAAGGTCGACGCCTTCCGTGTCAGGAAGGAGACCATCAAGGCGACCTACACCGCCGCGGAAGCGACGACCAGGATCAACGAGGTCTTTACCGGCATCTCTGAGGAGATGAGCGACGTCGGCCTCGCTATCCAGCGGGCCGAGGACAAGACCGAGCAGATGCGGGCCAGGGCAGGGGCAATTGACGAGCTGATGGCATCTGGCGCGTTGAACGATGCCCTCGGCGGCACTCCGGCCGATGACATCCAGGCTGAGCTTGACCGCATGGGCGCGAGCAGCAGCGTCGACAACGAACTGGCCCAGATGAAGGCCGAGCTGGCAGGCGGCGCGCCGAAGCAGCTCGCGAGCGGCGGACCGGTTCAGGACGCGGTTCCAGGACAGCAGCCTGGCTATCCGTCACAGCAGCCCAACGCCGGCGGTGTCCAGTGATTATCAGGATCATGGGCGAGGGCCAGTTCAAGCTCCAAGATGGTGCGGTCGACGAGCTTAATCACCTCGATGCCGACCTTGAGGCCGCGGTGGACAGCCGCGACGAGGACGCCTTTCACCCCGCGCTGCATAAGCTGCTGGAGCGGGCCAGGGAGCTTAGCGTGGCACTTCCCGCCGACGCGATCGAGCCGTCCGACCTCATACTCCCCGGCGAGGGCGCGACTATCGAGGAAGTACACGATCTGCTCTCCAATGACGGCCTGATTCCTGGTTGAGCTCGGGGTTCGCGGCGGGCAGGCCATAGCTGCGGTAATGCCGCCTGCCCGTAGGTTGGTGCATGCGGGGGCAGCGGGCAGGAACTCAACGTGGTGGTGATCAGTTACCAGAGCATCGGCTCACGTCGGATGTAATGAAGTAAGTAGGTTCTTGCGGCTGCTGAAAGAAACGGAGGCGGCGCCGATGGCTAGGACCCACTACGCGACCGACAGGGGCCTGATCGCGCGGATGGGCGCGACCATGTTCCTGATCGGCCTGGTCTTCACGGCGTTCATACTCGCGATCGTCCTGTTGCTTGCCAGGTTCACGAACGTCGGTGAAGGCGGCATTATTTTCTTCGCGGT
>Ga0335074_10004478_pt1 | contig 19218 bp, 19 predicted proteins | sample Lox_Sample_23_FD_206715 | JGI IMG/M metagenome (GOLD analysis project Ga0335074, IMG submission 206715) | Soil microbial communities from Loxahatchee National Wildlife Refuge, Florida, United States - Lox_Sample_2.3 | ecosystem: Environmental > Terrestrial > Soil > Wetlands | place: USA... | reverse complement strand
AGGAGCCCTCACCTTCCCCGGGCAGCCGCAGTTATGCGCGACGGAGCCGTAAAGCCGGGACCTAACCCATATGCGGGTACCGGTAGTCGGCCGGCGGGACGAAGGCCTCCTTGATCGTCCGCGCGTTTACCCAGCGAATGAGGTTGAAGATCGACCCGGCCTTGTCGTTCGTGCCGCTCGCCCGGGCGCCGCCGAACGGCTGCTGCCCGACCACGGCGCCGGTCGGCTTGTCGTTGATGTAGAAGTTGCCTGCCGAGAACCGCAGCGCTTCCGTCGCCCCGGCGATCGCGACCCGGTCCTGCGCGATGATCGAGCCCGTCAGGGCATACGGCGCGATGTCAGCCGCCTGCTCGACCACCGTCTCGTACGCGTCGTCGGCGAACACATGCACGCCCAGGATCGGGCCGAAGTACTCGCGGGTGAAGATCTCGTCTGTCGGGTCGCTCGACTCCAGGACCGTGGGCTGGACGAAATAGCCCTCGGAGTCGTCTGCCGCACCGCCGGTCAGGACGGACACCGATGCCCGCTGCCGGGCGCGGCCGATGGCGTCGCGCAGACGGCTGAAGGAGCGGTCATCGATGACCGCACCCATGAAGAGCGACAAATCGGAGGAAACGTCGCCCATCGTAAGACTCTCAGCGGTACCGACGAGCTGGTCGCGCACTCGATCCCAGATGCTGCGAGGCACGTAGGCACGAGAGGCGGCCGAGCACTTCTGGCCCTGGTACTCGAACGCCCCCCGGATTAGCGCGGTGACCAGCACATCGGGGTCCGCCGAGGGGTGCGCGATGACGAAGTCCTTCCCGCCGGTCTCGCCGACCAGCCGGGGGTAGCCGCGGTAGCCGGAGATGTTCTCGCCCACAGACCGCCACAAGTGCTGGAAGGTCCCGGTCGATCCGGTGAAGTGGATCCCGGCCAGGTCCGGATGTCGCACCGCCACCGACGAGACCGCCGAGCCGTCGCCGGTCACCATGTTGATGACGCCCGGCGGCAGGCCAGCTGCCTCGAGCAGTCGCATCAGGTAGTGCGCAGACAGCTGCTGGGTCGGTGACGGCTTCCAGACCACGACGTTGCCCATGAGGGCGGGCGCAGTCGGCAGGTTCGCGGCAATCGAGGTGAAGTTGAACGGCGTGATCGCCAGCACGAACCCCTCGAGCGGCCGGTACTCCAGCCGGTTCCAGGTGCCCGGCGCGTTAGTCGGCTGCTCCGCCAGCAGCCGCCGGGCGTAGTGCACGTTGTAGCGCCAGAAGTCGATCAGCTCACATGCGGCGTCGATCTCCGCCTGGAACGGGGACTTCGACTGGCCCAGCACGGTGGCGGCATTGACGGTCTGCCGCCACGGCCCGGCCAGCAGGTCCGCCGCCTTGAGGAAGATCGCGGCCCGGTCGTCGAAGGACAGCGCCCGCCAGGCCGGCGCCGCCTGCCGCGCAGCCTCGATCGCCGCGGCGACATCGTCGTTGGTGGCGTTCCGCAAGGTACCGAGGACGTGCCGGTGACGGTGCGGCTGCACGACGTCGACCGGCTCGCCGCCACCGTGCCGCTGCTGGCCGCCGACCGTCATGGTCAGCTCGGCGCGCTCCCCTGCCAGCTCCTTGATCTTCTGCTCGAGCGAGGCCCGCTCCGGGCTGCCGGGCGCGTAGGTCCTGATCGGCTCGTTCTCCGGAAACGGGACATTGGTGACGGCATCCATCGCGGCGGCGCTCCTTGCATATCCGACTTCAGTGGCGGCATCACCATCGTGCCACGGCCGCGGCGATGCGACGTCCGCCGGCCCGTGAGACCTCGTTTCTGCAGGTCAGTCCTTGATGCCAGCCAGGTCGGCGAGCTCTTGTGACGCATACCACTGCAGCTCGAAGCCCTCGGCACCGTCCACGGCGAACCGCGCGTCGTCGTCGCCGGCGTCAGCCGCCGCGAGTGCATTCACGGCGGCGGCGATGGCCGGGCCGGCGCTGGAGTCGTCCACATGGCCGGAGGCGATGTCCCGGACGCGGAGGACGCCGGAGACCCGGACGAGAGCCGGCTCCTCGAATCCGCCGTTCGCGACTACCTGAGTGTCGGCGACTTCGAGGGCGAGCACCACCCGGCGCCGTGGCGCCAGCGGATCTGCGCTGAGCATGCGCAGCGACTCGCGCGCCGCATGCATCATCGCCACGTACTCGAGCTCCTCGATGTCTCCGCTGGAGTACCACTCGCGCAGCGACGGCGTGACGGTATAGGCACGGACCGGCGAGGTGTCGATCTCGCCGGCGCGCAGCAGGCTAGCAACTGCTGGCAGCGTGGAAGGCAGGTAAACGCGCACTCTGAGCCCCGAAAGCGCAGTCGAATAGACCTTGAGTGTGCCAGTTCAGGCGCGGTCAGGTGGGGTCATTTGGCCGACTCCGGGCGCCGCGACGCTGCTGCGCGCGGGATCGGGTACCGCCGCGCAGCAGCAGGTGCTGCCGCCTGGAGCGTGCCGACTACCCTCGCAACTGCCGCCTCGAGGGTCTCGTGCTCCCAGACCCGGACAACCTGCCAGTCCGCGGCGACCAGCGCAGCATCGGCGGCCCGGTCCCGCTCGACGTTGCGAGTGAGCTTGGGGCCCCAGTACCAGGTGTTGTTCGCGGGCTGAGTGCCATGCTCCGGACAGCAGTGCCAGAAGCAGCCGTCTACGAAAACCGCCACCCGGCGCGCGGTGAACGCGATATCCGGCCGCACGCGCGCGCCGGCCAGGTCGAGCCGGTAGTCCTTGCGGTACCGGAAGCCGAGCGCGTGCAGAGCGCGGCGCAGCGCCAGCTCGGGCTTGGTGTCACTGCGCCGGTTCGCGCGCATGTTGGCCGAACGACCGGCATTGAGCGGATGCGGGTAGTCAGCCACAGCGCTCAAGGTTAGCGCCGCGGCAGCTACCCGGTCAGGCGAGCGAGCCGCCCAGCAGGTCGGCCACCCGCGCGGCCGTGTCGCCCGCATCGGTGTGCAGCACGCCGGTAAAGCCCAGCTCCTGCGCGGCGTCGATGTTGGCCTGGATGTCGTCGATGAAGACGCACTGGTCCGGCTGCAGGCCGAGCAGCCCGGCAGCATGCAGGAAGATCCGCGGCTCCGGCTTGCGCATGCCGACCTCAGCGGAGATGACCACGGCGTCGAACAGCTCGCCCAGCAGGTCGGCCGGGTAGCCGCCGCCCCAGGAGTTGGACAGCAGACCGGTCAGCACGCCCGCGGCATGCAGCCGGCGCAGCAACGTCACCATGGCGTCGTCCAGCTTCGACGCCGCGAACATGCGGGTGAGCAAGCCGCTCGCCCCGACCGGGCCGCCGTCGAGCGTCAGCAGCTCGGCCGCGAGGGCTGCCTCGAATTCGTCGTTGGACCACTCGCCCCGCTCGAGCGCGTGAATCGGGTTGGTATCGCCGCCGCCGTACGCCTGCTTCACCCACTGCCGCATCACCGTGACATAACTCTCCCGGTCGATGCCGTCGGCCTTGAGCCAGGCGTCGACGCTCTCGAGGATGGGGTTCGTCATGACGCCGCCCCAGTCAGTGATCACTCCGCGCAGTTCGGCCACAGAGCCGATGGTAAGCGAGCCCTTATCGGCGCCCGATCGGCGGTAGCTGAGAGAATCGCGGCCATGGAGCGCCCAGTGATGAATCGGACAGCGGTGGTGACCGGAGCGAGCAGCGGAATCGGGGCAGCCACGGCCGAGCAGCTAGCCGAGGCTGGGTACCGGGTGGTGCTCACTGCCCGGCGGGCTGACCGGCTCGCCGAGGTCGCCAAGCGCATCACGAGCAAGGGCGGCGAGGCGGTCGTGCACGAGCTTGACGTCACCGACCGGCCCGCTGTCGACGCGCTCGCCGTCTCTCTCGGCCGGTGCGACGTCCTGATCGCGAACGCGGGCGGCGCCATCGGCGCGGATTACGTAGCCGACAGTAACGCCGCGGACTGGCAGACGATGTACGACGTGAATGTGCTCGGCGTGCTCAACACCGTCCAGGCACTGCTGCCCGCGCTCATCGACACCGGCGCCGGCACGATCGTGCTGATGGGTTCCACTGCGGGGCTGATCAGTTACGAAGGTGGTGGCGGCTACGTGGTCGCCAAGCACGGCACGCACGCGATCGCCGAGACGCTGCGGCTCGAGCTGTACGACAAGCCGGTCCGGGTCATCGAGATCGCGCCGGGCATGGTGAAGACAGACGAGTTCGCCGTCAACCGGTTCCGGGGCGACGCCGAGAAGGCAGCCAAGGTCTACGCCGGCGTCTCCGAGCCGCTGACCGCCGGCGACGTGGCCGACGCCGTCGTCTGGTCGGTCACCCGCCCGGCGCATTTCAACGTGGACCTGATGGTCATCCGGCCGCGCGCACAAGCGGCGCAGTACAAGGTGTTCCGCGAGCAGCAGTAGACCAGCCGGAGTCGCGCCGTTTTACTAAGATGCGGACGTGACATCGGCGCTGACGCAGGCGGAAGCAGCCGACCGAGCTGACCTCGTGCAGGTCGAGTCGTACCAGGTCTTCCTCGACCTGACCGGCGGCGGAGACACCCCTGGCAGCGGTGACACGGCGCAGTCGCGGACCGAGATCCGGTTCAGCTGCCGTAAGCCAGGCGCGGCGACCTTTGCCGACCTGGACGCCGTATCGGTCTACGCAGCCACACTCAACGGCGTGCCGCTGGATCCCGCCTCTGTGACTGACGGCCGGCTGCCGCTGCCAGAACTCGCGGCAAGCAACACCCTCACGGTCGACGCCACCGTCGCGGTATCGACGGTCGGCAGCGGCCTCACCCGCTTCGCCGACCCGGCCGACGGCAGCCAGTACGTACTGGCCAACTGCTTCCCGACGGCGGCGAGCAGCGTGTTCTGCTGCTTCGATCAGCCTGACCTGCTCGCGGAACTGCTACTGATCGCCACGCTCCCGCCTGGCTGGGACTGCGTCGCGAACGGCGAGGTGCTGCACCGGCCCGATGCCGGCGTCGCCGGTGTCTGGCGATTCTCGCCGGTGCCGTCGCTCAAACCGTACGAGTTCACCCTGTGCGCCGGCCCGTACGTGAGCCCGGCTGCTGCTGCCCCGCCAGCGGGCGCTGCGCCAGCCGGTGAATCGCCACGCCTGGCCGTCCGCTGCCGGGCAACGCTCGCGGAGTCACCGGGCCTGGCCCGGGTCGCCGGCATCGTCGGCGCGGCGCTCCGCTACTACGCAGACGTCCTGGGTATCCCGTGCCCGTACGCCAAGCTGGACATCGTCTTCGTTCCCGAGTTGGGGCCGAAGGCCATGCAGGTGCCAGCAGTCATGTACGTCAGCGAGACGCTGCTACAGCAAAGCGGCGACCCGGACGACGAGTTCGTCGCGATTGTGCTCGCGCACGAGGCCGCCCATCTGTGGTTCGGCTGCCTGGTGGACGGCAGCTGGTGGGACGACCTGTGGCTGGCCGAGTCGCTCGCGAGCTATCTCAGCTACGCGGCGGCGACCGCCGTCCTCGGCCAGCCGCATGCGTGGGCCGAGTTCGCCATGACAGGCGAGACGAACGCTTATCAGGCCGACGGACTGCCCGGAGCGCAGCCGGTGTCCTCGCCCGTCGACTCGGCCGCGCACGCGCTCACCCGGCCGCCGTCGATCACCTACTCGAAGGGCACCGCCGTCATCCGGCAGCTCGCCGCCTTTATCGGCGAGGAGGCCATGTGGGCCGGGCTGCACGACTATCTGACCCGGCACGCATGGAAGCCGACCTCGCTCGCCGACATCGTCGAGTCGTGGTCGCGCGCCAGCGGTCGCGATCTGACCTCCTGGGCGGCCCTGTGGCTGCAGCAGCCAGGGGTCAACGACCTCCGCCCGGAAATTACTGTCGGCCCGGACGGGGTCATCACCTCGCTGGCGGTGGTTCAGCGGCCGCCTCGGGAGCCAGCACCGCCGGAGAGTTCGGGTCCGCTCCGGCCGCAGCAGCTCACGATCGGGATTTACGCGCAGGACGGCACCAGGCTCACGCGCGCCCGGAGCCTCGGGGTCACGCTGACACAAGCCTGGACGCACATCCCGGAGCTCACCGGCACCCGGATGCCTGCCGCAATCGTGCTGAACGACACCGATCGCACGTTTGCCACGATCGGAATCGATCCGGCGTCGTGGCGCTCCCTGGTCGCGGTCGCCATGGACCTGGGCGACCCGCTGGCCGAGGCCGTGTGCTGGACGGCTGCCTGGGAAATGGTGCAGGCTGCTCAGCTCGATGCGGCCGAGTTCGCGGCGATTGTGGCCCGCAGAATGATCACGGGCCAGCTCCCCGTGGCCTTCGAGGAGCTTCTGGACCGCGCCATCACCGGGGCCGACTTCTACAGCACAGCGGAGCGGCGCACGGCAGCGCGGCAGCATCTGGCGGCGGCCGCACTGTCTGGCGCCGAATGCGCCGGGCCCGGCAGTCGCGAACAGCTCAGGCTCGCCCGAGCGTTCGCCAGCTGCGCCGACAGCGATGCTCAGCTCGACCTGCTCCGCCTCTGGCTAACTGGCCGCGTTCAGCCGACGGGTCTGCAAGCTGATCTCGAGCTGCGGGCGCGGATGCTCGCGAGCCTCGCGGCGCGTGACAGGGTCACCGACGCTGACCTCGCAGCCTACGGCGCCGACGATCCAGTCAGCGGCGATGTCCAGCTCGCTACGCTGCGCGCCCGTCAGCCGGCGATCGCGGCGAAGAAGGCTGCCTGGGCCGCGGCGCTCTCGCCGGCCGTGCCGCCACGCCTGGCACGAGCGCACGCCGAGGGAGTCTGGGTAGCGGGCCAGGAAGCTCTGATGACTGACTTCCGCGGCCGGTACTTCGCCGATGCGCTGCCTGCAATCCGGCAGCGGGACGCGCGGACAGCTCAGCGACTGGCCCGGCTGCTGTTTCCGGCCACCCTGGCCGACGCCGAGACGCTGTCGGCGACAGACGTTGCCCTCGCCGACGGCAGCCTGGACGCCCACGTCCGGGAGACCCTGCTCGAGCAGCGGACGTTGCTGAAGCGCATGATCACGGCGCGGGCGCGCGACGGCTGACCAGGCTCGGCTAAGCCGTCAGGCGCGGCTTCGCAGCGAGATGGGGTCGGACTGGGCGATGCTGTCAGCCTCCAGCGCGCGGAGCCCGGTGCCGAGTCGCTCGCGAGCCTGCCGGAGCAGCCGTAGCGAGGGCGCTCCGGGCCCATCCTCGGCATGGTCTTCCGGATCCACGCCGTGCTCTTCGACAAGGTGCGCCTGGAGGGCCGCGGCTACTTCGTCGACCGCCTTCAGCGCATGGTAGATCGCGAGATCGCGTGCGGTGTCGTCAACCATGAGACCAGTATCGCGGCCCGCGGTGATGCCCAGCCGGGCAGCTGCCGTTTGGTCACTCCAGCAGCTCGGACTCATATCGGCGGTAGATCTCCGCGTGGTCTTGCGGGCTCGCCGCGTGCAGCATGCTGATCAGCTCGTCGAGACGCGAGGGCAGGATGATAATGAACCGCGACGGCTCGGGACCGAGATTCCCGAACGTGTGCGCCACGCCTGCCGGCACCAGCACCGTGGCGCCGGCACTGGCGATGACCTCGTTCTCAGCAATCCGGAAGCGCAGCGCACCCGACATCACATGCCACGCCTCGTCGTCCGCGTGGTGAACATGCAGGGGCGCGACCTCGTTTCCCAGCCCCTCAGCGGGCCAGTCCTGGATCACCAGGCGCGCACCACGCACGGCCACGCCAGCGGCGTCACCGGCCTGCGGCGGGATGATTAATGAGCTCTCCGGCATGCTGCGACGGTACACCCGCCTCCGGCGCCGGATCCGGTTAGTCGGTCTGGGTCACCTTCGACAGCCCCCGTGGCTTGTCGGGGTTGATGCCGAGGCGCCGCGCCAGCGCCTCGGTGACGAGCTGACCAGGGACGATCAGCCCGATCGGCGCAAGCCACTCCGGAAGCGCCGGCCCCGCAAGCGCGGCGGTACACGCGGCCGCGAGCTCGGCGCCGCCACCGATCCCGAACGCGCTCGCTCCCGCCTCCGTCACCCGGCGCGCCAAGTCTACGGTGCCGGGCAGCGTCGGCCCGGAGTCCGCGGCCACCACGATCGCCGGGGTCTGCGCATCGACGACCGCGATCGGGCCGTGCAGCAAGTCGGCGTAGGACAGCCCCATCGCGTGCAGGTAGCACGCCTCCTTCAGCTTGATCGCCAGTTCGAGCGCGGCCGCGTACGCCATCCCGCGACCAGACACCACCACGCCCGGTACCTTCGCCAGCGGCTCGATGATCGGCTCGAGGTCAGCCGGACGGGCGAGCAGCTCCGCTATCGCCTCCGGCACCGCGCGCAGCTCGCCGGCGTCCAGCGGCGCGCCGAGGGCAAGCCCCAGCACTGCGAGCGCGGCAAGCTGAGTAGTGAACGTCTTGGTCGCGGGGACCGCGCGTTCGACGCCTGCCTCCGTCACGAACGCGACCTCCGCCGCCTCGGCCAGCGGCGAGTCCGCGCCACCGTTGGTGATCGCCATCGTGCGAGCGCCGCAGTCACTGGCCCAGGCCAGTGTCTCGACGATCTCCTGCGTCCGCCCCGACTGAGACAGCGCGACCGCCAGCACGCCGGACAGGTCGATGCGGGCCCGGTAGGTGGTGGCGATCGAGGGCGCGGCCAGCGACGTCAGCCGCCCGGCGTGAGCCTGAATCAGGTAGCTGCCGTACACCGCTGCGTTGTCGGAGGTCCCCCTCGCGATGAACAGCACCGTCCGGGTGCCGGCCGCGAGCGCTGCGACCTCGTCGCGCCGCGGCAGCAGCGCCTCGATGGTGGCCCTGAGTGCCTCCGGCTGCTGCTCGATTTCCTGACGCATCAGCGAGCGCTCGGCCGCGTTTCCGGTCTTCATGGGGTCTGGCTTTCCCTTCGGCTACGCCGGTGCTGCCGCCACCGTCGGCACGGCGCCATCTGTATATACCAGTTCGCCCGCTATCCACGTGGCGCGCGTGCGCAGGTCAGCGCCCAGCCAGACCAGGTCGGCGGCAGCTCCCGGCGCGAGCCGGCCGAGATCCGTCCGGCCGATGAGGTCAGCGGGGATGCGAGTGGCCGCCGCCACCGCGGCAGGCAGCGACAGCCCGCAGCGGACTGCGTTGGCCACCGCCCGGTCCAGTCGGAGCGCCGACCCGGCCAGAGTGCCGTCGGCGCGTACCGGCGGCACGCTGTCGCCTGGCGGCAGCGTAATCAGCTGGCCGCCGAGCAGGTACTCCCCCGGCGGCATGCCCGCCGACGCAGCGGCGTCGGTGACCAGCGCGATCCGCCCCGGCGCGGCCCGGAAGGCCAGACCGCAGACCGGAGCAACGACGTGCTGCAGGTCGGCGATCAGGCCGCTGGTCAGGCGGTCGTCGGTGAGCGCCTGGCCGACCACCCCAGGCTCCCGGTGGCCGAGCGGGCGCTGCGCATTGAACAGGTGCGTGACCATCCGCGCACCATGGTCGGCCGCAGCGCCGACCTGCTCGGCCGTCGCGTCGGTGTGCCCGACGCTGACCAGGACTCCGGCCGCCGCCAGCTGTCCGATCGCCGCCAGGGCGCCCGGAAGCTCCGGCGCCAGCGTCAGCAGCCGCAGCAGCCTGCCGCCGGCGTCGATCAGCGTGGCCACCGCGGCCGGCTCGGGATCGGTGATCCACCTCTCGTCGTGCGCCCCGCGCCGAGCCGGCGAGATGAACGGGCCCTCCACGTGCACGCCGAGCACGCGCGCGCCGCCGGCCGGCAGCCCCGGCACGAATGCGGCCGCCGCCCGCAGCGCCCCGGCAAGCTCGCCGAGCGGGGCAGTGATCATCGTCGGCAGGAACGAGGTCACGCCGGTCTCCGGCAGCCGGGCGGCCACCGACGCCCAGCTGGCCGCGTCGGCGATCTGGAATTCGTGGCCGTAGTAGCCATTGACCTGCAGGTCCACCAGACCTGGCACCAGGTAGCCGCCGGCCAGCTCGATATCCGCCTGGCCCGGCGCCGCTCCGGAACCGACGCGGCCGATGACACCTGCCGTTACTTCGACATAACCCGGACCAGAAACGAGGTCTTCGTCGCCCCCGGCGCCGAGGATCTGCTCGGCCGCAATGAGCATCTCCGCGACCAGTCCCGTTAGCTGCTAGCTGGGTAGCTGCTAGCGGTGCGGAGCGAACCGCGGCTGCCGGTGCTGCCTGGCGTCAGTGCGCCGCCCGACTGAGCAGCCGTCTCGCTCATCGTCGCGTCGGCCGCCGGCACGTACTGGCGGACGCCGGCCAGGAACTCGCGCAGTTCCGTGGCCACGGCCTGCGGCCGTTCCATCATGGCGACGTGGCCCGTGCGGGGCAGCACGACGACCCTGCAGTTCCTGAACGTCCGGGCGGCCCGACCGGCCATCGCCGGGTTCACCAGCCGGTCGTGGCTGCCGTGGATGAGGAGAGTCGGTGCCGTCACCCGCGCGGCGTCGTGCCACAGCGACGCGGGGCCCGGCCGGGTGTACTCGGCCACCAGCGCCCGGGTCGAGCCGAGGAGCGCGTCGACGCTGTAGTCGAGCTTGTCGCGGCGCTGAACCTCCGCGATGGCCTCGGCCCGCCGCTCGGGCCGGAGCAGCCCCGGCTGGGCGTACAGCTCGGTGATCGAGGCGTCGGTGCGCTGCTCGGGCGTCATGGCCAGCATTTTCTTCAACAGCCAGCGACCGACCCCGGGCGTCGCGACTACGGCGAGCCGCGCGGGCAGCAGCCGCGGCCGCAGGTCGGGCAGCGCCGGCGAAATCAGCGTGAGCGTGCGGACCAGGTCCGGGCGGCGCGCGGCCAGCCGGGTGACGATCGCGCCGCCGAGCGAGTTGCCGACGAGGTGAACGGGCCAGTTCGCGCGCTTCTCGATCAGCGCGGCGACTGCCGCGACGCGCGCGTCCAGCGAGTAGTCGCCGTCTGCCGGGGGCGGCGAGAAGCCGAAGCCAGGCAGGTCGAGAGCGTCGCCGGCGAATGCCGGCAGGCCATCGGCCGCGGGCGCCTCGCTCAGCAGGCCCATGAGGTCGGTCCAGTTGAGCGCGGAACCGCCAAGGCCGTGCACGTACATGGCTGGCTCGCTACCGGGCGGGGCCGGGGTCCTGCGGACGAACACGTCGCCGGTGTCCAGCGGGACAAGTTCGCCTGGCCAGGGCTGGATCGGAGCTGCGCCGGCCGACAGGCCAGGTACGGCGCCGACCGCGGCTGCAAGGCTCTCAGCAGGCGTGATCGCGTCAGTCATAAGCGACTAGCGTACCTGCCGACGGGGCCGGTCAGCCGCGCGGCTGTGCGCGACTCCGTCGCAGAAATAGCGTTTTCCTCCGCAATTATCGATACTGCTGGAGAAGTCAGCCGACCGCTGAGGCGACTCGATGGGCAGGTCAGCTTGCGCGCCGCCCGCGCTGAGTGGTCTTGGCATCGTCGGTGGCGGCAGCAGCCGTGCTCGAGCGCGCGCGCGATGGCGCCTTGGTCTTGGTTGCGGCCGCGGTCCCGGTTTTTGCCGCGCGCGCCGGGGACTTCGACCCTGAGCTCGCCTTGCTGGCGGCCGGCTTCGCCGTGCTCGTCCGGGCGGCCCGCTTGGCCGGGGTCGCGGCAGCTTTCCCGGTGCCCGCCTTCCCGGTGCCGGCCTTTGCGGTGCTGGCCTTTGTGGGGGACCTGCGCCGCGTGGGTGCTTCCTCCTGGTCCTCCTCTGCTGCCGCTACAGCAGCCGGCCCGCCGCCCTTCGCCGCGGCCAGGCTGGCCCGCAGGGCGTCCGCCAGGCTCGACCCGCCGCCAGTGTCGGTCGCAGCTGGCTCGGGCTGGAACACTTCGCGGCCCTCGGTCTTGGCCGCGACCAGTTCCTGTACCGCTTCGCGGTAGCTGTCGTGATACTCCTCCGGGTCGAAGTCGACGGTCATCGACTCGATCAGAGAGCTGGCCATCCGGAGTTCCTGAGGACGGACGTCGACGTCCTCGTCGAGGAACCCGAAATCGGGTACTCGCACCTCGTCCGGCCACAGCAGCGTCTCCAGCACCAGCACGCCCTCCCGGACGCGCAACACCGCGAGCGACTCACGCTGGCGCAGCGCCACCTTGGCGATCGCGATCTTCCCCGACTCGTCGAGCGCGTCCCTGAGCAGGGAGTAGGCACGCGTTCCCACTGCCTCAGGCTCCACGAAGTACGAGCGGTTGAACAGGATGGGATCGAGCTGCTCGGTGGGGCAGAACTGGACGACCTCGATGTTCTTCGTTGTCGGCAGCGGCAGGTCCGCCATGTCCTCCTCGGTGAGGACGACCATCTCCCCGTCCGGCAGCTCGTAGCCCTTGGCAATGTCCTCGTAGGGCACTTCCTGCTCGTCGATCGTGCAGAACCTGCGGAACCGGATCCGGCCGCCGTCCTCGCGGTGTACCTGACGGAACGCGATGTCCTTGGTCTCGGTGGCGGCGTACAGCTTCACCGGGATCATCACCAGCCCGAAGGAGACGGCCCCCTTCCACATGCTGCGCATGACCATCTCCCTACCCCGCGCCGGATGGGCTACCTATTCTCGCGTTGATCTGCCGCGGATGTCAGTCTCCTGGCGGGTACTGATAGAACCAGTGTTATCCGTATGCGGCTATTCGGCAATGTGTTCGATGGCGGTTTCCGGGCGAAGGGGGCGCGGTGTGAGCGACATGGATCTCGAAGCGCCAGACGCCGACGCAGCAGAGCAGCATCTCGACGCTGCGCCGGACACTGACGACGAAGAGGCGACCGACGAGCCTGAGGACCTCGACCGCGTGGCGGAACTTCCGCTCGAGGCCGACCAGGCCGACGCGACGGAGCAGGCGCGCACCATCGGCCCGGCTGACGACGAGTACCGCTAGCGGCTCGTGCGCGACTCGGCGCGCCGTAGAATCGCACGGGAAAGGCTGCCGTGCGACGAGGACGGCAGCGGCCCAACGTCATTGAATTACTTTCCGGAGCCATCGTTGACCGTTTCGCCCCAGGCCAAGCCCGGCGGCTCGCGGCTACCGCGAGCAGCGCGGAGGCTGCAGCTCCTGGGAGCGGCCCGTGATGTATTCGTCGCTCAGGGATATCACGCGGCTGCCATGGACGAGATCGCCGAGCGCGCAGGCGTGAGTAAGCCCGTCCTTTATCAGCATTTCCCCGGCAAACTCGATCTTTACCTGGCACTCCTCGACGAGACGGCCGAGGAAATGGTTCGCAACGTCAGCGAGGCGCTGTCCTCGACGGCCGACAACCGGGAACGAGTGCCGGCGACATTCAAGGCGTTCTACGACTACGTCGCCGGCCACGGAGAGGCATTCCGGCTCGTCTTCGAGTCCGACCTGAGTAACGAGCCGGCCGTGCGCGCCCGGCTCGACAAGGCCATGCACGACTGCGCCGAGATGGTGAGTCTGTTCATCCGCGAGGACGCGGGCGTCGGCAACGAGGAAGCCCACCTGCTGGGTATGGCACTTGTCGGCATGGCTCAGGTCAGCGCGCGGTACTGGCTGAGCACCGACCGGGCCATCCCGAAGGAGTCGGCCGAAGAACTGGTGGCCAGGCTCGGCTGGCGCGGCATCAGCGGCTGGCCGATGAGCACCGACCACTAAAGCGGACCTGGCGCACCCCCCGCTGCCTTTGATGGCCGCGACGGGGCAAATCAGTCAAACTCGGCACGAAAATCTACCGTCGCCATGAATAGTGCCCTCATCGCCCTGGCTCACCCTGGCCGACGGGTCGCGGCACGCCGCCCGGGCCTGCCGGTTAGCCTTCCAGTACGGAAGGGAGCTGCATGGACATCAGGATCGGTATTCAGTCGGCGCCGCGCGAGCTGACCATCGAGACGGAGTCGGCCGCGGCCGAGGTCGAGGCAGCGCTCAAGGCCGCTGTCGCTGAAGGTGGCGTTCTCACCCTGGCCACGGCACGCGGTGGCAAGATTCTCGTTCCAGCCGACAAGATCGCTTACCTGGAGATCGGCGAGAACGAGCCGCGCCGGGTGGGCTTCAGCAACCTGTGACGAGGTCGGCGGCCGCCCGCGGCACGGTCCGTCAGTCGTCCAGGCCCAGGGCCGCCATCCGGGCCGCGTGCGCGTCCGTCAGGTGCGCGAACATCCGGCCGATGTCACCCAGCTGGTGAGTTGTCTCGCCGGTGAGCAGCCGCGCAAGCGACTCTCGCTCGGCGGCGACCCGCTGAGCCTGGCCGAGCGCCTCGCCGACCAGCCTGCGAGCCCACAGGGCCAGCCGCCCGGCAACGCGGGGGTCCGCTTCGATGGCCTGGCGCACGCGGGCAATGACGAACTCCGCGTTCCCGGCGTCGGCGAGGACGGCCAGCACGATATCCCTGGTGTCCGGCTCGAGCACCTGGGCCACCGTGCGGTAGAAATCGGAAGCGATCCCGTCCCCGACGTAGGCCTTCACCAGCCCCTCGAGCCAGTCAGAGGGCGCTGTCCGGGCGTGGAAGGCGTCCACCGGGGCGACGAACGGCTGCATGACGACGCCCGGCTCGGCTCCGAGTTCCTCGATACGTCTGCTCAGCAGCTGGAAGTGGCCGAACTGGACAACCGCCAGCTCAGCTAGCGCCGTCTTGTCTGCCAGCGAGATGGCCAGTGCCGCGTCGTCGGAAATCCGGAAGAAAGCAGTCATCGAGGCGTAGGCGAGCAGGCCCAGCAAGTCGAGTACGCCGTCGGCCTGAGAGTCCGCAGATCCGGGTGCTTCGCCGCCCACAGCCGCAGCGTAACAACTATCCACCACGCGCGGCGCGGACGCCGGTCACCGCCACACCGTCAGCGGCCTGCTAAAATGCTCGTGATCCACATGCGGAATGCTGCAGTCCCCAAGCGCGTTGTACTGGACGTTAGGCGTAAAGATCAGCGTGCCCCGGCACCCGGATGACGATGCGCCACTTCTCCTCCGCGAGCGCGCGGCCCGAGCCGCGTCATGGCGTGGCTGCCCCGCAGGAGAGATCACAGACCTGCCCGTGGCAGATAGTGCCTGGCAACGTGCGCCATCCAGCCGCAGGCCTGACAAGAGGCGGAAGCCCTGACTACGTTGACGACAAGCATGGACGATAACCCCACACCGGAGCCCGAAGGCGCTCCGATCGCAGCCCCCGACCTCGGCGCAACCGGAATGCTCGGCGACGAGCTCGCCATCGCCGCGCTCCCGGCGAGCGAGAAGACCTTCCGTGATTTCGGCATCTCCGAGCCCATCTGCGCGGCACTGGAAGCCCAGGGAATCACGACCGCGTTTCCGATCCAGGCGCTGACCCTGCCGGTCGCCCTCGATCGTCACGACCTGATCGGCCAGGCTCGTACCGGGACCGGCAAGACGCTTGCTTTCGGCATCCCCATCCTGGAGCGGCTCGACGAAACACCTCGAGTCACCGCTTCACCACGTTCCCTGATCGTGGTTCCGACCCGCGAACTCGCGATTCAGGTGGCTGACGACCTGCGCGTCGCCGGCTCGCGCATGAACGCCAACGTGGTGACGCTCTACGGCGGCCGCGCGTACGAACCGCAGATCGATGCCCTGGCCACTGTCGACATCGTGGTCGGTACCCCCGGCCGGCTGCTCGACCTCACCCGGCAGGGCCACCTGAAGCTCGGCAAGGTCAACACCCTGGTCCTCGACGAGGCCGACAAGATGCTGGACCTCGGCTTCCTGCCGGACGTCGAGCGCATCCTGCAGCTGACCCCGGCGAGCCGGCAGACCATGCTGTTCTCCGCGACAATGCCCGGCGAGATCGTCACGCTTGCCCGGCGGCATCTGTCCCGCCCGATGCACATCCGGGCCGAGCAGCACGACGAGTCGCAGTTCGTCCCGACGACGCAACAGCATGTGTTCCGCGCGCACCAGATGGACAAGGTCGAGGTGCTGGCCCGGATCCTGCAGGCTGAGGGCCGCGGGCTGACGATCGTGTTCTGCCGGACCAAGCGGTCCTGCGACCAGGTCTCCACCACGCTGACGACTAAGGGCTTCGCGGCCGCGGCCGTGCACGGCGACCTCGGTCAGGGCCAGCGCGAGCGGGCCATGCGAGCGTTCCGCTCCGGCAAGGTCGACGTGCTGGTCGCGACCGACGTTGCCGCACGGGGCCTGGACGTGGACGACGTCACGCACGTGGTCAACTACGAGTGCCCTGAGGACGAGAAGGCCTACCTGCACCGCATCGGCCGCACCGGCCGCGCCGGTCGCGACGGCGTCGCCGTCACTTTCGTGGACTGGGCGGACCTGACGCGCTGGAAGATGATCAACGAAGTCCTGGACCTGGACTTCGAGGAGCCGCTCGAGACGTACTCCACCTCCGACCATCTGTACGCGGCGCTGAACATCCCGGCCGGCGCCAAGGGCGTGCTTCCGCGATCACAGCGGGAACGTGCCGGGCTCGAGGCCGAGGATCTGGAAGACATCGGCGAGACCGGCAAGACGCGCTCCCGCGGCGGAAGCCGCAGTAGCACGCGGGACGGCCGCACGGGCGCAGGCGCAACCGCCGGTCGCGACCGCGGCCATGGCTCGGACGGCGCAGCTCGAGAGGCAGGGTCGCGGACGCCGCGTTCCCGCCGTCGCACCAGGGGAGGTCAACCGCCCGAGAGTGCGGCAGGTCGGCCGGAAACCCACGGTGCTGCCACCAGCGGCACGGGGGCCCAGGTCACCGAGAGCCGGCCGGCTGCCGGCGGCGCAGCATCGGCAAGCGCTGACGGCGCGGGTGGCGGGCCAGAGGGATCGCGGCGCCCGCGGCGCCGCCGTTCACGCAGCCGCGGTAGCGCTAGTGGCTCCGCTGCTGTGTAAACACTGTGTGACTAGCACTGGTACACGTTTGGGCCGAAATCGACCGGGCATGCTCCCGGTCGGCAGGACCAGGCTCTCAGCGAATCCTGCGTTATTTGACTGTTACATTTCAGCGAATCATCGATAGGCTGCCGACCCGTGAGTACTCCCCGGTCCCTGGAGATGCCAGACCACGTCCGCTCGGCGACATTGCAGACGGCTCGTGGTTCCTTCGCCATCCTGGAGGCCCAGCCTTCCCGGGGAGTCAGTTACCGCAAGCCCGCACTGCTGATGCCCGGCTTTACCGGCAGCAAGGAAGACTTCCTGCCGATCCTCGAGCCACTCGCATCGGCAGGCCGCCCCGTCTACGCCGTCGACCAGCGCGGCCAGTACCAGAGTCCGCATGCGCCGGACCGGTCCGGCTATGCGCCCGCCGAGCTCGCAGCCGACGTGCTGGCGATCGCCGATGCAGTGCCCTCCGGCAGTGACGGAGTGCACCTGGTGGGTCACTCCATGGGCGGGCTCGTCGCGCGCGAGGCGGTGCTGCGGCGGCCGGGCGCGTTCCTGTCGCTGACGCTCCTCGGCTCAGGGCCCGGCGCTCTGGCCGGGGAACGGGCTGCCGCGCTTACCGAGCTGCTGTCGGTGCTCGATCCGAGTGGCGGGGCCGTGCCCGACGACCACGCGGCGCTAGCGGACACAATCCGGCAGATGTGGCACGACCATTTCGAGCCGCAGGCGCGCGCCGACGGCACCGATGATCACATCATCGCGTTCCTGCGCGAACGGACCTTGCGGACCTGCCCGATCCACTACATCGTGATCGCGCGCTACCTTCTGGAGTGCCCGGACCTGACCGACGAGCTGGCCAAGTCGGCTGCCCCGGCCGGCCTGCCGATCCGGGTGGTGTACGGGGAGAACGACGACGCGTGGCCGACGAGCGAGCAAGACCAGATGGCGAAGCGGCTCGGCGCCGAGCGCGTCTGCATCCCGGGCGCCGGACACTCCCCTGCCGTCGAGGCGCCGATGACAACGGCAAGTATCCTCACCGACTTCTGGAACGCCGCCGAGCGGCGCCAGCCCACCGTCCATTCGTGCGGCCGCCCGAAGCGCGCCACCGCTCCGGGGCCCGCGACCGAGCAGGTCGGCTGACTCTCACGCCTGGCCGACCAAGGAGCCCGATGACTACGAGCCGTCCCCGCCCGGCCGGACGAGACGTCATCCGTACGCCTAGCGGCGTCTTCGTGCCGGGTGATATTGACGCCTTCCACCGGGCTCTGCACCATGTTCTCCCGGCGGGCCTGCTTGGCGATACCGGCCAGACGACCGGCATGAGGCGCCTCGAGGCCATCAGCGGCAAGACGGTCGGCGCCCGGAACCTCTGGATGGGTCAGACCCACGTTCCGGCGGCGACGACCTCCGCAAACCATCACCATGGCGAATCAGAGACAGCGATCTACGTCGTTTCCGGGCATCCCGCTTTCGTCTTCCTTGACGTCGAGGGCGAAGAGCCGGTGGAGAGACGAATACAGACGAGGCCAGGTGACTACCTCTTCGTGCCGCCGTTCGTCCCGCACCGCGAGGAGAACCCTGATCCGGAGACCGAGGCGATCGTCGTCATCGCTCGCACGACTCAGGAAGCGATCGTCGTCAACCTGCAGGAGCTGGCCTGGTCCGAGGTGGACCCGGCAGCGTCGGACGGCAGCCGCCGCGACAACCCGGCTGACCCGCCGAGCTAGCTCGCCGCTTCGTCAGGAGGCGACCAGCGCCTGGACGTTGGTCCATACATAGCGGCCGTCCTGCAGGTGCGGCGGTGTGCCGAGCACCTGGGTCAGCCACTGCCGTGAGTAGTCGGGAGCCCGGCCGCCTCCCGACATCACGATGTTGGTGACCTGCCAGGACCGCAGTGCCGCGCGCATGCTTGCCTGCACTGCCGCAGTCGGCATCGGGGGCAGGGCTAGCGTGCCGTACGGCTCGTAGGAGGTGCTCAGCGCGCTGAGCATGCCCGCAGGCGTGCCTGCCTCAAGTCCGTGCACGGCTGCGCCGCCGGGCCCGGCGGTGATACCCCGTCCGCCCGCGAGGGAGAACTGCAGGTTGTCGCGGGCCTGCCAGATCAGAGCCTGGTCCAGCTCCGACGAGGGGAACGGATAAAAGAGCACCACGGCATGGGCGGGCAGGCTCGACAGGATGCGCTCGACCGGAGTCGGCGTCGTGACCGAGATGACCTTGAACGGCATCGGCCAGGCCTGCATCCAGGGCACGATCAGCGCCAGGGACAAGACCGCAGCAACTCCAGCTGAGATCGCCGGACGCGGCAAGCGAGCGGGCAGCCGTTGAAGCCAGCTGCCGGACCGGTGGCGCCAGATCCAGTCGAGCAGTAGCGCGGCTGAGATCACGACGGCCGACACCATGATCGCGGAGAAATTCTGCGGTGTGACCTGATCCAGAACCGGGACATCCTTGACCACGCGCCACAGCGACGGCACAAACGACAGCATGCCGTTGAAGGCCGCCAGCTGGTGGTAAGTGCCGAGCGACGCCCACGAGGCAAAGACGAGGATCACCACGCACAAGCTCGTCAGCGGCCTGCGCACCACCA
>Ga0335074_10004476_pt1 | contig 19224 bp, 19 predicted proteins | sample Lox_Sample_23_FD_206715 | JGI IMG/M metagenome (GOLD analysis project Ga0335074, IMG submission 206715) | Soil microbial communities from Loxahatchee National Wildlife Refuge, Florida, United States - Lox_Sample_2.3 | ecosystem: Environmental > Terrestrial > Soil > Wetlands | place: USA... | reverse complement strand
CAACGTTCCATTAGGCGCGCTGATCCAGATGGCCTACAACGTGAGCAACCCGCAGTGCAACTGCCAAACCTCCGCCCTGCCGGTCCTGTCAGAACGATTCGACATTCAGGCCAAGGCGGAACATCCAGTGCGTACCGCCTTGATGCTTCAGATGCTGCAGAATCTGTTGCGGGATCGCTTCAATCTGGCCGTTCGTCGGGAAAGCAAGGAGCTCCAGGCTTACGTTATGGTCGTCGACAAGGGAGGGCCGAAGCTTCACCCGAGCAGCGCGCCACATACAAGCGAGGCTCCTCCGATCAATCCGTACCATGCGCGAGGGATCGAAGGCCATTCCTTCTACGCCCTCGATCTCGTAATCGCGGACGCAACCATGGCCGACCTCGCCTGGCGGCTTTCCTCCCTGGCCGTCCTGGATGATCACGTGGTGGTCGACAAAACCGGCCTCAATGGGCATTACGACTTGGAGTTGAAATTCTCAGGCGTGTCGCCTATCGAAACTCCGTCAGGCAACGACGCTCCCTCCATTTTCACGGCTCTGCGCGAACAACTCGGGCTTCGTCTCGATCTCCGCAAGATACCGGTCGAGTTCATCACCGTCGAACATGCCGAGCAGCCTACCGAGAATTGAAGCTTAAGCGTTTTCCGTAACTAAGGCCATGGAAGTCCAACTCACCGTCGAGCAGGCTGGCGTCGAAAGAGGAATTGCGGCAGCAGAACGCGGTGAATTCATCGAGGAAGAAGAGATGGACGCCCGCGTCGAGCGCATGTTTCAGCGTCGATCCGAATGACGATCCAACAGGCCGGCGTCGACTTCTGCAAATCCGATTGGCGCCGATAACGGGATTCGTAATGGAGAGATCCTACCGGCTCGCAGGAGAACGGCGGGCAGCCCGCTTGACAAGCGCTTAACCCCAATCCTATCATGGAGTTTGCTCCCGGCCTTTGGGAGCGCGGAGAATTCGCGGGACCAGTCCACCCGCGCGCCGCACAAGTCCGTCGCGAGGGGGAATCGTGATCAAGCTCGACATTATTAACGAAGTTGTGAACAAAACCGGCATCACTAAAACCAAGGCCGAGATGGCCGTCGAGACCGTTTTCGAAAGCATGAAGCGCGCGCTCTCACACGGCGAGCGCATCGAACTGCGCGGCTTCGGCATCTTTAACGTACGCCCGCGCAAAACCGGCATCGGCCGCAATCCGCGCACCGGCGCCGAGGTGGCCATTCCTCCCGGCAAAGCGGTGCGATTCAAGCCCGGCAAGGAGCTGCAGTCGCTGCAATAGCGGCAGTGCAGTAGCGTAAGTCCTCGTGGTTCCGCGAACATCGAGCGAAGCACTCAGAGCCTCGTTCAGTTTTCCGCAAGATACGATTTCCGCCGGGCGCTGGGCGCTGCACTGGGTCTTGCTCGGGCTGACGCTGTGCTCTACCACGCTCGTGGGCGTGGTCCTCACGGCGAGTTTTCAAGCCAATCGCGCGCTCAATTTCGATCAATACTTAAACGTCTTCGCGACGCTTGAAGCCCGTCCGCTGCTGCTGGTGGATGGCCTGGCATTTTCCATTACTCTGATGACAATCCTGTTAGCGCATGAGCTGGGCCACTATTTCGCTTGCCGGTATTACGGGATCGACGCCAGCCTGCCTTACTTTTTGCCGTGTCCTTCGCCCATCGGAACCCTGGGCGCTTTCATCCGCATTCGCTCGCCCATCTACACGCGGCAGGCGCTTTTCGATGTCGGAATCGCGGGACCTTTGGCCGGTTTCGCGGTGCTGTTACCGGCGCTGATTATCGGCATCGCGGAGTCGAAGATCATTCCGGGAATCGCCGAGCGCGGCGACCTGGTGTTCGGCGTTCCAGCCATCCAGCGCATCTTCGAGTGGATCATTTTCCCGCACGTCCGCTCGGCCGATATTTTGCTGCACCCCATCGCGCGCGCCGCCTGGGTGGGCACGCTCGCCACCGCGCTCAACCTGCTGCCGATCGGGCAATTGGACGGCGGGCATATCCTCTACGCGTTCGCCAGCCGCCGGCATAAGCTGCTTTCCAGGCTTTTCATTCTGGCGCTGATTCCGCTGGGATATTTTTATTCGCCGAGCTGGTGGGTGTGGGCGGCGCTGCTATTCTTTCTCGCGCTGCGGCACCCGGTGATCTACGACATCACCAAGCTGGATAAGAATCGCGTGGCCCTGGGGCTGACCGCACTCGCGATTTTTCTGCTGACGTTCACGCTTGCTCCGCTGCGCTGACGCAGCGGAGCTGTAACAAAATTTCACGCCTCTGTGTCAGGATTCCACTCCGCGTCGTCTTTGGGCGCCGAGGAGAGCATGGACAAAAACAGCGCGAATACGATTAGAACTCCGGCAATAGCTGCAGCCAACATCGAAAAGACCCACCTTCTGCCGTTTAGCTAGCAACTGCAGGGCCATTGGCCGCCATTACGTTTTCTTCAGGAATTTTTCGATCCCGCGCTTGAAATCTTCGGTGGTGCGCGCCAGGGCGTTCACGTCGGCGCCGGCCTCCAGAGCGGCTTCCAAAGGCATCGCGTCCGTGCGATAAAACAGCTCCTTGCACATGGACAGCGCCGAAGCGGATTTGGAAGCCAGGTTCGCCACGTACTCCTCCACCTCGCGCGCGAAGACGGCAGTGTCGAAAACGCGATTCACGAGACCGTATTCGAACGCGGTGCGAGCCGTAATCGGTTCGCCGCGGGTGAGCAACTCGAAGGCGCGTTTTTCGGAGACCGAACGGCGCAGAATGCCCATCACGACAGCAGGGACGAATCCGATAGCGATCTCAGGATATCCAAAGTGCGCCCCTTCGGCTGCGAGAACGATATCGGCCGAGGTAGCGATGCCGCACCCGCCTCCCAGCGCGCGCCCTTGAACGGCGGCTACGATGGGCCGGGGATGATGCCGCATGTCGAGCAGCAAGCCGGCCATATTGCGGGCTTCGGCCTGGAACTTAGCCCCGTCGCAGGAGGCGTCGTCGGCAAACATGCGCAGATCCATGCCGGAGCAGAAATCCTTGCCGGCTCCGGAGAGCAGAATTACGCGAACGCTCTCATCCGCGGCCGAAGCTCGCAAGGCGTCGCGGAGTTCGGTAAGCAGCTCCTGATCGAGCGCGTTGCGCCGCTCAGGCCGGTTGAGCGTGATGCGGGCGATGCCGCTCGTAAAGCGGTATTCGATCTTCTGAAAGGCGCTCACCGGGATGCCGATTGCGTCGCTGGAAGGAGCGCATCTCGATGCGCCGTCAGGAATTGCCGGACGCTCATCGGCTCGCGGCCGGATAGTTCTTTTACCGCCGTGGTAGGCGTACCCATCTGGCCTTGCGCGATCGCCATCTGGGTGGAGACCAGAAGTTTCGCGATCGGTTCCGGCGTTCCAACCGCGATCAGTTGCGCGGTGCGCTCCTCGGGAGTGACGGATTCAAAGGTCACCGCGTGGCCGGTCAACTCGCTCGCCAGGGCCGCCAGGTTGGCGTAGGTCACCAGATCCGGCCCCGTGATGTTCCAGGTCTTGCTGGTTGTATCCGTGGACTCGAGAGCGGCCGCGGCAGCCTGCGCGCAGTCCTCGCGCGTAACATAGGGCGCACCACCCTGCCCAGTCGCGGAGATCAATTTTCCCGTCCCGACCGCCTGCGCCAATCCAGGAATCAGGAATTCGGTGTACCAGCAATTCCGCAAAATGGTATAACTCAACCCGCTGGACTTGAGCGCCTGCTCGGTTCCGAGATGATCCGGTGCGAAAATTACCGGCGAGGTCTCAGGATTCGGCATGGACGTGTAGACGGCGTGCTTCACCCCCGCGCGTACGGCCGCCGCTACCGCCGCCTGATGCTGCGCGATTCTGCGGCCCGGCCGGTCGATCGCATCGGTGCTGATAATCAGCACGCGGTCCACGCCGGCGAGCGACGCTTCCAACCCCTGGGGATCCTCGAAGTCGGCGTGGCGAACAGTGACGCCCCGCGCCGCCAGATCCGCCAGTTTTTCCGGCTTGCGGGTTCCGGCCACAATTTTGCCCGGACGCTTTTCCAAAAGGAGCTCGACCACTCTGCGGCCGAGATGGCCGGAAGCACCGGTCACAAACAGGGTCCGATCTGATGAAGTCATGTACCTAGTTTAGTTCGCCGGTTCGCGGCGCGCGATTCCCGCCAAGAGACGAAGCCGGTTTCAGCTAAAATCAAAGTTCAAGGCCGCCGCTACCTGTATGGACGATCAGGAATTCAAAAACCGCTCCGAACAGTCGCTCCAGGCGCTGTACCGGCGCCTGACGGCGGCCTCCGACGACGCCGATTTTGAAGCCGATTTCAACTCCGGCGCGCTGACCATCGAATTCGAACAGCCGCCCGCGAAATTTGTGGTCAGCCCCAACGCTCCGGTTCACCAGATCTGGGTGTCGGCGCATTCCAAGAGCTACAAACTCGATTGGGACAACGTCGCGGATGATTTCGTGCTGGCTTCCACCGGCCAGAGCTTGACCGAATTGATCCAGGACGCCATCGCCAAGCAGTTGGGCGAAGAAGTCTCCCTCTAGATGCCGGGCGTTTACATCTCGTATCCGTTCTGCGCGCAGAAATGCACATACTGCAATTTCGCGTCGGGAGTTTTTCCGCGCGAGCTGGAGCCGAGGTACATGGATGCGCTGGTTGCCGAGATCTCCGGACGGCAATGGAACTGGATCCCGGAAACGGTGTACCTGGGCGGAGGAACGCCCAGCAGCATGGCGATCGGCGATCTGGATCGGGCGCTGAGCGCGATTCCCGGCCGCGGCAAATGGAAGGAAGCGACTATCGAAGCCGCGCCGGGCGGCATTACAGCAGAACGCGCTTCCGCGTGGGCCGGCCTGCGAATCAACCGCGTCAGTCTGGGCGTGCAATCCTTCGTCGAGCGGGAACTCAAGCGCACCGGACGAAAACACACCGCGGAGATCGTCGAGCGCGAACTTGCGGCGCTGCGATCGGCGGGGATCGGCAACATCAATATCGATTTGATCGCGGGCCTCCCCGGGCAGACGCGCGCGTCGTGGGCCGAATCGCTCTCCTGGATCGATCGGCTTCAGCCGCCGCACGTCTCGGTGTACATGCTCGAAGTGGACGAAGACAGCCGTCTCGGCGCTGAGGTTCTATTGAACGGCCAGCGTTATGGAGCGCCGGATGTTCCGGGCGATGAACTGACCGCCGAACTTTACGAAACGGCCGTGGAGCACCTGCGCCGCATCGGCATTCCTCGCTACGAGATTTCCAATTTCGCGCGGCCAGGTTATGAATCGCTGCACAATTTGAAGTACTGGCGATTGGAGCCCTACGCGGGCTTCGGCGCCGACGCGCACTCCTTTGATGGAGCCATGCGTACGCAGAATGTCGAATCGCTGGCTGAATACGTGGAGCGCATCGAAGCAGGTGGATCGCCGCGTATCGATGAAATACTCGCCAAGGCCGATGAAGAGCGCTTCTTCGTCGGGCTGCGCCTGGCGCGCGGTATCGAACCGCAACCGGAAGACTGGCGTCAGTTCGAACAGCCGATCACGCGGTTCCTTTCCGAAGGTTTGCTCGAGCGCGACGGATCATGGCTGCGCCTGACCGATCGCGGCGTGCTTTTTTCCAATGAAGTATTCGCCGAATTCCTATCATGACCGATCCCGCCCTCATTGACTTACGCAGCGATACCGTTACGCGTCCCACTCCCGCCATGCGCCGCGCCATGGCCGAAGCCGAAGTCGGCGACGACGTGTATCGCGAAGACCCGACCGTCAATCGATTAGAACAGCGCGCGGCCGAAATCATGGGCAAAGAGCGCGCCCTCTTTGTCCCCACCGGCACCATGGGCAACACCATCGCGGTCAAGATGCACACCCAGCACGGCCAGGAAGTGATCTCGGAAGCTCGCGCGCATCTGCTGGACTGGGAACTTTCGATGCTGGCCTGGTTCTCCGGATGCCTGGTGCGGCCGGTGGCAACCAGCGACGGCATCCTGCGCTGGAAAGATATTGAGGGGGCGATTCGTCCTAATAGCCCGCACTGCGCGCCCACCGCGCTGATCGAAATCGAAAATACGCACAATATGGCCGGCGGCGCCGTTTATCCGCTGGATATTTTCGAGGATGTTTGTGCCCACGCGCACGAGCGCGGGCTGAAGGTGCACCTGGATGGCGCGCGCATCTTCAACGCGGCGTGTCATCTGAACCGTCCGGTTCGCGATCTCGCCGCGCCTGCCGATTCGGTGATGTTCTGTTTGTCCAAAGGCCTGGGCGCGCCGGTCGGGTCCATGCTAGCCGGAACGGCTGAAGCCATCGAGCGCGCACGGGGTTATCGCAAGCGCTTGGGCGGCGGGATGCGGCAGGCCGGCGTGCTGGCGGCGGCCGGGCTGATCGCGCTCGAGGAAATGCCGCACCGGTTGGGCGAGGATCATGCCAACGCGCGCTATCTGGCGAACGAACTGTCCAAAATGCCGGGAATCGGGATCGATCCGGCGCGCGTCCAGACCAATATCGTGATCTTCGATATCAGCGCTACGGGCCTTTCGACGCTCGATCTGACCGCGGCGCTCAAGACCCGCGGAGTGCTTATGAACGGGATCAATGGGCGCCAAATGCGCGCCGTGACCCACTTCGATGTCTCGCGCGAGCAATGCGCGACAGCTATCGGCGCGATTTCTGAAATATTCATGAAAGCGCTCGCCTGACAACCGCTCTCCCGGTGACTGAACTTGCCACACTCGGGGCTCCTCATCCGTCATCTTTTAGTGGACCTGCGCGCGCCCGCGTTTTTCCTGGCCGCCTTCTTGTGCCTGCTTCCCGCGGCCGCCCAGGATGCATCCGCGCCGGCGGCCGACCAGGAACCCGGGGCCATTCAGGGAACCGTGCTCAGCGGCGCCACGGGACAGCCGCTCCGGCGCGCGGAAGTGCTGCTTCGCCCCGCCGATTCCAAGGGCGCCGCGCGTTATCAAACCACTGATGAAAGCGGTGCGTTCGCATTTCCCAAAGTCGCGCCGGGACGCTACGAAATCACCGTCCAGCGCGAGGGCTACCTGCCGCTCGCGGCTGGCCGCATGGGCGATTACAAAATGCCGCCGATCTTTTCCGTCAATCCCGGCCAGACCATCAGTTCGTTCGTCTGGCGCATGACGCCCGCGGGAGTCGTCAGCGGGAAGGTGAGATTCGACGACGCCGAACCGGCAGCCAACGTCATCATCCAGCTTTATCGCGCCTATTACGAGCGGGGCCGTCACGGATATGCGGCCGCCGCCACCACCCAAACCGACGACCGCGGCGAATACCGCGTGCACGGCCTGGCGCCGGGATCTTATTACGTCGCGGCGATGTATCAAACGCCCGCGCGTCCACCGGGCGCCGAGGAACAGAAGCGCCAGGATGCGCTCGGCAATCCGCTGCCGGATCTCAACTACGCCGTGACGTTTTTCCCGCAAGTGCAAAAAATGTCGGACTCGGTTGCCGTGAAGGTGGGCCCGGGCGATGAGGTAGGCGGCATCGATATTTTTCTCACCTTGGTCCACACCGTGCACATTCGCGGGCGTGTAGTCAGCGCGCTAAAAGGCGGAGCGGTCGCGAATCCCAATATATCGCTCGAAATGAACGATTCCGACAACACGGCTTCGGTCAGCGTGCCCATGACCATCAACGTGGATAAGGACCAGAATTTCGATATCCAGGGCGTGGCCGCCGGGCCGTTTTTGCTGGTTGCCACATCCCAGGAGGATGGCGTCGCGCTGAGCGGGCGCGTTCCGCTCAATATCGGCGATTCGGATGTAAACGCCGACGTCGTGGTGGCCCCGGACAGCATTTGGACGGGCAAGATCCACCTGGATGACGACGACACCGCGCCGCCCAAGGGCCTGACCGTGTCGCTTGAGCCGCGCCGCGCCACGGCCAGCGCATCACGGGCCTTCGTCAACGAAAATGGCGAGTTTTCCATCTCCTTTATCCCCGGCGAGACCTACGATCTTTACGTGCTGAATGCACCGCAGGGTTCTTATCTCAAATCCGTGCGCGTCGCCAACGCCGAACGCCTGGGGGAGGGCCTGGAAGCGCCGCCCGGCAATTCCCCGCCCCCGCTCGATGTCCGGCTGAGTTCGCAAGGCGGGCAGTTGGTGGGACGGGCGGTAACGGCCGATCCTAAGATTGTCGCGAGCGGAGCCACAGTGGCGTTAATTCCCAGCCCGCCCGACGGCCGCGTCCAAACCTATCAGACCACGCACGCAGACGAGAGCGGCAATTTCATGCTGCAAGGCGTGCCGCCCGGAAAATACCTGGTTGTGGCATGGCTGGACACTCCGCCCTGCGATATTTACAATCCCGCCGATTTGGCCGCCTGTCAGGCGCAAGGCGCCAGCCTGACCTTCGAGGAACACGAGCAGGAAACAGTCCAGCTGACCGCTAACTGACGTGCCAACAAAAACTTCGCGCCGAAAAAGCCGGAAATGTAAACGATTGTAAACTTCTCGCAACAAAACAAAGCGTAAGCTTTTGATTTTAATTGCCGATAGAAGTGTAGCGTGCCGGACAATACGAGTGAAGCGGCTCAGCGCGCCGACCTGAGCCTTCAACAGGACGCCGATATCGCGCGTCACTCGCTGGCCGGCATTTGGGCCGGGCTGGGCCTGGTGCAATTCGCGCTGCTGGACGGAACCCGGTCGAAAGTTCACGCCCTCGCCGTCACGCTTTTCGCCGCCGCCACCATGGCGTCGTATCTGGCGCGATTGTTCCTGGTTCTGCGGAAAAGCAGGATCTATCCTCGCAATCCCCGGCTCTGGCGAAGCGCGTTTTGCGCCACCCTGGTCTGCTTTTCGGCCGCCTGGGGACTGTTGAGCTGTTATAGCGATTTCGTAAACGGATTTTTCAACTGGAATTCTCTGCTGCTGGCGTTTTGCGTCCTGGGCATTAGCTTTGGGGCGATCGTTTCTCTCACTCCCCGGCCACTCTATCTTTATTGCCACGTTTTGCCCCTGCTGGTCCCCCCCATCGCCATCGAACTTGCGCTCGGAGGTGAAGGTTACGGGATGGCGCTCATCCATCTGGCATGCCTGCTGTTCCTGATGATCCAGGGAAAACAATTGAGCGTCCAATACCGCAAATCTTTTGAAGACCGGCGATTGCTCGAAGAAGCCAAGAAAATGGCCGAAGCGGCGAACGAGGCCAAGGGGCATTTCCTGGCGAACATCAGCCACGAGCTGCGCACGCCCATGAACGGCATCATTGGGATGACCGAACTGGCGCTGGAAACGGAAATGACCGCGATGCAGCGGGACCTGCTCGAAACTTCACGCAACTCCGCGATCTCGCTGCTCTACCTGCTCAACGACGTGCTGGACTTCTCCCGCATCGAAACCAAAGCCATCCAGCTTGAGGATGTCCCGTTCAATCCAGGCAAACTGGCCCTGGAAACGGCGCAAGCGTTTGCGGTTCAGGCCAAACAGAAAGGGTTATCGCTCGCCTGCGAGGTTTCACCTGATATCCCCAAAGAATTGTGGGGCGATCCGGCGCGCTTGCGTCAAATCCTGGTCAACGTTCTCGGAAACGCCATCAAATTCACTCCCACCGGCAGTGTGCGGCTGCGGGCTGCGCTGGAACCCGGCGATGCGAACGAAGTTGCCGTCCGCTTTACCGTCAGCGACACCGGCATCGGTATACCTCTGGAAAAGCAAACCCTGATTTTTCAACCCTTCGCGCAGGCCGATGGATCGATGACGCGAAAATACGGCGGCACCGGCCTGGGATTGACGATCTCCACGCGCCTGGTGGAATTGATGGGCGGGAAAATGTGGGTGACCAGCGAACCGGGAAAAGGCAGCACCTTTCATTTCATCGTAAGGTTCGGGTGCCCGGAACCGCAGCGGCACATGGTGGCCGATGCGCTGATCTCTTCCGTCGCAGACCCGGCGCGCGAACCCCTCCCTGGGCTGAGCCTGTAGCCGGTCACGCCTGTCCGCACGAAATTTCGGCCCGCTCATCCCACCTGTTTCTTAAGATTTATCTCACGGCGCCGGCGCGCGGCTACTCCAAATCCTGGACGCCGTATTGTATGCTCAACCAGTTTTTCCGTTTACCCAACAAATGCAGGAGATCGATTCCGGAGCCAGCTTTCCCACGCCGGGGCCGGAGTGGCTCCGCGCTCCCGATGAACGCACACCGGGATTTTTCCCCGCTTTCGCCCGTGTGTCGGTAGCGATCCAGACGCTGCTCCGGGAACGTGTGCCTGCGTATTACTTTGTGGACTCGCGGGCGTTCGGCAACGTGAAAACCGCCTATCCGATGCTGGTGTACCAGGCCAGCCTGCCGTTCCGAGGCAAAATGCGCACGGAATTGACTTACGATGTGCTCAATCCCAAAACGCTGGCAGCCTTCTTTCGGACCGTGCGGCCCGCATTCGGCGAAGTGTTGGAAGCGGCGAAAACCCATCTCCAGGCCGAAGGATTGGCGGAAATTGCCAAGCTCTATGAGCCCCACCGCGCCGCGCCCATTTTGGAATCCGTACAACGGCTGAGCAAAAGCCGGAAATGTCTGTACGTCCTGATCCGCGCCGAAAGCGTTTTGGTGACCACGCTGATCGATCTGGCGGGCCTCGGGAACCTTCCCATTAAGCAGCAGGCGCGCCGCATGGCATCCTTCGAAAAAAAGTGGAGATACCAACTGCGCCGCATGTACGTCGGGACAGACTACACGTGGCTGGCGCCCGAGCTTCTGGAAACCGCGACGCGAGCACTGGCCGAGACCGGAGCACTGACCGAGACCGGAGCACTGACCGAAAAGGACGCGCCGCCGGAAAAAACGGCGCCGGAGCCAGGGCTACTGGACGAATCCTAAGCCGCGCAGCGTGGCGGCGGGTTCGCCGTCCTTTTCAAACAAGCCCACGTCCACCACGGCCTTTTGATGTCCCCGCACCAGCGCCACGCCGTAGGGCGCGGTGCTGAACTTGAATGTCTTCATCAGCGGAGCCAGGTCGTTCGACGTTCCCGCCTTCAGCCCGGTATCGTGCAGGAAGGATGCCGCATATTGCGGTGTATCGATGGGGATGGCCACAATGGTTGAGTCCTTCCAGTTCAGCTTGGCCATTTTGCGGGCCGCGGCCTCGCAGTGCGGGCAAGTGGGATCGTAGAAAAACAGGAACGTCTTCCCGTCCTGCAGCGAAAACGGCTTCCCGTCCACCACGATGGAGTCGGGAGCTTTGAGGCCGGTCTCATGCGCCAGATTCACGCCGAAGGAGGCGGCCGCGAACACCACTACCGCGCCCAGGATCACCAGCGCGCCTCGCAGATTCTCCGAAGCGCGAGCCCATGTGCCGGCCAGCACGGCCATCACCAGCATCGCGCCGTCTTCGAAGAAAAACGCGGGACCCACGGTGCGCTTCACGAGCGGAAAACAACTGCAATCTTTACCTACCAGAGCGCTGTAGTTCGTCCCGATATAGATCATGAAGGCCACCAGCAGGAGCCCGATCAGCCAGGCGCCCCAGCGGCGGAAGCGTGGCACCAGAATGAGCACCGCACCGAACATCTCGCCGACGCCGAGCGCGAGCGTCAAGGGAAGCGCAAATACGGAAGCGACACGGAGCTGCTCCAGAAACTCGGACCAGCGATAAGGATCCGACAATTTCCAGGCGCCGGTGACGAAGAACAGGAGCGCCAGAAGAATGGCGCAGACGGCGCCGATGACTTTCTTCCAGGCGGGCAAATCGAGACTGCCGATATCCAGGCCTAAATGGGCTGGGTTCGCTGTACTGGTATCAGACATAGATACTCCATTTTACCGAAATCAAGCCGGGGCTTTTTCAGCCGCCCGGCCGGCGAAGAACTCGCGCGCGGCGTCCACGGTCCGCGCGATGTCCTGCTCGCTGTGGGCCGCGGAGAGAAAACCGGCTTCAAACTGCGATGGCGCCAGATAGATTCCGCGGTCCAGCATCCAATGGAAAAATTGGCGAAAGCGGCCGCTATCGGCGCGTTTGGCCGATTCCCAATCGGTTACCGGCTCCGGGGTGAAGAAAAACGTGAACATGGAGCCGACGCGGTTGACAGTAACGCCCGCCGGTGGATTGGCCGTGAGCTGCGCGGCCCTGCTCTCGATAATTTCGTACACCTCGGGATGCTGCTTCAGGTGCCGCAGCATCGCGATTCCGGCGCTTACCGCCATCGGATTGCCGGATAGCGTTCCGGCCTGGTAAATCGGCCCGGTGGGCGCCACCTTGCTCATGATATCGGCGCGTCCGCCGTAAGCGGCCAGCGGCATTCCGCCGCCCACGATCTTGCCCAGCGTGGTCAGATCAGGGCGGATGCCGAAGCGCTCCTGCGCGCCCCCTAACGCCAACCGAAAGCCGGTCATCACTTCATCGAAGATCAATAAAGCGCCGTGGCGCGCGCTGACCTCGCGCAAGGCTTCGAGAAAACCCGAACGCGGCGGCACGCATCCCATATTGCCGACCACGGGTTCTACGATCACGGCTGCGATCTTCGCGCCATGCTCGCGGAATGCCGCTTCCACGGCGTCGATGGAGTTGAACGGCAGCGCGATGGTGGTGGTCGCGAACGCCTCCGGCACCCCGGCCGTATCGGCGATTCCCAGCGTCGCCATCCCCGACCCCGCCTTCACCAGCAGCGAATCCACATGGCCGTGATAGCAGCCTTCGAACTTGATGGTCAGATCGCGCCCGGTGAATCCGCGCGCTACCCGCAGCGCGCTCATGGTGGCCTCGGTCCCGGAATTGACCAGGCGCACCATTTCGATGGAAGGCACGCATTCGCGAATCAGCTCGGCGAGTTCCACTTCCCGTTCGGTGGGCGCGCCGAAGCTGGTCCCGATGGCGAGAACGTCGCGGAGTGCATCCATCACGGGCGGAAAACAGTGGCCCAGAATCAGCGGCCCCCAGGAGAGCACGTAATCGATGTACTCATTGCCGTCGACATCGTAGATGCGCGATCCCGCGCCGCGCGCGATGAACGGGGGCGTGCCGCCCACGCCGCGAAACGCCCGAACCGGCGAATTGACGCCGCCGGGAATCAATTTCTGGGCGCAGGCGAAGAGTTCTTCGGATCGGGAGTGATTCATGGTTACCGGCTCCCTGACGGTCGCGGCTCAGTTCCTATGCTGGGTGCGCGCATGTCAGGTCTCTTCCGGGATCACCCGTTGCAGAAACACATTCATCAAAACTTCCTGCATGGTGCCGTTCAAATTGCGCAGCAGACGGCTCTTCAGTCCCAGATAGGGCTGCGTGCCGGCCAGCAAGTCCTGGATCAATACTCGAAATCGCGGGCTGCGCCGGATGAAATCCACCATGCGCGACGGAACCGCGTTAAAGAGGAACCGTCCCAGAAAAACGCGCTTGGCGAGCGTAGCGCCGAATTCCAGATCGGCCATGAAATCGCGGCGCAGCAGATTCGCATACGTCTGGGCCCGCTCGGCCGGCGATTGCGATTCGTTCAAGACCACTTCGCTCGCCAGGTCGCCCGATCGCATGGCGTAGTAAAGCCCCTCGCCGGTGATCGGATCCACGAGCCCGCCCGCGTCCCCCACGGCCAGCCAGCCTTCGCCGGCCAAGCGATTTTTCATCCATCCGGAACGTTCCAGCGATGGAAGCACATGGCCATAAAACGACCCGTCTTTATAGGAAATGCCCTTGCGCTCCAAATAGCGCTCCAGCCGCGCCCGCAATGCCTGGGCCGGCTCGCCTTTGCCGCAAATGCCCACCGAAAGATGGCCGCAGCGCGGGAACACCCAGATGTATCCTTCGAAGTCCGGGAGAAACTGAATATCGATGTGATCCTGGGCGGACGGGATGTAATAGCCCAGCGCGAACATGGTGTCGGCCGCGGTCCACTCGGTTCCCACGTTGCGTAACGAATTGCGAGCGCCCGTGGCCACGATGCAAAAATCCGCTTCGAACGCACCCTGCCGGGTTTTCAGACGCCATCCGCTGCCCGCGCGATCGAGGCCCAGCACGCGCGTCTTCTCCAGTTGCGCTCCCGCGCTTTCGGCGCGCTCCAGCAGCATGCGATTCAAATCCATCCGCGAATAGATCACCAGCGGATTGCTCAGGTCCATGTGCACCGCGCCGGCCGGATGGGCGGCCAGGCACGTATCGTGGACGATCTTTTTCGGGACGTTGTTGTCGAGCAAAAACGGATAGCGGGTGTAGGCTTTGTAAGTGAGACCCCCGCCGCAGGGTTTTTCCCAGGCGAGCTTCTCGTCGAACACTACGGTTTCGAGCCCCGCCCTCGCCAATCGCTCGGCGGCGAAAGCTCCAGCCGGTCCGCCACCCAGGACGGCAATTCGTTTCATGCGGAGTTTCTCACTTTTGACTGTTCGGATCGGAACCGATGGCCGGATGTCCAGGCGGCAGAGCTTGCGACCCTCCCACCGACGGATGGCCGGGCGGCAAACCGGATGCGCCAGCACTCCCCGGAAGGCCGGTGTGCGGCATCCCATCCAGCGGACCTGGGCCGTTGCCCGGCGCCGAGGGCGCCTCGCCCGCGCCATGCGCCGCGTTCGCGCCCGTACGCCCTTTCACCACCCATTGCCCACCCTTACGCTCTAGCACATACTGCATCGTCATGCCGGCCGCCGGGGACGGATTCCCCTTGGCCTGGAAATGGACCTGGGCGGTGGCTTCGTCCTGATGAAACGCCACGGAGGCGACGGTGACATCCATGGCTAACAGGTCGCTTCGCTTGGAAAGATACGACATGACACCCTGGCGAACAGCGTCCTGGTTCTGGATGTTTTTCTGGCAGCCCGCCAGCAAAACTACGCTGACGAGGGCCGCGCTGAGGAGTGAACGAATCACATATCGATTATAGCGGCAGAGGGATTGAGGCGGCTGCGCGGCCAAGGCAGAGTCGGCGGTCCGTTCTCCCGTCGACCGCGCGCTCGGCGAGCGGTCAAGACATATCGATAATGTCGAAGCTGAAGCGCTCGGGCGGCAGGCAACACAGGGGCGCCGGGCTGAGATTGGACCAGGTATCGAAGGCGCTGGTGGCCACGGTAGAGTTCAGATAGAACAGGAACTGGTTCGAGAAGCAGGAAATCGGCGGCGGCTGGCGGAAGGTGAGCCGCATCCCGACAGCCTTTTCGAACTCGACGCCTTCGCTCGGGACAGCTTTGTCTTCCAGCAGCAACACGAAACTGGACCGGCCGGCGTGCGGCCAAACGTCGGGACGCAGCAAGTTGCGCAGCTCGAGGCGGGCGCCGAAGGTAATTTCGCACTGCCGGATCCATTCCAGGATGCTGTCGCCCCACTGCCACTGCGTGACGAAGCGCAGATATTGATCGGCCAGGTTGATGGCCAGGTCCATTTTGCGCCGGTCCACCTCAAACTCAGGGACCGGACAATCAAAGGAGGGCGGCGCAATCATGTCTTCAGCGTCGATCAGGTCGTTGGCCATGCCAACCACCCGGTCCAGGCGTTTGACGTTGGGGCTGGTGCGAACCAGGAGCGGGGGCAGATCGTGAGTCTTTTCCCCGGGGATCTCGACGAACTTTCGGTCTCCAACAATATCCATGGTGACGACCTAAACTCCTTATCGACAACCAGGTCGCTGACTTCTACTCTTATTGATGCCAACAGTAAGTAGCCGGTTACATGGCCGCGCCGACGGGGCGGTACTCATCTAACTGATTAGAACAATTCTGCAGTATTTGTTGCTCCTTGTAAAGAGGTACTAAAGGGACATCGGACTCCTGCGCTACAATTCGGCTTTCCTGTACGAACATTCATGACCTATTGCGACGTCAGCCTGCCGGTGCCGCTGGATCAGCCGTTTACTTACCGGTTGCCTGAGACCATGCAGCATCGCGTGCAAGCGGGCTGCCGGGTTTTGGTTCCGTTCGGGCCGCGCAAACTCACCGGCGTGGTGCTCGCCCTGCGGCCGGATGCGCCCGCCGGGGCGGTCAAGGACGCATTGCGCCTGGTGGACGAAGAGCCGGTGCTCCCAGCCGATCTCCTCTCGCTGGGGCGGTGGATCGCGCATTACTATTGCGCGCCGCTGGGAGAAGTGCTGCGAGCGATGACGCCGCTTACGGGCGAGGTCCATAAAAGCAAGCTGTATTCGCTTACCGACGCCGGACGCGATGCGGCGCGGCAATTGCTATTGGGGTCGGGCGAGGAAGATCCCACGCTCGAAGTTCTGCGATTGCTCGAAGCACGGCCCCTGTCGGCGTCTTATTTGCAAAAGAAACTCCCCGCCGCATCGAATGCGATTCGTTCGCTCGAGAAAAAAGGATTCATCGCGGTAGAAGACTTGGAATCCGAGCGCGATCCGCTGCGCGCTTCGGCGGCAAGACTGCGGGCGTCCTATGTGGCGCGGGCTCCGGAAGGCGTCAAGCTCACCAAACGCGAACGCGAGCTGCACGCATTTCTCGAATTGCACCCGGGCACGCACAATCTGGAACAGTTGGAAAATTCGGTGAAGGGCGCAAGCCAGGCCGCGCGGTCGCTCGCACGGCGTGGCTTGATTACGCTAGAGCCGGAAGCGCCCACGGGCGTTTTCGCGTCCACCCTGGCGCCGCGAACGCTGAATCCGCACCAGCTGGAAGCTTACCAGCAGATCGAAGCGGCATTGGGCGGCGGCAAGTTTCAAACCTTTTTACTCGAAGGCGTCACCGGCTCCGGGAAAACCGAGGTTTATCTGAAATCGATCGACGCCACGATCGCGCTGGGCCGGAGCGCACTGCTGCTGGTGCCTGAAATCGCGTTGACGCCCGCGGTAGCCGGCCAGTTCTTCCAGCGCTTCGGCGATCGCGTGGCGATTCTGCATTCGGCTTTTCACGACGCTGAGCGCGCCGAACAGTGGCGTCGGATCCGGGACCGCCGCGCCACAGTTGTGGTAGGGACGCGCTCGGGGGTCTTCGCGCCAGTGCAAAACCTAGGCCTGGTGGTGATCGACGAAGAACACGACGCCAGCTACAAACAGCAGGAAACGCCGCGCTATAACGGGCGCGACGTCGCTATTGTCCGGGCGCGAGAGGCCGGGGCCGTGGTGGTGCTCGGCTCCGCGACACCCAGTCTCGAAAGCCGCTACAACGCCGAACGCGGCAAGTACACACTGATCCTTTTGCCCGAGCGCATCGAGCAGCGGCCTATGCCGGATGTGGAAGTGATCGACATGCGGCAGGAGTTTTTGGAAACTCGCAAGCAGGCCACGTTTTCGCGGCGGCTGGTGGAGTCCGTCGACGAGCGGCTGGAGCGCGGCGAACAGACCATGCTGCTGCTCAATCGCCGCGGATTTTCGAGCTTCGTGGCCTGCCGGGCGTGCGGCGAACGGCTGGAGTGCGTGAATTGCGCCGTTACGCTGACCTATCATCGCCGCGACCGGCGCATGCTCTGCCATTACTGCAACTACGCGCAGAAAGTGCCGTCGGTTTGCCCCAAGTGCGGAAGCGAGTATTTGAATTTCATCGGCACTGGTTCGGAAAAGGTGGAAGAGGAGCTGCATCGCGATTTCCCGCAGGCCCGGATCGCGCGCATGGATCGCGATACGGTGAGCGGCAAGCGGCATTTCGAAAGCATCCTGAACGGATTTCGCGAGGGCAATTTCGATATTCTCGTCGGCACCCAGATGATCGCCAAGGGACACGACATCCCCAACGTGACGCTGGTGGGAATTGTGTCGGCCGACGTGGGGCTGGGGCTGCCGGATTTTCGCGCCGCCGAGCGAACGTTCCAGCTTTTGACCCAGGCCGCCGGGCGCGCCGGGCGCGGCAATCTGCCCGGCATCGTGCTGATCCAGACCATCAATCCCGAGCACTACGCGGTGCGGCTGGCTTCGGAACAAAACTACGAAGGTTTCTATCAAAAGGAGATTCAGTTCCGGAAGTTGATGCGCTATCCGCCGTTCGCCGCGCTGGCGAATGTTCTGGTTCGTAGTCAGGATCAGGAAAGCGCGCTCGCGATGAGCACGGAACTGGGGCGCCTGCTGGATCCAGCGCCGGAGGGAATTAAGGTGATGGGGCCGGCCGAAGCGCCGGTGCCGAAGCTGAAGAGCGAATTCCGTTATCAACTTTTATTGAAAGCGGCAGACCGTCGCGTGCTGAACGACACGCTGCGCAACTTGCAGCGCTTCGGGCGGGAGCAGAAGTGGCCGGCCACGGCGCTAGTTATCGATGTGGATCCGCTGACCCTGTTGTAAATCAGCAAACTAAAGTCGCGCCAGTCAGGCTGAGATGCCGATCGGTGGACCAACAGCTTGCGATCCGCCGGGTCTTCATCACGGCGAGCCCGTGCGCATCCGCGAGCGTTAACTGCTGGTCGGAGTATTTCTTGACGAAGCCTTGTGCTTTTTCGAGTTCCGCTTGATCAAAACCATCCACGCGAATCGGGATCTCCTGGACGAAGTTCAGGAATGAAATGGCTTTGCGCTGGTCATAGCGGCGCAAAAACCAGCCGTGCCCTTCCGCGATTACCAATGCCGATGTAACCAGAGCGGGCGGCTCGGAAAACAACCGCTTGAACAGCGCGTGGTAACTATCGGATCGATCCAGGAACGCAATGAAAGCCGAGGTGTCGACGTAACATTCAGTCCTTTGAGCCATAGACGATTTCGTCGATTGAGGCGCTCGAATTGGGATCGCCGGACTCAACCATGCCCGCGTATCGCATCCAGGACGGTCCTTCGGAAATCGGCAACCGCTCGCGGACGGCCCTGCGTACAAATTCCGCCACAGAGATGCCGAGTGCTTCCGCCTCTTTCTTGGCCAGAGCGTACTCTTGTTTCTGCAGACTGACTTGGGTCCGGATCATGTTATCATCCTTCGGTCTTATGATAACACTATCGAGAGCCCCCGGGAAAGGGTACTCACGCGCGGACCAGGCAGAATGATCCCGGCCAGATTCAATGGGTCGGCATTGGAAACATCGACTGGCTCATCGGATTCGGAAGCTGAGCGGCGGATGGCGCGCAGCAGCTCCAATGCTTCGGGGCGGGCGAATTGCTCGCCGCTGAATCCGGATACGAACCGGCCGCCGCGGATCTCGCCCTGTGCTTCCTTGCGGCGCAGCACCGGCAACAGATCCCGCCAGGGCGGCGCGAGAGATTCGCGCGCGAGAACATCGCGGAACAGCACGCCCCAACGGGCGAGCAATTGATCGGCGAACGCAGCGGCGCGGGCATCACTCGAAACGGCGGCTGTGGAATGCCGCACTAATGCCCAACGGCCGGCGGCATGCCTGGGACGCGCCAGCCTTCCCCGCCCTTCTCCGCGGCGGCGTTTGGGATCGACGAGCGAGCGGA
>Ga0335074_10004474_pt1 | contig 19228 bp, 19 predicted proteins | sample Lox_Sample_23_FD_206715 | JGI IMG/M metagenome (GOLD analysis project Ga0335074, IMG submission 206715) | Soil microbial communities from Loxahatchee National Wildlife Refuge, Florida, United States - Lox_Sample_2.3 | ecosystem: Environmental > Terrestrial > Soil > Wetlands | place: USA... | reverse complement strand
TCCATTACCAGCCGACCATCGAGCCAGATTTTGCCATCCGCCAGCCAGATTCCCGGCTTCACCGGATGCGTGGAACTGAACCAGATCACAGATCCGGCCGTCAGCGAGGCGAAATTCACGCAAGTGGGATCATCCGCGTTCAGGATGGCGAATGCGCCCGGTTGCTGAGTCTCGAACAGCCGCGCTTTTGCCGCCGCGTAATTAGCAAACGTGTGATGCCGGTCCAGGTGATTCTGCGTGACATTCAGCGCGATCGCGATATCGGCATGAAACGCCGAAATCGTTTCAAGCTGAAAGCTGGAAAGCTCCAGGACATTCCATTGATCCGCGCGCGAAGTTCCGGCCATCGCCGTGACCGGCGTGCCAATATTCCCACCCACCTGCGCGCGGATGCCCGATGCGCGCAGAATGTGTCCGACCAAAGCAGTGGTGGTGGTCTTGCCGTTAGTACCGGTGATCCCGATCGTGCGCCCGAGCAGATAAGGCGCGGCCAGTTCGACCTCGCCAACCACGCGCACGCCGCGCGCGCGTGCGGCTTCGAGCGCCGGCAAGTCGGCGGGAACGCCGGGGGAGAGGACGATCAGTTCGTGATCGGGTGGTGGGTTGTAGGTGGTGGGTGGTGGGGCCTGCGGGAGGACAGTCGCTTGGTTTACGAACGGGACATTTAGTTTTTGCAGTAGGGCTGTGGCTTCGGGCATTTCCGACAACGGCTTCAGGTCTGTGGCAGTCACCATAGCGCCTTGCGATACGAGCAGGCGGATAGACGCCAGGCCGGATTTTTCCAAACCTACAACGAGGTAGTGGGTGGTGGGTGGTGGGTGGTGGGGTTCGGGCATCACCGGCTCCTTTTTGCCAGTGCGGTCCGCAACGCACGCATCTGTTTTGCCAGAACGCTCAGTTCCGCCATCAGCGCGGACAAGGCCCCAGGCTCGATGTATCTCAGTCTTCCGGCGATTTCCAATTCTGTTTCCCGTTCAGCGATTGAGCCTTGCGCATTCGAGAGGAAATTCAGATACTCCTTGATGTACTCGCGGCAGTGCCCCTCTGCGATGTTGGCGGGGATGGAAACGGGCGCCCGGCGCAACTGGCTGGCAAGACCATAGATCTCGCACTGCGGAAACGAGCCGGTCAACCGATAAACCGTCTCGACAATCGTCATGCCGCTCTGCCAAACCCTAAGGTCCCGAAAATTTCGAATCGTCTCACTCACAACCGATCACCCGCAACCAATCACCTACAACCCACCACCCACCCAGCGAAGCGCTACCGAAGCTTCAGCGTGGTTAGTGCAAAAAGCGCCAGCACCAACCCCGCGATCCAGAACCTGGCGATGATCTTCGATTCCGTCCACCCCAACGCTTCGAAATGGTGGTGTAGCGGCGCCATCTTGAAGATCCGTTTGCCGCGCAGCTTGAAGCTGCCTACCTGCAGAATCACCGACAGCGTCTCCAGCACAAAGATTCCGCCGATGAACAACAGCAGAATCTCCTGCTTGATCAGAATCGCCACCATCGCCAGCGCGCCGCCCAGCCCCAGCGATCCCACATCGCCCATAAAAATCTCAGCCGGATGGGCGTTGTACCAAAGGAATCCCAGGCTCGCGCCGGTCATCGAGCCACAGAAAATGGTCAGCTCCGAAGTGCGTGCGTTGCGCGCGATTTGCAGATACTCAGCCAGGGTGGCGTGGCCGCCGGCGTAAGTCAGCACGGTTTGCGCCCCGGAGGCGATCACCATCAGGCCGATCGCCAGGCCATCCAGACCGTCTGTCAGATTCACGCCGTTCGATGCGCCCACAATCACTACCGCCACGAAAATGAAGAACGGCAGCACGCCGAACACATAGGTCCAGGGACTTGCCATCCAGGCGGAGATCAGCAGCGTGGGTTTGAAGAGTTTCAGAAACGGCACGTTCATCACCGTCGAATAGCCGCCGAATGAGCGCATGTACATCAGGAAGGCGGCGACCACGAAGGCCACGCCAACCTGATACAGCATCTTGCGCCGCGCCGTCAGGCCCAGGTTGCGGTGCTTGGCGACCTTCGCGTAATCATCCATGAAGCCGATGAGGCCGTAGGCCAGCAGGGTGAAAACCGCGATCCAAACATAGGTGTTGCGCAGGTCCGCCCAGAGCAGCGTGGGCACTACAATCGAAACGATGATCAATACGCCGCCCATGGTAGGCGTGCCGGCCTTCTTCTGGTGCGACTTCGGCCCTTCTTCGCGGATGTATTGGCCGATCTGAAACTCGCGCAGTTTGCCGATCAGCCACGGACCCAGCGCGATGCACAGGAACAACGCGGTCAAGCTGGCGAATGCCGTGCGCGAGGTGACGTAGCGAAACACGCGGAACGGGGAAATCAACGGCGAGAGTTTCTCGTAAAGCAGGAAATACAGCATGATTACGACAACACTTTCTCCATGGCGCGCTCGATGCGCACGCCGCGCGATCCTTTGAAGAGCACGGCGTCGCCCGGTTGGAGCAGATCGCGCGCGAAATCGCCGGCCGGTTCGGAATGTTCAAAAAAATGCACGGAATGTGGCGTCATACCCGCGCGGATGGCTTCTTCCGCCATGAAGCGGGCCGCGCCTGCGACCGCGATCAGCGCAGCGAGACCGCTTTCCGCCGCGCAACGTCCTGCCTGGCGGTGTAGGAATTCAGCGGCGTGTCCGAGTTCGAGCATCTCGCCCAACACCGCGATATGCCGCCGCGCGGGCGTGGATCGCAGCACCTCCAGCATGGCGCGCACCGCTTCCGGATTCGAGTTATAGCAATCGTTCCAAATGGTGATGCCATGGTGCTCGAGGCGTTCGCCGCGCATCTTGCCGATGGTGAAGCTCGAAACGGCATCGCGCAGCCGCGCGGGCGGAATGTCGAATGCGCGCGCTACGGCGATTCCGGCGAGCAGATTCAGGACGCCGTGGCGCCCCGCGAGATTCGATTGGAAATCCACGCCATCTACGCGAAAACGCGTGCCTTCCGGGGTTAGCTCGACGCCGGTTGCGCGCACATCGGCGCCCTCCGATAAACCGAACGTGATGGTGCAGCCGCGATGGATCTCGCGAAAGCGCGCCACCCGCGCATCGTCCGCATTCAGCACGGCGATGCCTGTTTCCGGATCGAGCGATTCAATCAGCTCACGCTTCGCCAGCGCTACGCCTTCAATCGAATCGAATGCCTCCACGTGCGCATAGCCGACATTGGTGACCACCCCGATATCCGGTTTCGCAATCGCTGCCAGCGTGCGGATTTCGCCCGCATGATTCATACCCATTTCGAGCACAGCCACGCGCGATTCGTCCGGCAGGCGCAGGATGGAAAGCGGTACGCCCACGTGATTGTTGAAATTACCGATCGTTTTTCCTACTGGCAATTCTGTCGCCAGCATGTGGGCGATGGCGTCTTTGGCGGTGGTCTTGCCCGCGCTGCCGGTGACGCCGACTACGCGACCACCCCATTTCTGGCGCATCCAAGTGGCCGTCGACTGGAGGGCGGCGAGAGTATCGGCAGCCAGGATGATGACGTTGGCGCCCGGGACAGCCTGCTCGACGACCTCGGCCACCGCCCCTTTCTGCGCCGCCTGCGCCACGTACTCATGGCCGTCGTGATTCGGCCCGCGCAACGCGAAGAAAAGATCGCCCGGTACGAGCGTGCGTGTGTCTACGGACCAGCCGGTGACCGTCACTCCCTCGTAGTGGTGCGACGAAGCCGGGAGTCCGGCAAGGTCCCCGAGAGAAATGATCATTTCGGCTCCCGATGGTAACCGAAACCTCGCAGCACTCCGCGGGCCACCTCGCGATCATCGAACGGAATAGTCTTATCTTTCAAAACCTGATAGGTCTCGTGCCCCTTCCCGGCAAGAATTACAATATCGCCGGGCCGCGCTTCCTTGATGGCGCGCGCAATCGCCGTGGCGCGATCCGGTTCCACCACTAGCGGCACATCCGTGCGCCGGATGCCAACCAATGCATCGTTCATGATGGCCAGCGGATCTTCCGAGCGCGGATTGTCGCTGGTCAGCACCACGAAATCGCTGTTCTCCGCCGCGGCCTGCCCCATTAACGGACGCTTCGCGCGATCCCGATCGCCGCCGCAGCCAAATAATGTAATGATGCGCTTGGGCGCTAAGCCGCGCGCCACCGCGATAGTGTTGCGCAAGGCATCGTCGGTATGCGCGTAGTCGACCACCACGCCAAATGGCTGCCCTTCATCCAAGCGCTCAAACCGTCCCGGCACGGCTGGACAGCTCGCGATGCCCGCCGCAATGATCTCCGGCGTAAAACCGTAACTAATTCCCCCGCAGCAAGCGGCCAGGATGTTATACACATTGATCTTGCCCAGCAGCGGCGATTCCAGCGTGAAGCGCAGCTTGCGACCCTGCACTTCAAATCGCAGCCCTTGCAAACTCGATGAAATATGCCGCGCGCGTACGGTCGCGCCCTGGCCGAGTCCGTACCACATCACTTCGCTGGCGGGCGAAACCTCCACGCGGCGGCACCATTCATCATCGCGATTCAACACCGCCCACTTCGGCGGCGCGCCGCCCGCGCCCGCGAACAATAGCTGCTTGGCCGCGAAATATTCTTCCATGGTGTGATGGAAATCCAAATGATCGCGAGTGAGATTGGTAAAGATGGCCGTATGGAAATTCAAGCCGTAGACGCGGCCGAGCGCCAGCGCGTGCGACGATACTTCCATGGTGGCGTGCGATCCGCCGGCGGCTTCCAGTTCCGCGAACAGACGAAGCAGATCGAGAGATTCCGGCGTGGTGTTCACCGCCGGCAAAACGCGCCCGGCGAGATGATATTCGATGGTTCCGACCAGCGCGGTGGTTTTGCCCGCCGCACGCAGAATCGCATCCAGCAAATAGGATGTGGTGGTTTTTCCGTTGGTCCCGGTGATGCCGGTCAGCGCGATCCGCTCATCGGGATGATGATAAAAGCTGCGTGCCGCCAGCGCCAAGGCATGCCGGCCATGCACGACTTCAATCCATGCTTCAAGCCCCGCCGCTGCGAAGCCCTCCGGCGCCGGCGATTCGCTGGCCACCGCCACCGCCCCGCGTTCCACCGCATTGCGCGCGAACTCGCGGCCATCGGCCCGGCTCCCCGGAAATGCGAAAAATAGATACCCTGGCTGCACGCGCCGCGAGTCGTATTCGAGGCCTTGAATTTCCATTTGGGAAAGGAGCGGCGAGAGTGGCCATTTCAACCGGACTCCCGCCAACAACTCTCCCAGGGTCATCTGGCAAGATCGACTCGAATCCTTTCTCCGTCGCGCAAGACCGCGCCCGGCGGCGGCTCCTGTCTGCGGACGATCCCAGTGCCCTCCAGCACTAAGGGCAAGCCTTGCTCTTCCGCCGTCGCTACCACCGATCGCATCGACATGCCGATCAGGTTCGGCGCTCGCGGACCGCTCACCTTCCGCACAGTTTCGGGGTGCGCAGGTTCCACGGGCTGCGGCTGTGGCCCAACCACCGCAACCTTCACAGGCGCGGACGTTGCCTCGCCATCGTCGGGGTCTGGCGGATCAGGCGGCGTATCCATGATGGGCACTTCATCGGGCTCCGCGGCTTTCGCCTGCAGCGTGTCCGGCGCATTATCCGGCACGGCATTGTCCGGAAGATCCTTGGGGACATCCAGAACACGCAAAGCCTCTTGCATGACGGCGCGAAAAACCGGCCCCGCCACCGGGCCGCCATAACCCGCGGAGCCGCCCTTGGTTGCATTCACCGTCACTACTACCACAATAGCCGGATTGGGAACCGGCGCGAATCCCATGAATGACGCGTTGTAGGTGTGCGTGTAGTGCCCGCTCGCGTAATCGTAAATCTGCGCCGAGCCGGTTTTACCCGCACTCGAATAGCCTTCCAGCTTGGCGTACCGGCGGCCGGTGCCGAAGAGCACCACGCCTTCCATCATCTTGCGCATCAGGATGGTGGTTTCCGGCTTTAGAATGCGATGCGCCGGCGCGGGCGGTACGGTTTCATCGCCCCGCTTCAGAATCAGGCGCGGCGGCACCAGCAATCCGCCATTGGCCACCGCCGAACAAGCCTGCGCCAGTTGCAGAGTGGTGACGCCCACTTCATGTCCCATGGCCACGGACATCAATGATGTGGTGCGCCATCGCGACAATCGGCGCACGATGCCCGCCGATTCGGCCGGCAACGGAATCCCCGTGCGCGAACCCATTCCGAAACGCCGGACATATTGGTATAGGTTGGCCGCGCCCACCTTCAGCCCGATCTGGATCGCGCCGATGTTGCTGGATTTGGCCAGCACCATCGCCATGGGCATGATGCCGTATCCATGATGCGCTTCGTGCACCGTGCGGCCGGCCATGGTAAATGCGCCGTTGCCGCAGTTGATCAAGCTGTCGGGCGTCAGATTCGTGGTTTCAAGCGCGGCCGAAAGCGTGATCACTTTGAACACCGAACCCGGCTCAAACGGAACCGAAACCGCATGATTGAACCGTGCTTTGGGATCTTCGCCTTTGCCCGGCGGCTGGTTGGGATCGAACGCCGGATAGCTGGCCATCGCCAGAATATCGCCATTATAAGGATTCATCACCACCACGCTGCCGCTTTCGCCATGCGATTCCTGAACGGCCTTTGCGATGGCGTCCTGCGCGGGAAGCTGGATGCGCTCATCGATGGTCAGCGTGAGATCCACGCCTGGACGCGGCGGCGTTTCCATTTCCGATTCGATGCTGCGTCCTTTGGCGTCTTCGAGGACGCGCATTTCGCCGGGCAATCCGTGCAGATCGTCATCCAGACTTTTTTCGAGGCCCCACTGGCCGGTCTGTTCGCCATCTACCGCGCCAATTACATGCGCGGCCAGCGTGTTGCGCGGATAGCTGCGCAGGCTTTCGTCTTGAAAACGGATCCAATCCAGGTGCAGGCTGCGCAAGCGTTCGTATTGGTCGGACGCGAGGGAGTGCGCCACCCACATGAAGCCGCGCTGGTTATCCACATACCAGCGCATGCGGCCGTACAGCGAGGTGCGGTCGATGCCCAGCACCCCTGCCAGAATTTCGGATGCCACTTGCAGATCCGGAATCTGCAGCGGATCGACGTATACGGAATCGCGCTTCACGCTGCCCGCCAGCAACTGTCCGTAACGATCGTAGATCGAGCCGCGCGGCGCCGGAACTTCTATTGTGCCTTCCTGCTGCTCCTCGGCTTTCTCGGCGTAATGGCCATGCTGTAGCACTTGCAGTTCGACCAGGCGCAGCAGGATCAGACAGCCCCAGATGCCCATCAGGCCGCCGAAACACAGCAAACGTTTGCCGGTTTTGGAAGTCGCAACGGATTCCATAATGCACAACCTTGCGGGGATCGGCTTACCGCCGGTTCAAGGCCAGCTTGGTATCGGCCTTCGGTTCGAGGTGGACAATCTGGCCGGGAGCGGCTGGACGCAGATCGCCGCGCGCGGCCATCGCCGCCAGATTCTCTTCGCGATTCAGCCGCGATTCGACCAGGTTCAACTCGCGCTGTTCATCAGCGAGGCGCTGGCTTTCCTGCTTCAACGATTCCAAACGGTAACCCGCGAAAATGTTGGCGACGCGCGGCGTCATCAGGCCCATAAACAAGATAGCTGCAACGCCGGCCATGGCGATCATCGACCATTCGCCCTTCGCGGCGGGTTGCGGCGCGCGTACGACTTTGGAATTGTCGATGGTTTTGGAGTGCAGATAAACGTCTTCGTTGGGCAGCGCCCGCAAGTAGTAGCGCGTGCCGCCCCGCATGGATTCGAATTGCGCGGCGCCATCTTCAGCGGCATCCGCGAGCACGGGTTTACGAAACAGCATATCGAGCGTCGCCATGAATCGTTACCTCCCAACTACACCAGCCACCAGCCACGCCGCCGGAGCGGCCTACCTCATTTCCAGCGCGCGCAGCTTGGCGCTGCGCGACGGCGGATTCAAACGCGTCTCTTCTTCGGTGGGAGTCAACGGATGCCGCGTCAGAACTGTTGCGCGGCCTTCCTGCTCCAACGCCCGGAAGCGCTGCTTAATTTTGCGGTCTTCAAGTGATGTGAATGAGATCACCACCATGCGGCCGCCTTGGGCTAGCAGCTCCGGTCCGATTTCGAGCAGGCGATCCAATTCGCCCAACTCGTCGTTCACATACATGCGCAAGGCCATGAAAGTGCGGGTCGCGGGATGCAGGCGACTCGTTCTAGGCACGACCCGCTCCACCGACCCGGCCAGGTCGAGTGAGCTCCGTAAGGGCCGTGCCTGAACGATGGCTCTGGCTATCTTCCGCGCCCTCCTTTCTTCGCCGAGCTGATAGATCAGATCGGCAATCGCCTCTTCGGCGTACTGATTGAGCACCTCTTCCGCGGTGATGCCCTTGGAGCGATCCATGCGCATATCCAAAGATTCGGCGCTCAGAAACGAAAAACCCCTCTCCGGTTCGGTCAGTTGATACCGGCTCACTCCCAGGTCGGCCAGCAGTCCATTCACCTGCCCGGCGCCGCAGGCCGGCAATGCGGACGCCAGCCGCGAAAACGGCCCGTAGTGAAAACAAATCCGATCGGCCCATTCGGCCGTATTCCGCCGCGCCATTTCGAGCGACTCCGCGTCGCGATCGTTGGCGATCACTTTGCCGGTGTCCAGCCGCCGCGCAATCTCCGCGGTATGCCCGCCCAAGCCGGCCGTGGCATCCAGATAGATTCCATCCGTCCGGATCGCCAGATACTCGACGGCTTCGGGCGCCATCACGGCGAAATGCATAATTCATTAAACGAAACCCACTTGGCCGAGGGCATCCAGATCCTCTTCGGCGGACTTCTGCGATTGGACGCGCTTCTGTTGGAACGTGTCTTCGGTCATCACCAGAATCGCGCCATTCTCGAACAGCACCTTTACCGGCTGATTCTCCATGTGCAAATCGCGCCGCAGCTCCGGCGAAAACTGGATGCGGCCTTGCCCATCCATCTCGGCCTCAGATCCCAAATCCTGGGTGGTGAACCAGACCCTCCCGGCCACCGTCCGCTTGCCGCTAAAATTCTTGATCACTTCTTCGTTGGCTCGCCACAACCGGATCGGGTATACTGATGCCATGACCCGATCCTTGCTGGTCACAAACAGCTTTTTTTCCGGCAGGCCCGCCAAGTACTTCTGGAACTTTTCCGGCAGTTTGAGGCGGCCTCGATCATCCAGTCGGGCGGGATATATACCACGAGGTGGTTCATCTGGTACCGCAGCTTCCTGATTTTCCACCTCTTCTGCCATTTTTTATCCCACTTTAGACCATTTTTGGGCCACAACAAATTGTGGCACACCCTCCTCATGCAAATCAAGAGGAATTTTGCAGAAAAGTATTGCAGCGCTTTGGCTTAGTGAGATACTAGCCGATCCGGCAAGCAGTTTCGGGACCCCAACCTATTGACATTTGGCGAATATAAGGCGAACGGAATTATTGCGTGTTTTGGCACACCGAATCGTCGTCGGCAGGGCTATCCGGTATCGCTTTAGGTCTATAAGTACCAGTTACCAAAGGAGTTAGTTAACATCGCCTATCCAAAGAGATGATTGTAGTGGTGCGTCTCCCGATGATACTTCTGAAATACGAGGCAAGGCCGTAACGCGAAGGGACGCAAAACAGCGATGGCGAAACGGAAAAAGCAAGACGAGCAAGTAGACCGGCGCACCAAGCGGCGCTTTAACATCGAGCAGGGGCTGCGGTATAAACTCCTCTACGGCAGCCGCGTGGCCGAATCCGGCAACGGCCGGACGCTCAACATCTCGTCGAGCGGCGTCTGGTTTACCACGGAGAATGTCTTGAGCACCGGTTTGCCCGTCGAATTATCCATGACATGGCCCGCCCGCCTCAACGATGTCTGCCCCATGAAGCTGATGATCTATGGCTGCGTGGTCCGTAGCGATAAAGAGGGCGCGGCCCTGGCCATCGAACGCTACGAATTCCGTACGCAGGGCACGGCGCCGGTGCCGCTGTATGAAGAAACGGGAATTCGCTTGCCGACGTAAGTCGCGGAACCCTGGCCCCGGTCCCCGAACCCCCCTGTTTTTATGCCCCGCGCGTCGCGGCAGAGGTGCCGGACAGCCGGCTGCGAATCTGATTCATCACGTCCGAAGCCAGGAACGGCTTGCGCAGCACCGGGAAATTGTGTTCCTCGCACATGGCTTCCTCATCGGGCGGCAGGATCGTGCCGGTCATCATGATCACCAGCATGCGCGGCTGCGCCTGCAGGAACTCCACTCCCAATTCGACGCCGTTGCCATCGGGAAGCATGTAGTCGAGCAGCGCGGCGTTGGGCTTCTCCGCCGCCACCAACTTGCGCGCCTCGGCCGCGGATTCGGCGGTGAGCAATTTCCATCCAGCGTCGGCCATCAGCCGCTCCAGAAAATGCAGCAGATCGCGATTGTCGTCCACCAGCAGCACCGTGGGATGCGCAGGCACGCGCGCATCATCGCCTTCCAGCGAATGGATGCGCAGGCTTTCGCCGTCTTCCGCCAAATCCACGCGCACGCGGGCGCCGGGACTTACTTGCGAAGTCGCCACCAGGGTGGCCAGCGGCTGCGTAAGGTGGCGATGGATGGTGCGGTTCAACTCGCGCGCGCCATACTCCGCGCTGGTGCCTTTCTCGAGCAGGAACTGGCGGGCCTCGAAAGGCACCTCGAGCGTAAACGAACGGGCTCCCAATCGCGTATTTACGTGATTTTGCAGATCCGTGATCTGCTGATCGAGAATGGTGGAAAGAGATTCAACCGTCAGCGGCTGATAGGTAATGATGCAATCGATGCGATTGACGAATTCGGGCGAGAAACGTTTACGCACCGACACCAGCGCGATGTTCTGCAGTTTGCCGGTCAGGTCGGTACGCTCGGTAGGCTTGACGGATTGAAAACCGAAATCGGGATTGATTTCTCGCATCATCTCCCGCGCGCCCAGGTTGCTGGTGAGGAACACCAGGCTCTTTTCGAAATTGACGATGGTGTTATCGCCCAGCCGCAGAATGCCTTTATCCAGCACGCCGAGCAGCAGGCGGGTCATCGAAGGGGCGGCTTTTTCGATCTCATCGAACAGTACCAGCGACAGGTTGCATTTCTCGCTGGTGACGCCGTTCAGCTTTTGCTGTGTCAGCATCGGCTGGGTTTCGCGATGCCCCAGATAACCTGGCGGCGCGCCGATCAGTTTGGCGACCTCATGCTCCATCTGAAACTCGCCGCAATCGATCTTCAGGACGTTTTTTTCCGAGCCGTGCAGCACCTCCGCCAAGGCTTCGACGGTCTTGGTTTTGCCCGTACCGGTGGGTCCCAGCAGCAAAAACACCCCGACTGGCCGGCCTTCCGGCGCGAGTCCCGCCTGATACATCTGGATGTAGGGAACAATTACGCGCGTGGCGGCAGGTTGGCCAACCACTTTCTGGGATAAAACGGCGATCAGGTTGTCGGCGGGATCGGCCGCCGCCTTTTTTGACCGTCCGGATGATTGACTGTTTTTGCCTCGTTCCACGGTCCCCTCTGCCTTCATTATAGGGGCGCGGCGGCCTCGAACGCGCCGTTGGGGACGTTCCTCGGGGATTACTTCGTCGTTCATTAGGTCCTCGAAATCACCCTAATTAGCAGCCGTTTACGCCGAGCCGAGCACTCCAAAGGCATTTTCCGTGCGCGCATGGGAACTGGCTGCTGATTATAGTGCCCCGAGGATGCCAAACTCTAACTTAAATTTTTTAGCATGGCGCGGCTGCCACTGTATGTACTATACCGCACCGGAAGGCAGGTGGGAGTTTACCGATGGCGAAAGGTGATACGGCCCTTGGTGAGGTCGTAGGGGGAAAGTTCGAGGGTGACCTTGTCGCCCGCGAGGACGCGGATGCGGTTGCGGCGCAGCCGTCCCGCCAAATGCGCCAGAACCACGCGGTCATGGTCGATCTGGACACTGAATTTACCGCTCGGGAATTTCTCCAGAACAGTGCCGGTAACTTCGATGTTATCTTCTTTGCTCATAAACCTCCGGTCGATTATTCCGGGGCGGGGCCCGCGATCACGTGGCGGCCCCGCCCGCATTTACGATCTAGACGGCTGTGACGTTGGCTGCCTGCAGCCCCTTCGGACCACGCGTGACTTCAAACTCCACGCTGGCGCCTTCGTCCAAGCTCCGGTATCCCTCCGTCTGGATGGCTGAGAAATGCACGAAGACGTCTTCTCCGTTCTCCCTCTGGATAAAGCCATATCCCTTGGCCGCATTAAACCACTTCACTGTACCCTTTTCTCTCATTTCGTAGTTTCCTCTTCAGATAAATGCAAATCGAACTCTCGCCGCGCCGCGCACAGAAACACAAAAGGGGGTTGCGGTCTGTACACGCAGCCCCCCTTAGACCTGTCTCGACGCGCTGTTGAAAGTCAAAATGCTCTTTTAGTATATCTCAGCGCAGGGGTTGGCGGCAGGACATTGAGGGACCTGCCGTGGGGCCGGCGCTTGCGCACGGCAGGATCTCGCCGGCCTGGCGTACGCGCCGAGCGAGTCGAGAACTTGGCCAGACTGTTACACTTGAACCAGGACCCAAAATGAGGCGGCCAGCGAAGAACGAAAACCAAGCGGTTCGACCTAAAGGCGCCTGGAAACCTGCGGCAACAGCGCACAGTACCGGCCTCGGCCACCAATCTCTCGCGCGCTGAGCGGCAGATCCTGTCAGACCAAACTGGGTTACTGCGGATGATGCCGATGCTATTGTGGCACTGCGCCGCCGGCGCGAGAAGACCATCCCACTTTCTCAGGCCTTGAGAAAATATGCAGGCCAGCGGCTGGCGCGTTAGCGTTCGCGCTTCCGCCGATCGCGAAATCACGAGCCTTGGCGAGCCGGTGAGGCCAAAAAGTAATCGCGGTCATCATGGAACTGAAAGAGGATCCCTTCCTCGAAGGCGCCCTGTTGCTCCGGGGCTACCGGAACCTTTGTCGCATCAAATTCTACGACGGTCGGTACCGGCTGGTCTATACCGTTTCGCTGAAGAGCCGGACGGTCGTTATCGAGCGGGTTCGCCGCCGTGGAACAGCTTACCTGGGCCTGCGCGATCCCGGATGATAAGTCTCGCGCTTCCAACTGGGCGATGTGCCGCGCTGCCGGCCGCCGCATACTGTAATCACGCGGTAGACGACGACGTCAGGTTCGATTGGGACCAAGCCGACGCCGCACACACTGCCCGCCATTCCGTCACGCCGGACGAAGCGGAGCGGGCGATTCTTTTGGGGCGCGCCCGAAGCTGTGAAAGTACTGGTGCTGATCTATTCCTTGATAGCGCCCTGTTTTCCACACCCGCTTCGCAGGCATGGAAACCACCATCTTCCGTGCAAGCGCGGAAGGACCGTCCCCTCTACGGCCGGAACTCGCGCACCATCTCCACGCAAGCTTTCACATTCTCCACCGGCGTCTCCGGCAGAATCCCATGGCCTACGTTGAAAATGTGCCCCGGACGCGTGCCGGTGCGCTTCAACAGTTCGGCGATCTTCATCCTCAATTCCGGCAACGGCGCGAACAGCGCCACCGGATCCAGATTGCCTTGCACCGCCGAACGGTAGCTGATATCGGTCCAGGCCTGGTCGATATTCACGCGCCAATCCACCCCCATCACATCGCCGCCGGCCGCGTGCAGCTCCTTGAAGAAGCCCGAAGCGCCCGTGCCGAAGTGGATCACCGGCACACCGGTCGAGCGGATGCGCTCGATCAGTGCGCGCGAATAAGGTTGCACGAAGCGCACGTAATCGTCGGGGCCCAGCGCGCCCACCCAACTATCGAACACCTGGATGCAGCGCGCACCGGCGGTTACCTGCAAGCTGGCGAAAGGCGCTTGCACGTCCACGATTTTACCCATCAGCCGCCGCCACAGGATTTCGTCGGAATACATCATGCGCTTGGTGCGGATATAATTGCGCGAAGCGCCGCCTTCGATCATATAACTGGCGAGTGTAAAGGGCGCGCCCACGAAGCCGATCACCGGCGCTTTGCCCGCCAAGGCGCGCACCACCAACTGGATGGCCTCGCCGACGTAGCCCAAATCGTCGGTATTGGAAGTCGAAAGACTGTCCACGTCCGCATTCGTATGCACCGGATTATCGATGCGCGGGCCTTCGCCGGAGGCGAAACGCAGCTTCAAGCCCATCGGCTCGACCGGCAATAACAGATCGGCGAAGATGATGGCGGCGTCTACGTCCAGGATCTCGACCGGCTGCAAAGTTACCGCCGCGGCCAGGTCCGGCCGCTTGCAGATCTCCAGGATGCCGTGCCGGGCGCGAATCTCGCGGTACTGGCGCAAATAGCGGCCCGCCTGGCGCATGAACCATACGGGCCGAACGTCTGTGGGTCTACGCTTGCACGCATCCAGAAAGCGGCTGGTCATTGGAGCCACGCGCATGGCTTGTCCGTCCTGTCCTCGCAAAAAAATACGCGAAATCCGTGTGGGTTATGTTTGGCCGCCCACGCGCGGCCGTTGATGAAATACGGCTTTCCCCAAGCCTCGCTGTCGATGGTGCGCGGCGTGACGGTGGAAACCGAAAGCATGCCCGGCGCCGGATACCCCGTGCGCGGGTCCATGATGTGGCTGTAAACGTGGCCTTCGGCGACGAAAAACTTCTCGTAGCTGCCGGAAGTGGATAGAGAATCGTTCTTGAGATACACTTCGCCCACACTCTTGTGCTCGTCTTTGGGATCGCGAATGGTGATGTGCCAGCCGCGGGGCTCATCGGGCGGCGCTCCCAAGCCGTAAATGCTGCTGCCGGAAGCCGCTACCAGGGCCATGGTGATGCCCTTCGATTTCAGCACATCCACCATACGATCCACGGCATAGCCTTTGCCGATGCCGCCGGGATCCAGTTCCACACCCGCCCGGTCGAAGCTTACGGTTTGGCGGACGGCATCCAGGTGGACGTGTTTGTAACCCACAATTTGCATGGCGGCCATGATTTCCGCCCGGTGCGGCAGATGTCCGGTGCCTTTATAGAATCCCCAAACCTTCATCAGGGGGCCGACCGAGATATCGAAAGCACCTTCGCTCTCCCGGCTGTACTCCTGGCAGGCGGAGAGCAACTGAAATAGCTCAGCGGAGACGTGCACGGGGTGTTGGGCCGCCTCGCGGTTCACCTCGCTCCACTCACTATCGGGCTTATAGTTCGAAAGCATACTGTCCAGCCGGCGTACTTCGTCGAAGGCGGCATCGGCGGCGGCCTGCATTTTGTCGCGGTCGTAACCGTACAGGGCAATGGAATACGCCGAACCCATCGCCTCGGCGCTTTGCTCCAGGCGTAACAGTTCCGGGCCGGATGGCGCGGGCGGGGCGGCGCGTCCCACCGCCAACAAAAACAAAACTACCACAGTTTGTTTGACTTTAGGGCTGATTTTCGGTTCGGGCACGCTTTTTTTTCGCCCTTTTCAGGAGGATTTCGACCCTTCCGGAGGAGTCCGGGTACTGATCCGGCTGAAAATGCAGTTCGGGGATTCTCCTAAGATTTAGACGGCTGGCAAGCTCGTGACGTAAGTAGTTTCTCGCATGGTCGAGCGCCGCCAAGGCCTGATGCTGTTCGTGCTCGCCGCCGCCGACGCTGACTTTGACCGCGGCATGGCGCGAATCGGGGCTGACCGTAACATCCGTGACATCCACATCCGCCAGCCGGGGATCGGACATCTCAAATCCGATAATCTCGGCAAGCTCGTCGCGGATGGCGGCGGAAACGCGTTTGGAACGATGGTCATCCATACGGGTTGGGGGTGGTGGGTTGTGGCGTACACATCCCGGAACGGGTAGAGCGGGTTTTGCTACCACCTACCACCTACAACCTACCACCTGCATTCACAGCCATTCCACCGTAGCCCTTACCAGCTCCGGTCCGAGCAGTGCGGCGGCTTCCTCCTCGACCGATTGCAGCACCTTCTCCGCATGGCTTTGGTCGGAAGAGACCGTTACCGCCGCCACTACCGCGCGCTGCCAGAGATCCTGCGCCTCGATCTCTGCCACCGCCACGTTGAATTTCACCCGCAGACGGTCCTTCAGGCTTTTCACTACGTGCCGTTTATCCTTCAAGGAATGCGAGTTTTCGAGGACGATTTCGAACGTCACCACACCGATGGCGGCCACCAGCGCCTCAGGCGAAAACCTCGGCGGCCACACGTTCGGTGACGAAGGCCTCGATGATATCGTTCTGCTTGATATCGCCGTAGTTTTCGAGAGTGATGCCGCACTCCATACCGGTTTTTACCTCGCTCACATCGTCCTTGAAGCGGCGCAGCGAAGAAATCTTGCCCGTGTAAACCACCACGTTGTCGCGCAGCAGGCGGACTTCGCTATCGCGGGTGATGGTGCCATCCTGCACCTGGCATCCGGCCACGTTACCCACCTTGGTGATGCGGAAGGTTTCGCGCACCTCGGCCTTGCCCTTGTACACTTCCTTGAATACCGGCTCCAGCAAGCCGCTCATGGCCCGCTTGATCTCGTCAGTCAGGTTGTAAATGATCGTGTGCAGGCGGATATCGACCTTTTCCTGCTCGGCCAGCACCGCCGTATTGCGCTCCGGGCGCACGTTGAAGCCGATGATGATGGCGTCGGAAGCAGATGCCAGCAGCACGTCGGATTCGTTGATGGCGCCCACGCCAGAGCGCAGCACGCGCACTTTCACCTTGTCGTTCGAGAGCTTATGCAGCGTGTCGGTGAGCACTTCGGCCGATCCGCCCACATCGGCTTTCAGAATGATGGGCAGCTCGGTAACTTCGCCGGCTTGCAGCTTCTTATGCAACTGTTCGAGTGTCAGGCGGCTGGACTTGGCCATGGCCGCTTCGCGCACCTTGGCTTCGCGGAACAGCACGATCTGTTTGGCTTTGGCCGTATCGGTGACCACCTGGAAATCGTCGCCAGCTTCCGGCAGCGATTCGAGACCGAGTACTTCAACCGGCGTGGAAGGCTCCGCTTCGCGGACTTGTTCGCCGCGATCGTTCAGCATGGCACGCACCTTGCCAAAGACCGCGCCGCAGATGAAATAATCGCCCACGTGCAGCGTGCCGTTGCGCACCAGCACCGTAGCCACCGGACCACGCCCGCGATCGAGCTTGGCTTCGAGCACGTTGCCCATGGCTGGACGGCTGGGATTAGCTTTGAGATCCTGCAGATCGGCCACCAGGAGGATCATTTCGAGCAGCAGATCCAGGTTGGTCTTCATCTTGGCCGAGACCGGCACGGTAACCGTGTCGCCGCCCCAATCTTCCGCCAGCAGTCCGCGATCGGCAAGCTGCTGCTTGATGCGTTCGGGCTGGGCGTCGGGCTTATCGATTTTGTTGATCGCGACGACGATGGGAACTTTGGCGGCGCGCGCGTGGTCGATGGCTTCGAGCGTCTGCGGCATTACGCCGTCATCGGCCGCCACCACCAACACCACGATATCGGTGACTTTCGCGCCGCGGGCGCGCATACGCGTGAACGCTTCGTGACCGGGCGTGTCGATGAAGACGATCTTGCGGCCGTCTTTTTCCACATAATACGCACCGATGTGCTGCGTGATTCCGCCAGCTTCTTTGCCGGCCACGTTGGCTTCGCGGATCGCATCCAGCAGCGACGTCTTGCCATGATCGACATGGCCCATGATGGTGACCACGGGGGCGCGCTTAACGAGATCCTTCTCCACCTCGGCGACTTCCACCGCCTGTTGAGATTCTTCCTCGTAGGTAATGGTGCTAGTGGACGCGCCGAACGAGCGCGCGATATCGGTGGCCAGTTTCGAATCGAGAGTCTGGTTGATGGTCGCAAAGATATTACGTTCCACCAGCTTCTTGATCACCAGGCTGGCTTTCACATCCAGCTTCTCGGACAGTTCCTTTACCGTGATGCCCTCGGAAATCGTGATTTCCCGGCTGACCGGCGGAGGACCCGCCGAACTCTGGCGGCGCGTGGACGGACGCAGGATTTTCTCTTCGATTTCCGTATTGCGGTCACGCTGGGGACGGCCTCCGCGTTTGTCCCCGGGACGGCGCTGTTGATCGGGAGGCGGCGGCGCGACGGCCGGTTCCATGCCCGGACGGCGCGAAGTCGGATGCATCGGGCGCGGTCCGCCCGGACGCGGCGGAGTACCCGGCCGCATTCCCGGCGCGGCGCCTTGTCTGGCGACCATGGGCTGCGAAGGACGCAAGGGGCCGCGATAAATCGGTTGGCCGGGGGCCGGCGCGCTTTGCGGCCGCGGAATGCCAGGTGTCGCCGGACGGCCTGGAGCGGGTGCGGGCATTCCGGGCGCGGCTGCCCGAGGTTGAGCTAATCTGGCTGCCAGATCCGCGCGCGGCGGCACCACGGGACGCGCCGCGGGTTGACCGGCGAGTGGCCGCGCGGGCGGACGGGGAGCGGACGGCATCGGGGATCCCGGGCCCGCCGGCGTGGATGCGGCTCCCGGCGCGGCTGGAGCGCGCGCGGGCATGCCGGTTCGATTGAAAATCGGCGCGGAGGACTCACCCATGCCCGCCGGCAACGGCTGACGGGGGCCGGAAAGCACTTGGCCTGGCCGCGCCGGCGGGATCGGCTTGGCGGCATGCGGCGGCGCGAGGCGTCCGGGAGCCATCACGGCCGCCGGAGGAGGCGCCATACGGGGCGGCGCTGGAGGACTCGGTGGCGTGCCGGCCGCCGCAGGCGGTGCACTACCAGCCAAAGGAGGGCGGATGGGATGCGCCGGGCGAACCTGCGGACGTTCCAGCGTCGGCTGCGCGGCATGTTCGGCCGCTTTCTCTTCAGCCGCGGCTGGGGCCGCCGGAGCCACTGGAGCGGGCGCCGCTTCCGTGGGCGCCTGCGTCTCGGCCGCCGTGGACTGGGGCGGTTCGACCGCGGCTGAAGGCGCCGGCTCGGGCGCTAAGTCCGGAACGTCATGACCAAATAGACGCCGCAATTTGATGGCGACATCTTCGTCGATCGAGCTGGAGTGCGTTTTCTTTTCTGTGACACCCAACTCAGGAAGCCGGTCAATGAGCTCATGGGCCTTGATCTCCAACTCCCGAGCCAGCTCGTTAATGCGAATCTTATTCATAGATACAAAACTGTCGCGCGCCTGGGCACTCTTTCACCCTTTGACTACTCTTCGACACCGCTTTCTTCCGGCTCTTCTTGAGAAATTTGCCCCGAGTCTATTATGGTATCAGACTCACTACCCGCCCCAGTATCTTGGGTAAGGGGCTCCGGCGCAGCCTCTGCCGGCGCGGATTGCACATCCTCGCCGGCGGGTTCTGGTTCAGCGGCGGGAGCTTCTGC
>Ga0335074_10004473_pt1 | contig 19231 bp, 22 predicted proteins | sample Lox_Sample_23_FD_206715 | JGI IMG/M metagenome (GOLD analysis project Ga0335074, IMG submission 206715) | Soil microbial communities from Loxahatchee National Wildlife Refuge, Florida, United States - Lox_Sample_2.3 | ecosystem: Environmental > Terrestrial > Soil > Wetlands | place: USA... | reverse complement strand
CTGGTAATCGGTCGCGGGACCTCGGTCTTCCGATGGCGACTTGTGGCGAACTGCCACCTGCTTCCCTGCGCGAGCGACAGCCCGCACGACAGCGAAGCTCAGCGCCGCAAAGGACGAGAGGCGTCGCCTCGACTCCATCGCTAAGTCCGGCGACAACACGCCGGTTTGTAAAGCACAATTTTGTTCGTACCGGGATCGGCCAGATGAGTTCGCGGCGCTGGGCGCCACGGTGGTGGGCATTTCGGCTCAGGATGTCGTCTCGCATCAGGGCTTCATCGAGAAGAACAGTCTGACGGTCCCGTTGCTGGCCGATGTCGATGGGGCGGTGGCGAAGCTCTACGGCGCCCACGGGCGGCTCGGCACCAAGCGCGCGGTGATCGTGATCGACGAGGAGGGCATCGTGAGGCATCGGCACGATCATCTGTTCGGGCTCGACTACCAGTCGGTGGATGATCTCAAGGTGGCGCTGGACGCGCTGCCTGCGCCGAACGCCGCGTAGTGACGCCCGTCAATCGGCGGCCAGAAGGATCGTCCCTGTGTCGGTCTGATAGGAGGCGATGGCATTTCCGCGCCGGGCGCGTCCGCTGAGCAGTCTCGGTGTGCGCTGGCGGGGATGGACGTCGAGTGCAAACTCGACGTCCAGCGTCTGAGCCAAGCGGGCGAGCGTGTCGATGGTGGGGTTGTGCTCGCCTGCCTCCAAACGAGCGAGCTGTGGCTGGGTCATGCCGAGCTTCTTCGCCAGCGCCCGCTGGGAAAGCCCGTGCTCGGTGCGGTACGCCAACACCTTCAACGCGACAGCACGCGCGACCGCGGTGCGGTCCCACTCGCGCCGGAAGGCCGGGTCGTGCAGATCCTCGGCTAGTGCTTGTTCGCTCGTCTTCAGATCGGTCAGCTTCACGTCGTTCCTTCTCGCTACGTCGCAATGATAACAAGCCTGCTATCGGTACGTCATGCTTACGGCTCCAGTTCTTGCAGGCGCTGTTGAGCACTACGAACCTTTGCCTCGAAGCCGCGCTTGTCGATCTGTGCCTCTGGAGCGACCGCCAGAATCACGAAGATGTCAGCCTGCACCTGCCGGTAGATAGGCCGCCAACGACTTCGGCCGGCGCGGGGACGCAGCTCGCGCAGTCCTGACCCCTCCTCGCCCTTGATCGCGCTGCTGTGCGGAGTGCCAAGGCGCCCACCGATCGCTTCAAGCTTTTCGCGGGCATGCTGAATCGCAACACGCTCGGCTTCATCCGAGATCGCGGCACGCTCAGCGTCGGCCGCTGGATGCCACAGTACCTCGAACGGTGGCCCAGGCTCCGGAATCTGGCCGGATCTACGCGGCCGCTCGCCGGAACGGCGAGGATCGCGCCGCTGGCGTTTGCGGGGACTCATTAGAACGACGAATACCACCCGCCTGGGACGGCCGTCAGTGAGGCATCGCGCGACTCAGTTCTAGACCGCCTGGATGCCGAGGCGCGACTCAATCGCCAGCCTTGGTGAGTCGTGTGCCGCTCTCGATGTTGCGACAGACTGTTAGCAGTGCAACAACTCGCCGGTCTGCTGGACGCCGGCGACGCCCGGCGAGCGGCGTGGGCTACAGGCGCGCGACGAGTTCGGCCACGATTTGCGCGGCGGGCTGTTGGCGCGTGGCGAGCGCGACGCTCTGCCCGGCCCACAGCGACAGCGCCTCGATCTCGCCGGTCGTTCCGACGAGCGGCGGCGCGGGGGCATAGCGGAGGATGGGTTCGCCGGAGGCGAAGTGCGCTATCACCCCTTCTGCCGGCCGGCTACCCAGTGGCGGGCGGCCCGCGGCCTCCCACATCTCGGCGGTTGAGTTGTGGATGGCGCGGTGCGGGGAGTCGGGCCAGCCGACGTCATAGAGGTCGGGGTACCACTCTGCGTCGGTCTCGCTTGCGGCTATCAGGCGGCGCCGGTACTCGTCGTGGATCGGCATCTCCTCGGCGAGCAGAAACCGGGTGCCCAGCCAGGCGGCCTGCGCGCCGAGGGCGAGCACGGCCGCGACTCCGCGGGCGTCGCCGATCCCGCCGGCCGCGATCACCGGCACCGGCGCCACCGCGTCGACCACCGCCGGCACCAGCGGGAGCGTCGCCACGCCGCCCCGCACGTGCCCGCCGGCCTCCCAGCCTTGCGCGACGACGATGTCCACCCCACATGCGACCGCGTGCCGCGCTTCCTCGGCGCTGCCGACCGTGTGCAGGATCAGCCCGCCGGCGTCGTGCACCGGCCCGACATAGCTGTCGGGATCGCCCAACAGGAACGACACGATCCGCAGGCCGGCGGACAGCGCCTGCTCGAGTCGCCGGTGCTGATCGGAGGTGAGCACGAAATTGCCGGCGAACGGCCGGTCGGTGAGCGCCGCCGTTTCGCGCACCAGCTCTCCGGCGTCGTCAGCCCACCACAGCGACACGCTGCCGAGCGCACCGGCATTGGAGACCGCGGCGGGCAGGCGAGGATCGGCGGACAGCGGCGCCTCGACAATCGGGTGTTCAATCCCCAGCAACTCGCACACCGGCGTACGGGTACCCATCCGGATGGCCCCTTCCTGGCGCCCACGGCGCCGCTTGACTACGCTCAACATAGACCCGAAAGGCTTCCATAGACAGGAGTAGGTCATGCGCAGCGACATCGTCCCCGGCGGCACCTTCCCCGACTACGAGTTGCCCGACCACGAGAGCGTCACGCGAAAGCTCAGTGAGCTCCAAGGTGAGGACCCCCTGATCTTGACGCTGGCGCGCGGGAACTACTGCCCCAAGGAGCACCAGCAGCACCTCGAGCTCGCCGCCAACTACCCCAAGATCGCCGTGGCCTACACGAAGATCGCCACCATCTCGACCGACACCCATCACGCGAGCCAGGAGTTCCGCGCGTCGCTCGGCGCCGAGTGGCCCTTCCTCTCCGACCCCGAGCGGACCGTCCAGAAGGACCTCGAAATCCAGGAGTACACCGACCCCGAGCACAACCCGATGATCCCCCACACCCTCGTGCTGAAGCCGGGGCTTGTGATCCACAGCATCTACAACGGCTACTGGTTCTGGGGACGCCCCTCGTTCGCGGAGCTGACGCACGACCTACGGACCGTCACCAGCGAGATCCGCCCGGACTGGGATCTGAGCAAGCCGGGGCTGCGCGAAGCGTGGGATGCCGGCGACTACTCGCCGTTTCACGGCTGGAACAAGCGCTCCCCACAGTCGCTGCCGTCGTCCTACGACGCCTGACCGCTTCTACGCCGGCGTGTTAGTTTGGGGCGGTGCCGGACGAGCGCGTGCAAGTGGAGGCCGTCCCCGGACTGCTGGGTCCGCGGACACAGCACATGCTGGCGCTCGAGTTCGGCTCAATGGACGAGTTCGACGACCCGCGCTTGGAGTGGCGGCGGCTGTTCTCAGAGCTGCTGGGCACGTTCATGCTGGTGCTGGTGGCCGCCGGTGGCGGGCTGCTGCACGGCGAGGGTCAGATCAGCCTGGCCGCGGCGGTGGTCGCGCCGGGGCTGATGGTGATGGCGATCATCCTGTTCATGGGCGCCGTCTCAGGCGCGCATCTGAACCCGGTCGTCTCGCTCGCGTTTGCCCTGCGCGGAGACTTCCCGTGGAAGCGCCTGCCGGGGTACGTCCTGATCCAGCTCGTGGGCGCGAACCTGGCTTGTCTGTTCCTTGAGGCGGTGTTCGGAAACGTCGAGCATCTCGGGGCCACGCTGCCAGGCCCCGGCTACGCGAACTGGCAGGCGCTGCTGATGGAGGTTGTGCTCACGGGAATGCTGGTGAGCGTGATCCTGGGGACCGCCTCTGCCGCGCAGAACGTCGGCGCGATCGCCGCGCTCGGCGTCGGCGGGTACATTGCCCTCGCGGGCCTGTGGTCGGCGCCGGTGAGCGGCACCTCGATGAACCCCGCTCGCTCGTTCGGCCCGGCGCTGGTGAGCGGGGACTTCGCGAGCTTTTGGGTGTACGTCCTCGGTCCGCTGGCCGGCGCGCTGATCGCCGTGGGCAGCGCGTATGTCCTGCGCGGCAGGGGCGGAGACGTGATCTCCCGCCGCGCTGGCTCCGGCGCGCTGGATGGGTCCTCAGGCGAGTCTGAGCGGGACCGTCCCGTAGGGGTCGATGCGGTACACGAGTGACACGCGGTGATAGCCGTCGGCGATGTCGGCGCGGGCCTCGGCGCTGATCACGAGCACGGGGCTGAGGGGCCTGCCCTCGATCACCTTGATCAGGTCTTTCATCACGCCGGGATCGTCCAACGGCGCGGCGGTCAGCCCGGCGGCGCGCAGAATGTCGTTCGCGCGCCGCGTCGTGAGCGACGCGTTGCGCAGGCGTTTGACGGTCTTGCGCACGGCGTCCCCGTCGAGCTTGAGCGACAGGTAGGCCTCGGCGGCAGCGTAGTCGTGCTCGGCGACGTCGTCGAGCCATTTGATCTTCTCTGCCGGCCCGAGCCCGAGCGCTTCGGCTTTTGCCTTGGCCATCACTCGACGCCCAGACGCTCGCTGGCGGCGCGCGCGGTGTAGAGCTCGGCGAGCTCCAGCTGCAGGTTGCGTGGTCGCTCGCCGGGGGCCGCAGAGCGCCGGTGCCAAATGCCGTCGCCGTCGAGGTCCCACGAGCTCTGGTTGTCGGCGAACGCGCGTTCCAGCGTGTCGAGCAGCTCGGCGCGCAGTTCGGCCGCCTCGATCGGCACGGCGAGCTCCACGCGGTGGTCGAGGTTGCGGGGCATGAGGTCCGCCGAGGCGATGTACACGGTGTGCTGGCCGTCGCGCTCGAAGGCGTAGATGCGCGAGTGCTCGAGCAGCCGCCCGACGATCGACACCACGCGGACGTTCTCCGAGAGGCCGGGCACGCCTGGGCGCAGGCAGCAGATGCCGCGCACGTTCAGGTCCACGCGCACGCCCGCCTGCGAGGCGGCGTACAGCGCACGGATGCAGCGCCCGTCGACGAGCGCGTTCATCTTCATCGCGATGCGCGCCGGGTGCTGCGCCGAGTGTGCGGCGATCGTGCGTTCGATCTGCTCGAGGATGCCCTCGCGCAGGTGTTCGGGGGCGATCAGCACCTTGCGGTAGTGCAGCGGGCGCCCGTAGCCGGTGAGGTAGTTGAACATGTCGGCGACGTCCGCGCCGATCTGCTCGTCGGTGGTGAACAGGCCGAAGTCCGTGTACAGCCGGGCGGTGGCGGAGTGGTAGTTGCCGGTGCCGATGTGCACGTAGTTGCGCACGCCGTCGCCCTCGCGGCGCACGACGAGCACGCACTTGGCGTGCGTCTTCAGCGCGGGCTGGCCGTGCACCACGTGCACGCCCGCCTCCTCCAGCGTTTTCGCCCAGTGGATGTTCATGCGCTCGTCGAAGCGCGCCTGCAGCTCGACCAGCGCGACCGCTTCCTTGCCGCGTTCGCGGGCGTCGATCAGCGCGGGCACGAGCGGCGAGTCGTCGCTGGTGCGGTAGACGGTCTGCTTGATGGCGAGCACGTTGGGGTCGGCGACCGCCTGCTGGACGAAGCGCTCGACGGAGGTGGCGAACGACTCGTAGGGGTGGTGCACGAGCAGATCGCCTTCGCGCATCGCGCCGAGCACGTCGGGGCGCTCGCCCTCGTGGCGCAACAGGCGTGGGTGGGTGACGCCGCCGATCGGCTCCTCGCGCAGCTCGGCGTGACCGGGCAGTTTGACGATCTGCCACAGCGAGCCCATGTCGAGCAGCCCGTCCACCGGGTAGATCTCCTCCTCCTGCACGCCCAGCATGCCCGCGAGCGCCTCGCGCAGCTCGGGCGAGCCGCCGGCGCCGACCTCCACGCGCACGATCTCGCCGAAGCGTCGCCGGCGCAGCTCGTCCTCCACCGCCTGCAGCAGGTCGGCGGCGTCGTCTGAGACCTCCAGGTCGGCGTCGCGGGTGACGCGGAAGACGTCGTGGTCGGCGATCTCCATGCCGGGGAACAGCGAGTCCAGGTGGTGCGCGATGACGTCCTCCAGCGGCACCAGCAGCGACGGCTCGCCGGCGGGGCTGGTGGGGGTGGGCTTGACGGTGACGAAGCGCGGCAGGATCTCGGTGGGCACCTTCACGCGCGCGAACACCGTGTGCGCGCTCACCGGGTCGCGCACGAGCACGGCGAGGCTGAGCGACAAATTCGAGATGTACGGGAACGGCCGTCCGGGGGCGACGGCGAGCGGCGTGAGCGCGGGGAAGATCGCCCGCTGGAAGTGCTTTGCGAGCTGCGCGCGACGCTCGTCGTCGAGCTCGCGCACGCCAACCACGCGGATGTCGTGGGTGGCGAGCGCGGGGCGCAGGGTGCCTTCGAAGCAGCCGGTCAGGCGCCGGCCCTGCGCGAGCACGCGCTCGCGGATCAGCGCGATCGTCTCGGATGGGATCAGACCGTCCTGGGTGGGGTTCTCCACCCCCGCGTCGATCTGGTCGCGCAGGCCGGCGACACGCACCATGTAATACTCGTCGAGGTTCGTGGTGTAGATCGCACAGAACTTCACGCGCTCGAGCAGTGGTATGCGCTCGTCTTCGGCGAGCTGCAAGACGCGGTCGTTGAAGTCGAGCCACGAGAGCTCGCGGTTGAAGTACAGAGACGGATCGTCGCCGCTCGCCGGCGCCGATCCGCCGGTGAGCGCTCGCTGCGGGTCAGTGCCCGTTTGCACGGTGCTCACGACGTTCATATCCCCTCAAGCTAACAACCCACCGAAGCGCGCGGGTCGCGATCGACCCGCGCGGTCGCTATTGCAAGGGCTTCCTGAGCAGGAACTGGGCGCCGATGATCGTCAGCTCGCCGTGCGAGGCGAACGCGTTCACCGCGCGCGTCACCCCATCCTCCCACCAGCCGGCGTGCCCGAAGTCGTCGCCCGCCAGATAGCCGCCGGGCTTGACCACCCGGAAATAGGCCTCGAGGTCGGCCATCACCCCGTCGTATGTGTGGTCGCCGTCGACGTAGACCCAGTCGAGCGAGTCCTCGGCGAACGTGGACGCCGCGTCGAGCGAGCGCGCGCGCCGCACCTCCACCTGGCCACGGTCGATGTTCTTGCGGAAGCGTTCGACCACCGCGCGGTGCATGGCGTCCATCTCGGCCTGTCCGTCGTTCGTGCGGCCCCCGAATCGCGCCCGCTCGTAGGCGCCCTCACTGCGGTACTCCCACGGATCGACGAGGTACAGGAGCTTGGGGTGCCGGCTCGTGAGAATCCACCGGGCGAAGTCGCCCCGCCAGGTGCCGATCTCGGCACAGACGGCACCGCCGGGCAGCCGCGCGAGCAGCCGCATGCGCTGCGCCCGGCGCTCGGCCCCCGTACTCAGTCGCCGTGCGCGCCGAAGTTGGCGCCGATAGAGCGCACGCCCTGCACGTCGATTAGCCATGGTCGCCAAAGACGCTCCTTTAGTCCACCGTCAAGGCGCGGGAGAGTACCACGGCGCCGTCTCGGGAGACGCGACCGACGGGCCGCACCCGCTACGCTGGTGTCAGAGGAATGGCTCGTCAGCTCTGGCTACTACGTCACGCTGAGGCCGAGCCGCACGGCACCCGCACGGACGCCGAGCGCCGCTTGACCAAGCGTGGGCGCCAGCAGGCGCGCGCTGCGGGCGTGGCGCTCGCGCGCATGCGCACGACGTTCGACGTCGTGCTGTTCAGCCCGCGCGTGCGTGCGAGCCAGACGGCGGAGCTGGCGGCTGAGGCGTGGAGCAGATCCCAGCGCGCGCGGCTGCGGGAGCACGCGCCGCTGTCCGGTGGCTTTGACGCACCCCAGGCGCTGGCGGCGGCGCGGGCGATACCGGCGGACGGGCGCCTGCTGGTGGTGGGCCACGAGCCGGACCTGTCGAGCACGATCGGCCAGCTGACGGGCGGGCGCGTGGACCTGAAGAAGGGCGGCCTGGCGGTGGTGCGCCTAGAGGGCGGGGGCGGCGAGCTCGTCGTCGTCATGCGACCGCGCGAACTCGCGCTGATCGCCGGCGCGGGCGCCCACGCCGCCAACGGCAGCGTCCCGTCCGAGCGCGTCCGCGCCGAGCGCGTCCCACTCGCCGGTCACTGACGCGGCCTCCTCGCGCGACTCGGCGCCGGCCACCGGTTCGGCGGCGAAGCGGTAGCCGATGCCGAAGTGGGTGTGGATGTAGCGCCACTTGGGCGAGGCCTTCTCGAGCTTCTGGCGCAGCTTGCGCACGAACACGTCCACCGAGCGGTCGCCGCGGACCATCGTGTAGCCCCACAGCCGCGAGTAGATCTCCTCGCGCTCGAGCACCCGTCCCTCGGCGGCGGCGAGCAGCTCGATCAGCTCGAACTCGCGCCGGGTCAGGTCGATGCTGCGCTCGCCGACGAACGCCTGGAAGCGGTCGGAGCGGATCTCGACCTCGCCGGCGTTGATCGGCTGCGTCTCGGCGCGGTTGGCGCTGCGCCGGCGCCGGCGCACGACGCTCTGCACGCGCGCGATCACCTCCTCGGGGTGACACGGCTTGGTGATCCAGTCGTCGGCCCCGAGGCGCAGCCCGCGCACGCGCTGGGCGACGGTGGAGGGCCCGGTGCAGACGACGATGCCGAGCTCCGGTAGCGCCTCGCACAGCCGCTCGAGCCAGCCCCACGCCTGCGGGCCGAGCACGGCGAGGTCGACGACCAGCGCGCTCAGGCGCATCGAGACGACCGCTTCGGCGGGCACGGGGCTGGCGAGTACGCGGTGCTCCCAGCCGAGCCGGTCCAGGCGCTTGCTCAGCACCTGGATGAAGCCGCTGTCACGGTCGAGGACCGCAATCCGGAGCGATGCGGCTTGGGTGCCGGTGGCGTCGGGAGCCGCTGGTGCGCCCCCCGGCTCTACGGCGCTCTCGCTCGCGCTCATCGCGGCGAGTGTAAGCGATCGATGGGATGTGCGCACGCTTCGCAAGCCAACGTCACAGGATGTTCACAGCTGACGTGCGCAAATTGCGGCGTTGCCGGCGCGCGGGCGATGCTTGGAACTACGACAAACTACGTATAACTATAGATATACGGATCGCGCCAAGTTGCCCTATTTGCCGCGGTCGATCAACGATCGGCGCGGGTAATTCGCGCGGATGGCGCGCCTCGCGCGGGCGACGATCATGCGGCTATGAGCATGACCGCCACAGCGCGCCGCAGCGGTAGTGGCATGCGCCACGAGGTCGACGTCAACGGCCGCCACACGCTCGTCACCGACGAGCCCGCGAGCCTGGGTGGCACCGACACGGGACCGGCGCCGCACGAGCTGCTGGCGGCGACGCTCGCCTCGTGCGTGGCGACGATGATCGCCATGTACGCGCACAACCGCGGCTGGGAGCTCGGCGAGACGGCCGTGGAGGTGGACTACGACACCGACGCCACCCCGCGCGCCGTGTCCGTGCGCATCCACCTGCCCGACCACCTCACGCCCGAGCAGGTGCGCAGGCTCGAGCGCGTCGCCGAGACGTGCCCCGTACGCCGCGCGCTGGAAGCCGGGTTCGTCTTTCACGAGCGGGTGATCCTCGCGCCCGCTCCGCCCGCCGCGGCCTGAGCGGGTTAGCCGCCGCTGGGCTGGCGCGAGGAGTCGGAGAACTCCCTGAACAGGCCGGTGACGACGAACGCGACCTGCTCGCCGATGTCCACGGCGTTGTCGCCGATGCGCTCGAGCGCGCGGGCGACGAGCGTCATGTGCATCGCCCACTCGCGCCGGTCGGGGTCGTCGCCGATCGCCAGCGCGAGGTTGAAGATCTGCCGGTTCAGGCGGTTGATCTCGCGGTCCTGGCGCACGAGGTCTTCGGCCAGTTCGATGTCGCGCGCGGCGAACGCCGCCTTGCACTGCACGACCTCCGAGCGCGCGAACGCGCCCATCTTGGCGAGCGCGTCGAGCATCTCCTTGTGCACCGGCGGCTCGTAGCCGGACAGGGGGATGAGCTTGGCGATGTTCACGCACTGGTCGCCCATGCGCTCGATGTGCTTGATCATGTGCAGCAGCGCCGCCACCAGCCGCAGGTCGCCCGCCACCGGCGCCTGCAGCGCGAGCAGCGAGAGGATGCCCTGGTGCACCTCCAGGTAGCGCCCGTCAACGCGGTCGTCGTCGGCGATCACCATCTGCGCGAGCTCCACGTCCTGGTGGTGCAGCGCCTCCAGCACGCGGTCGAGCTGCTCGACGATCAGGTCGAGGCCGCCGAGCGCGTTGGCCTCGAGCTCCTTCAGCTGCGCCTGGAAGTGCGCGCGGCCCTGCGCGTGCTGCTCGGCGACGGTCGTCGCCGGCGCGGGCGGCGCGTCCGCGCCGCCGGGCCAGATGGCGGCTGGATCGGGCTCGTCGCTAGCCGAACTTGCCGGTGACATATTCCTCTGTGCGGGGGTCCTTGGGGTTGGTGAAGATCTCCTGCGTGGGGCCTACCTCGACGAGCCTGCCGTCGAGCATGAACGCCGTGCGGTCGGCCACGCGCGCGGCCTGCTGCATGTTGTGGGTGACGATCACGATCGTCACCCGCTGCTTGAGCTCGTCGATCAGCTCCTCGATCTTCAGCGTCGCCACCGGGTCGAGCGCGGAGCACGGCTCGTCCATCAGGATCACCTCCGGGTCCACGGCCAGCGAGCGGGCGATGCACAGCCGCTGCTGCTGGCCGCCGGAGAGGCCGATGCCCGGCTCAGGCAGACGGTCTGCGACCTCGTCCCACAGCCCCGCGTCCACCAGCGCCCGCTCGACCCGCGCCCGCAGCTCGCCGCCGCGCCGCCGCGTCCCGGTGAGGCGCATGCCGGCGGCGACGTTCTCGAAGATCGACATCGTCGGGAACGGGTTCGGTTTCTGGAAGACCATGCCGATCGCGCGGCGCACGGCGACGACGTCGACGGACTGGCCGTACACGTCTACGCCGTCGAGCAGCACCCGGCCCTCGGCGTGGGCGCCGGGGACCTCCTCGTGCATGCGGTTGATGCAGCGGATCATCGTCGACTTGCCGCACCCGGAGGGGCCGATGATCGCCGTCACCTCGTTGGCCTTGAACTCCAGGTCGAGGCCCTTCACCTGTTCGGCGCGGCCGTAGAACGCACGCAGGCCCTCCAGCTGCACGGTGCGCGTGGGCGCGCCGTCGGCGAGCGCCTCTGGCCTGGTCACGGTGTCGGGCGTAATCACGGTCTCTTGCGCCGCTGGCGGCTGCTCGCCGGCCGGCCGGGGGATGATGCGAGGCTGCTGCAGTGGTTGCTCGCTCATCTCGGCGTCCTGCTGCTCAGTATGGCGCTCCGGCGGCGTCATCGCGTCCTGCCGATGCGCGCCTGCGAGCGGCCGAAGACGCTGCGGGCGAGGACGTTCAGGAGCACCACCAAAAAGATCAGCAGCAGGGCGGCGGCCCACGCCTGCGCGTGCGCCGCCGGGCTCGCTTCCTCGGACAGCGTGAAGATCGACACGGGGATCGACGCGAACGCCTGGGAAGGGTTGGTGGACACCAGGTTGGAGGCTATCGAGGAGGTGAACAGCAACGGCGCGGTCTCGCCGGCGACGCGCGCGACCGCCAGCAGAGCCCCGGTCACCAGCCCGCTGGCGGCGGTGGGCACGACGATCGTCAGCACCGTCCGCCAGCGCCGCACGCCGAGCGCGAGGCTGGCCTCGCGCAAGGACGAGGGCACGAGCGAGAGCACTTCATGGGCCGAGCGGGCGACGATCGGCAGCATGATGATCGCCAGCGCGAACGCGCCGGCGTAGCCGCTCTGCACGTGGCCGACGACGAGCAGCCCGAACACGAAGATGCCGGTGACGATCGTCGGCACGCCGTTGAGGATGTCGAGCGCGAAGCGGATCGAGGAGGCGACGGATGGACGCGCGAACTCGGAGGTGTGGATGCCGACGAGGATCCCCACCGGCACCGCCAGCACGCTCGCCATCGCCACCAGCAGCGCGGTGCCGACGATCGAGTTGGCGATGCCGCCGCCGCTCTGCCCGAATGGCGCGGGCGACTTGATGAAGAAGTCGAGGTTGATCGCGCTGACGCCCTTGATCAGCACGGAGGCGATCACGATCGCGAGCACCGCGACGGCGATCAGCGCGGCCAGTGTGGCGGTGCTTTCCATCGTGCGATTGACGAGCTTGCGCCGCCGCAGCCCTGGACTGCCGGCGAGCAGTGGGTGCGCGCCCGGCGGCGGGGGCGCTGCGCCGGCGGTGCTCATGCCTGGGCCTCCGCGACGGTGACCGCGAGTCCCGGCCGCGGCCCCGCTGCGCGCATGCGCAGCGTGCTGCGCCTGACGATCAGCCGCGCGATCGCGTTGGCGATCAGCGCGAACACGAGCAGGATCGCCGACAGGTAGGCCAGCGAGGAGATCTCCAGCGTGCTGGTGGCGCCCTGGTAGGTGGAGGCGACGCGGCTGGCGAGCGTGTCGGCGGGCGCGAACAGCGAGGCGTGGATGCCGGTCTCGTCGCCGATCACCTGCGTGACGGCGATCGCCTCGCCGAGCGCGCGCCCGAGCCCGAGGATGCTCGCCCCGACGATCCCCGATTTGGCGTACGGGAGGATCACCATGCGCACCATCTCCCAGCGCGTGGACCCCAGCGCGAGCGCGCTCTCCTTGAGCTCCGTGGGCACCGTCTGGAAGACCTCCCTGGTGACGGCCGCGACGATCGGCACGGTCATGATCGTGAGGATCAGGATCGCCGGCAGCAGGCCGAACGGCGAGGCGGAGCCGGCGAACAGCGGCATCCAGCCGAGGAGCGAGCGCAGCGCGGGCTCGAGCGTGTTGTTGAGGAACGGCGCCATCACGATGATGCCCCACAGCCCGAGCACCACGCTGGGGATCGCGGCGAGCAGTTCCACGAGCGTGGCCACCGGGCGGCGCACGCGCAGCGGCGCCAGCTCGGTCAAGAACAGCGCGATCGCGATCGCCATCGGGCCGGCGATCAGCAGCGCGATCAGCGAGCTGACGGCGGTGCCGTAGATGAACGAGCCGGCGCCGAAGCGCCGCGTGACCGGGTTCCACACGTTCGCGGTGACGAAGCCGAGCCCGAAGTGCGAGATCGATTCGCCCGCCTGATCGAAGACCTTGTAGACGAGCAGCGCGATCAGCACCATGCTGGCGCCGGAGGCCAGCCAGGTGAGCAGCCGCAGGCCGGGGTCGCCGAGACGGTCGGCGACCCCAGCCCGCCCGCGCAGGGTCAGCGCCCTGCGCGGGGCGGGCTCGCGGCCGAGCACGGCGCTGCTAGCTGCCGATCTTTTCAATGGTCGCTTCGTCGGCCTTGACGACCTGTTCGGGCAGCGGCGCGAAGTCGAGCTTCGGCCCGAACGTCTGGCCTTCGGTGATCGCCCATTTGAGGAACGGCTTCAGCGTGCTCGCCTTCGGCGCCTTTTCCGGCACCAGCGCGTACGTGAAGGTGGAGATCGGGTAGGCCTGCGGCGCGGAGGCCGGCGGGTCGACGATCGACACTTCGTTGTTGGCGGGCACCGACGTCAGCGTCTTGGCCGCCGCCGAGATGCTGGGGATCCCCGGCACCGGGTAGTTGCCGGCGGCGTTCTTGATCAGCGCGTAGTCGAATTTGTTCTCCAGCACGTAGGCGATCGCGATGTAGCCGATGGCGCCGTTGGTCGAGGAGATCGCGCCGCCGACGCCGGAGTTGCCCTTGGCGCCGATGCCCACCGGGAACGTGACTTCGGTCGCATGGCCGATCTGCGAGCTCCATTCGGGGCTGATGTGCGAGAGGTAGTTGGTGAAGGCGAACGTGTCGCCGCTGCCGTCGGAGCGGTGGATCGGCGTGATCTTCGTCGCCGGCAGCGTCACGCCTGGGTTCAGCGCGGCGATCTGCGGCGCGTTCCAGGTGGTGATCTTGCCTTTGTAGATTTCAACCAGCACCGGGCCGGTCAGCTTCAGCTGGTTGGGCGCGCCTTCCAGGTGGTAGGCGACGACGGTGGCGGCCAGCGCCCACGGGATCTGCACGACTCCCTTGGCTTCTTTGAACTGGTCTTCGCTCAGCGGTGCGTCGCTGGCGCCGAAGTCCACCGTCCTGGCGGTGATCTGCGCGATGCCGCCGCCGCTGCCGATCGCGCCGTAGGTCACCGCCACCTTCGTCTTTTTGTCGTATTCGGGCTGCCACTCCGAGACGAGCGGGGCGACCAGCGTGCTGCCGGCGCCCACCAGCGTGTCCACGGAGCCTGTGCTCGGTGAGGACGAGTTGGAGCTGCCGCACGCGGCGAGCCCCAGGGCGAGCGCTGCACAACCGGCAAGCGCGGCCGTCTTGTTCTTGATCACAACTTCTCCTCTGACTGGCTTGATAGTGGATGGGGCGTCATGCCCGAGGGGCGTCGTGCCCCCGCGCTGTGTGCGCGGCCCTCGTGCCGCGCGTATGTGCGCCCGAACCGCGGACCCGCCGAGGCGGGGCGCCCGCGGGCAGTCTCCTCAACCGCCTGTGGACTCCATGTGAACATTTCGTGAAGGCTGCGGCTGGAAGCGGTAGCCGAAGCCGGGATGCGTGTGGATGAAGCGCCGGTCGGGCAGCGCCCGCTCGAGCTTGTTGCGCAGCTTGCTCACGTACACGTCCACCGAGCGGTCACCCGCCCGCAGCGGGCCACCCCACACGCTGTTGTAGAGCTCCTCGCGGGTGATGATCGCGCCGAGGCGCCTGGCCATCGCCACGAGCAGCTCGAACTCGCGCACCGACAGCGTGAGCGCGCGTCCGGTGGCGAGCACGAGGCCTTCCTCGATCCTGATCTCCAGCTCGCCCGCGTACAGCACCTCGGAGGTCTCCGGCACGTCCGCCGCCGCTGCGAGCTCCGAGCCAAAGCTCACGGGCGCGGGAACCTCCGCAGTCTGGACGTCCGTGCTGTCGGGATAGGCCCCCACGGTGCGGAAGGCTGGCACGCGCACGCGCAGGGCGCGTTGCAAACTCGTGATCTAGTCGTGAAAAATCCGTGAAAGGCGCGGGCTGGGCGTGCCGGCTGAATATTCTCCGCCGGATGATCTCCCTGCGCCCCGGCCTCGACGCCACGCTGATGGCCCTGGTGGAGGAGGCCGGGCGCAACGTGCAGCGCTCCGGCCTGCTGCTCAACGAACTGCTCAAGGAGTACCCCGAGCGCGCGACGCTGGCGCAGGACCTGAAGGTGTGCGAGCAGGAAGGCGATCGCATCACCCACGACATCATCCACCGCCTGGCCGGGCGCGGGCGCGTGCGCGCGCCGTTCGACGCCGGCGACGGCTACGCGCTGGCGACGGCGCTCGACGACATCGTCGATCACTCCGAGCACGTGGCCGCGCAGCTCGGCCTGTACGGCGTGGAGGCGCCGATGGAGCAGGCGGTGGAGTTCACCGAGGTGCTGGTGGGCGCGGGCGAGCAGATCGCGCAGGCGCTGCGCTGCCTGCGCACGGGCACCGAGCTGGGCCCGCACCTGGTGGAGATCCACCGTCTGGAGAACGAAGGCGACCGCCTGCAGCGCGACGGCGTGGCCTCGCTGTTCGCGGGCGGCATCGACCCGATGGTGGTGATCCGCTGGAAGGACATCTTCGAGTCGCTGGAGGCTGCGGTGGACGCGTGCGAGACGGTCGCGCACGTGCTCGAGGGGATCACGCTCAAGCAGCGCCGGCGGCGGTGAGGGCGCACCGGCGATGTTGAGGCAGGCCGGATTAGCTACTTGCGGGCCGTTGGACAAAAGGTCAGCTTCGGGTGGCTGCGCCTCAGATCGAAGCGGCCGTCGGAGGCCGGACTACAATCGAGCGGCTATGCGTTCATCGGCACCCGCCGCGCGGGATGGAACGGCCGCCAGGGAGCGGCGAGAATGAATGCGGTCGCCTACGAAGCGATGATCGAGCGCGCGGGCCGTGCGCTGATCGACGCGGCGTCGGCGCCCGCGAAGGTGATTCTGTTTGGTTCGCATGCTCGTGGAGATGCGGGTGAGTGCAGCGACTTCGACTTCTTGGTGATCGAGAGCCAGGTCGACGACCGCCTCGCGGAGGCTGTCAAACTCCGCCGCGCTCTACGGGGGTTCGGGGTCCCCGTAGATGTGATCGTGATGGATGAGGGGCTCGTCGAACGGCGTTCCAAGGTCCGCGGCACGATGGTCGATCGCGCTCTACGCGAGGGGCGCGTTGTCGCCGAGTCCTGAGCAGATCGAGTACGCGGAGATGTTGCAGCGCCTGGCGGCGGGAGATCTATATGCCTGCCGGAAGCTTGCCGATGACGCCGAGGTTGACGACCACATCATTGGGTTCCACACCTTATGTTGACATCAACATAATGCGAGTTATGCGAACTCCCGGATTATGTTGATGTTGGTTGTGGGTGTGGCGGTGGGCTGGTGGTCGTGGCTTGGGGGTCGGCATAATCAGAGCGCTTCGAGGAAGGCGAGCAGGGTGTCGGGTGGCTTGTAGCGGCCGGGCTTGCCGTTCAGCGGGGTGGTTCTGGCGAGTGCCTGTTCCTTGATAGCGAGGTCGGCGTGCAGGTATATCTGAGTAGTTTCGGCTTGCTCGTGTCCGAGCCAGAGCGCGATGACCGTGGTGTCCACGCCGGCGTGCAGCAGCCGCATCGCGGCTGTGTGACGCAGGACGTGCGGCGTGACCTTCTTGCTGCGCAGCGACGGGCAATGCTCGGCGGCGTGAGTGGCATGCTTGGCCAGACGGCGCTCGAGCGCGTGGCGGGTCAACCGTCGGCCAGTGCTTGTGGGGAACAGCGGCTCGGCCTCCTGGCCGGCGCGCTCTGAGAGCCAGGCGTTCAGCACAGCAGTCGTCCCGCTGGCGAGCGGCGTGATCCGCTGCTTGCGTCCCTTGCCCATGGTGCTGATGTGCGCGCCGGTGCCGAGGTGAACATCGCCGCAGGCGAGGGTGGTGAGCTCGGAGGCGCGCAGCCCTGTTTGGGCGGCGAGCATGATCGTCGCGTGGTCGCGCCTGCCGATCCAGGTGCTGCGGTCCGGGGCGTCGATTAGCGCGTCGGTCTCGGGCTCGGTAAGGAATGTGACGAGCGCTCGCTCGTGGCGCTTGGTTGGGATAGCGAGGACCCGTTCGATCACGGCAGCGTGCTCTGGGTGTCTGAGCGCGGCGTAGCGGTAGAGGGAGCGGATCGCGGCCAGTCGCGCGTTGCGGGTGCGGGGGCCGCATCCCCGCTCGTGTTCGAGATGGTCAAGGAACGCGCCTATCAGTGACGCGTCCAGCTCATCGATCTGCAGCTCGGATGGCTGCTTGCCGGTGCGCTCGGCGGCGAAGGTCAAGAGCAGCCTGATCGTGTCGCGGTAGGCGGCGATCGTGTGCGGGCTGGCGTTGCGCTGGCGCACGAGCCGGTCTGTGAAGAACGCCTGCAGGGTAGGGGCGAGCATGCTCATTATCGGCCTCCCTGCAGGTGGCGCTCCAATCGCTCCCCGGCGAGTGCCATCAGCTCGGGGGCGGCTTGCAGATACCAGTAGGTGTTGGCGGGATCGACGTGCCCCATGTATGTGGAGAGCAGCGCCAGCCGGGGGCCCGCGTCGATGCCTGTCCGGTAGGCGTCGAGGATCGTGTTGACCGCGAAGCTGTGACGAAGAGCATGCAGACAGGGACTGCACGCAGCCGAGCGGGGTTTGATCCCGGCGCGGCGGACGAGCTCCTGGAAGGTTCCCTGCGCGGTATGGGTCCCCAGACGAGCGCCCCTGACAGAGACGAATACGGCCTTTGTGCGGACCGCGGACCGCGGCCGGTCCGTCCGGCGCAGGTAGCGCGCAAGCGCTTGCGCTGTGCTCGCATGGAGCGGCAGCCGCCGGGACTTGCCGAACTTCGCGCCCCGAATCAGCAGTGTGCCTGCCGATGCATCGAAGTCCTCGCGGTCCAGGCCGCTCGCCTCGGAGATACGCATCCCGGTGGCTGCCAGCAGACCGATCAAGATTCGGTAGGTCGCGGCACAGTGCGTCGTGCGAAGCGTCCCGGCGGCGTTCATCAGCGCCGTGATCTGCCCATCGGTGTAGAGGTATGGCGTGGCGCGGTGCGGCGGGTCGGGCAGCAGCCCGGCCGCTATCACCTCGTGCGCGGGGTCGATGCTGTGCAGATAGGCCGCAAAGCCGCGCACGACTCCCAGCCGCATCGCGCGCCACGCATCGCCGCCGCTGGCTAGCGTCGCCCACGTCAGCGCGTGCTCGGTCGTGACCCTCGTCTGTCCCTGCTCGTGCAGGTAGGCGAGGAACTGGCAGAGCAGCTTCTCGGTGCGCGCGAGCTTGTAGCCAAGCGCGCGGCGTACCGCCAGATAGTCGTTCAACGCATCACCTAGCAGCGGATTCACGATGCACCCCCCGGCCACGAGCGGGCGATGGTTCGCAAAGCCTCGAGATCGACCTTTGCGTAGATCGCGGTCGTGAGCATGCTGCGGTGGCGCAGAACCTGGCCGACCTCGACCAGCGAGGAGCCGGCCCGCAGCAGATCGCTCGCGACGGTGTGACGCAGCCGGTGGGCATAGATCACGCCCAGCCCCGCCCGCTGGGCCGAAGCGGCCACGACCGCGCTCACGCCATCGCCCGTGAGCTCGCGGTGAGGGGCCCTCACCCAAACGAAGACCGTCCGTCCCTGGGCGGTCTTTGGGCGCCCGTCACGCAGATAAGCCGTGATCGTCTCGCCGACATCGGAGGGCAGCGGAAGCCGCTCGTGGCGATCACCCTTGCCACGCACGACGATCTCGCCCGCCCGCCAGTCGATATCGTCAAGCTCAAGCCGTGCGACCTCGCCCGCGCGCAACCCCAGCCGCGCGAGCAGCATCAGCATCGCCAGGTCACGGCGACCAACCACACTCGCCCGGTCGCAACTCTCCAACAGGCCAGCGACTTCCGCGGGCGAAAGGCCCTTCGGCAAGCCGGAAAGCCGCCAGCTCGCGACCGACGGCACCGCATCGGCCAACGGCCGGTCGATCATGCCCTCCAGATAAAGGAAGCCGAGCAGCGAGCGCAGCGCTCTCACCGTCAGCTTCGCCGAGCCCTGCGACTGCGAAGGACAACGCGCGACCACGAACGCCGTCACATCCCCGGCCCGCAGATGCTCCAGGTCGAGATCGACATCGTCCGAGCAGACCCTGCCATCAAGAAACAGACGGGCGACCCGAACATACCCGCGGACAGTCGACGCGCCCACACCCCGCTCAACCACCAGGTACCGCCGGTAGCGATCGAGCAGCCCCTCCACCGCCCCCTCCGGCGCCGCGCACAGCTCAAGCGGCCCGGACACCCCGACCCGTGCTGGATCATTCATCGACAACTCCCTTCCCTCGATCGCAAAGGAAGAGAAGACTCGCCGACCTCAGACCCCCAAGATTATGCCGACCCCCAAGCCACGACCACCACGCGCACAGCCACACCCACAACCAACATCAACATAATCCGGGAGTTCGCATAACTCGCACAACA
>Ga0335074_10004472_pt1 | contig 19234 bp, 11 predicted proteins | sample Lox_Sample_23_FD_206715 | JGI IMG/M metagenome (GOLD analysis project Ga0335074, IMG submission 206715) | Soil microbial communities from Loxahatchee National Wildlife Refuge, Florida, United States - Lox_Sample_2.3 | ecosystem: Environmental > Terrestrial > Soil > Wetlands | place: USA... | reverse complement strand
TCCAGCCTGGCCTTCACTGGTGAGCGACTGGCCGAGGCCAAGCTGGGCGCGCTGGCCACGGTGGTGCTCTCGCCGCCTCTCACCTGGCTCGTCCTGCGGGCCGTCCAAAAGCTTCCGACGCGCGTCCGGGCCCGGCAGCTCGCCGGCACCGCCAGTGACATCCTCGACCTCTCGCAGGACGTCGATCCGGAGCGGGACCACATCAGGGGTCCGGACGACGCTCCGGTGACCCTGCTCGAGTACGGCGACTTCGAGTGCGAATACTGCGGCCAGGCCGAGCAGGTGATACGTGAACTGCTCGCCTCTCACGGCGATGACGTGCGCTACGTCTGGCGTAACCTGCCACTCAACGATGTCCACATCAGCGCGCAGCTGGGGGCAGAGGCGTCAGAAGCCGCGGCGGCGCAGGGCACGTTCTGGGAGATGTACGACCGGCTGATCGCCCACAACGGCGTCCTGCAGATGGACGACGTGGAGCGCTACGGGAAGGAAATCGGACTCGACGTCGATCGGCTCGCCGATGAGCTGCGACGACGCGAGTACGCGGCCCGTGTCAGCGACGACGTGGCCAGCGCCGACGAGAGCGGGGTCTCCGGCACTCCGACCTTCTTCATCAACGGTCGCCGCCACTACGGCGTGTACGACATCGACACGCTGACGGCCGCCGTGCGGGCCGCCAAGAACCGAGCCTTGCTGGCCCGGGCGGCCGAGCTGGCCGTCAGCTCGTGATCGTCTCTCGCCTGCGGACCAATACCGACAGCGTCACGGCGCACAGGATCGCGGTGGCGATCGTCGGGACGGCATCGCCGGCCACCTTGGCGACGGCGCCGCCGGCGCCCGCTCCGATGATCTGGCCGCCGGCCCAGCCGAAGTTCATCAGCGCGGCCGCGAGTCCCTGGTCCAGGTCTTGGGTCTCCGCAGCGTCGGAGAGCATGGCCATCGCCGGGGCCCAGAATGTCCCGAGCACTGACGCCATGATCACGACGAGCACGCTGAGCCCTACCACGCTCTGAGGCAAGGTGAAGCAGACGAACGCCGCCGTGACGCTGAGCAGTCCGAACCGCAGGGGCGCGAGACGGCCACGCCGGTCGGAGATCCTTCCGATTGCGGAAGACAGCGCGGCCTCGAAGCCGGCGCCGACGAGGAACGTCGCACCGATGACGCCGGCTCCGGCGCCGAAGCGATGAAGCCTCAAGGGGGCGAGCACGGTGATCATGCCGGAGGCGATCGCCGGGAGGGTCATCAGCCAGATTCCGGCGATCACGACGCGCGTACGCAGAACGCGCCCCAGCGCCCCCAGACCCTGACCGGAGGAGACCCGGTGGAAGGGCAGCGCTCGGGTCGCGACCATCAGGCCCCCCGCCACCACGGCGACGGCGCCGAACAGGGGCGGCCGTCCCGTCGCTGTGGCCAACGCCCCCACCGCAGGTCCGAACAGGGAGCCGCCGATCGCGGCTGCCACCGCTACGCCGATCATCGCCCCGCGGCGCTCGGCCGGCGTTTCGGCGACGACCCAGGCCATGCCTCCCGCCCACGAGCATGCGCCTCCGAGGCCTTCGACGAAGCGGGCGAGGTCCAGTCCGGGGGCGGACAAGAGAAAACCAAACGCGAGCGTCGAGCATCCGAGCAGCAGCAGACCGGTGCAGACCGTGAAGCGGGGACCGGCGCGCATGGTCAGGACTCCTCCCGGGATCGAGCCGATCAGCATCCCGGCCGGATAGCACGCAGTCAGCAGTCCTGCGGACAGCTTTGACAAGTGAAGCTGGTGACTGAGATCGGGCAGCAGCGGAGCGATGACGGCGTAGAACAGCGTGTCCAGAAACACCACGGCCCCCACGACCACGATGAGGCGTCTGAGCGCGACCTCACGCGCCGAGTCGCCGCCGTCCTGGTTGAGACGATCACGCACCACACCGACCACACTAATCCGCCTTTTGGCTGGACCTGTGGATTCGGGGCCGACGCCGGGTAGACTGCCTCAGTCGTCGTGCCGGCAGTGAGCCTGACTTCATCATCGACCGCCGGGCGAGACCAGGCGGTCGATCCCCGGGCCGGGGTCGCTGTCGGCGATGCGCTGGAGGCTGCGCTACGCGTCCGTGCCCCTGGCGTGTATGCCTCGACTCCCCTGGTGCATCAGCTCGCCCTCACGGTTGGCCGGCAGCTGGGCATCGACGCCGCTGCGCAAGCCCTGCTCGAGCTATCGGTGCGCGTACGTGACATCGGGATGATTGCGCTCCCTGACGCGGTGGTGCTGGCGACGGCGCCCCTGTCCCCGGCCGATTGGGAGCTGGTCAATCAACATCCGGTCATCGGTGCGGAGCTGCTGGAGGGCCTTCCCAGCGCGGCGGCGGCAGGCGAGATCGTGCGAGCTCACCACGAGCGCTGGGATGGCGGGGGATACCCAGACGGCTCGCGTGGGGACGCGATCCCGCTCCTCAGCCGCGTGATCGCGACCTGCGACGCATTCGTGGCGATGGCCAATGACCGTCCGCACCGGCGAGGCATGGGCGCCGAGGCGGCGCTCGAGCACATCTCCCAACAGCGCGGGTCGCAATTCGACCCGCAGATGGTGGACGCGCTGATTGCCGCGCTGACCGGAAGCGGCGGACCACGACCGGTGGCCCCCCGCGTCACCCGGCAGACCGAGGATCAGGACAGCGGCGCACGGGCCGGACGCACCGACCTTGGACGTGCCATCGCGGGGCTCGACGTCGTTCCGGCTTTTGCGCCCGCATACGAGCGGGTGCTGGCCGCCACCGCCGCACCGGAGGTGGACGGAGGCGAGCTCGTCACGGCGCTGGAAAGCGACACGGGCCTGACGATCGCCGTCTTGCGACGCGCCCAGACGGTGGAGACGCGCCACCCGATCGCGAACGTAGCCGACGCCGTCAACGCGCTGCAACCCAGCGAGATCGCCGAAACGGTGAGCGCGCTCCCGCGGGCAGCATTCCCGTGGCGGACCTCGTCCTTTGAGGTGCTGCTCCACTACTTTCGCGTGCACGCCCAGGCGGTCTCGCGCGCCGCTGACCGAATCGTGCGCGAGGTCAACCTGGAACGCCGTGACGACGTGCTGGTCGCAGCCCTGCTGCACGACATCGGAAAGCTCGCTCTCGCGCGCGGCATGCCCGACTATGCGCCACCAGAGAAGACAACCAGCCCCGAAGAGCGCGTCCGTGACGAGCGGCGGAACTTCGGCGTTGACCACGCGAGCATCGGTGGGCTGCTCTCAGAACGATGGGGGCTCCCGAAGGCGCTTGGTGCCACGATCGCGACGCATCACATCGCCGAAGCCCAAACCGACATAGCCGCCTACGTGAGGCTGGCGGACATGGTCGTCCACCATGCGCAGGGCGACAGCGTCGACCGCACCCGGATGCTGCGCCTGGCTCACGCGTGTGGCCTCTCGGCCGGTGCGCTGCGAGACGTGATGTTCGATCTGCCTCACGCGGGCGGAAGCCAGCGCCGCCGGGCCGAACCCTCGCCGTTGTCGACCCGGGAGACCGAAGTGCTACGGGTACTGGCCCAGGGCAAGGTCTACAAGGTCATCGCGATCGAGCTCGGGCTTTCGGTGAGCACGGTTCGAACTCATCTCCACAACGCGTACACGAAGCTCGGGGTCGAGGACCGGGCGCAGGCTGTGCTCCGCGCGACCGAGATGGGATGGATCTGAGCCCTCACTGATTGAGCGCCACGACGACCAGCTCGGCAAACAGCGCGCCTCGCTCGAGATCGTCGGTTCGGTAGGAGTCGCCATCACGCCGGTCCAGGCAGGACAGCGCGCCGATCGCGCGGCCATCTCGCAGCAGCGGGACGACCAGCATGGTGTGCGGCACGTAGCCGGTTCCGGCGGCGATGGTGGTGGCAAAGCTGGCATCGGCGCGGCAGTCAGCCACCGCCTCTCCGACGCCGCTCTGGACGACACGCCCGGCCAGGCCGGTCCCCGCCTGGAGCCTGACCCCGACGATCTGGGCGGCCCCTGCCCCCCAAGCCGACTGGTAGACCAGGTCGCCCGAGGCGTCATCGATCAGGCAGATCGACGACGCCGATGCTCCGAATACGCCGGCGGCCGTGCGCACGATCCCCTCCAGGACCGTTGCCGGGGGCTCTGAGATCTCCAGCGAGTGAGCCAGCGGCTGTCCGCCGGCCTCCCGGGCCGGCGCCCCAAGGGCACGAGCGAACGCCGCAACCGAGGCAAGGCGCCGCTCGGGCAGGAACGCGAGCCCGGCGCTGATCGCCTGTTCCAGCTGCGCGGTCACGTCCGGCACGAGGTCGGGTAGCCGGCCTGGCTTCCCGTACAGAGGAGGGTGCCCGGCGAGGAGGGTCCAAAGCGTGGCAGCCAAGCCGTACACGTCGGTTCGCACCGACACGGTTCCGTCGGCGAACACCTCCGGAGCCATGAATCGCGGCGTTCCGACCCCCAGCGTGCCGGCTAGCTCGGCCTCCTCCAGCGGACGCGCGACACCGAAGTCGACGAGGACGACGCCGCGTTCGCATGCGATCAGGTTCTGGGGCTTGACGTCGCGGTGCACCACCTGCTGCTCGTGGATGTACTGCACCGCCTCGCATGCCTGCAAGACGTACTCGACAGCTTCACCAATGGGCAGGCCGGGGGTCCCGCGCTGTTGCAGCTGGGCCCCCAGGTCCACTCCCCGCACCAGCTCCATGACGATGTACTGACCCGAGGCGTCCGAGAAGTGGTCCACGATCCGGACGACGCGCGGATGCGAGAGGCTCGAAAGCAGCCGTGCCTCGGCCTCGAAGCGCGCCTCCCGGGCGACGTCGAAGCACAGCTTGAGCGCTACCTCCTCGCCGGTCTGCTCATCGTGGGCCCGGTAGACAGCGCCCATCGCCCCCTCCGATACCGGCCCGAGCACCCGGTATCGGTTCTGCAATGTCCGGCCGAGGATGTTGGCCGCGTCCTGACCAGCGGACACGTCGCTGATCGTACCCCGGAGGCACGTACTCCGGCGGCTCAGAGAAGCTTCAGCGCTGAGCCCGTGGCCTCTCGGCCAAGCGGTTGTGGGCTGACTTCGTGGTCACCGGTCGGGGACCGTCGACGACGATCGGGATCCGCTCCGCCTCCTCGGCGGCGTGCTTCTTCTTGCCCGCGTGCTTCGGCTTACCGGCGTGCTTCTTCTTTGCGACGTGCTTCTTCGCGCTGGTCGGGAAGTAGTCGCTGGCCGGCGTACTGCCCCCGCCCTGCTTCGGCATCGTCTGCTGGACGGGAACGCTTGGACCAGCGCCGCCTGAGTCGGTGTACTGATTTATCGCTGAGCACTCGCCGCCACCGGGCAGGTAGATCGAGGTGGCCGGCAGGTTCGGCATCTCCGCGTCCTGGGGGCTGCGGAACAGCGTCGAGGTCAGGTCTCCGACAGTGTTGCGCCGCCACGCGGACACGTTGGGAAGCTCGACTCCGAACCTTTCGCACACGAGCTTCATCTGGGAGGTGTGGTCGAACACCTCGGAGGCGATGTGGCCGCCCCGGCTGAACGGAGACATCACCAGCATCGGCACCCGCACCCCGAGCCCGAGCGGCCCGGGGATCGACTGGCCGTTGCCGTTGGGAGCCGACTTGGCGGTCAGGTACTCGCCTTCGGTGCCGGCCGGCGACGTCGGTGGCGGCACGTGGTCAAACCAGCCGTCGTTCTCGTCGTACATCAGGAAGAGCGCGGTCTTCGACCACACCGCGGGGTTCGAGCTCAGGATGTCCAGCACGATCGACGTGAACCACTCGCCGTTCCTCGACGAGGAGGACGGATGCTCGTCGAATCCCACCGGCGGGCACAGCCACGACACGGATGGCAGCTGGCCCGAGGCAACGTCGTGCGCGAATTGGCCTGGGAAGGTCGGGTTGAACGCCTTGTTGTAGAGCGGGGAGGTCACGTCGCGGAACGCAGTGAAGTAGGGGAGGATGTTGTCGCCGACGCCCAGGACCTCGGGATCGGCAACCGGGTTGTAGAGAGCCGGATTCCAGGCGGGATCGCCCGCCAGCGTGGCGTACTGGACGGGAAGGTCGACGTTGCTCGGGTTGTAGAGCTTCCACGAGACCCCGGCGTCCTCGAGCACCTCCTGGATGGTCGTCCACTTGCAGTCCCACTGGTAATCCGGGTTCGAGTTCGTCTCGGTGACCGGGCCGCCCTGCGTGCCGGCGGGGTCGATCGTGCCGCTGTTGGCCATCAGGCGGTTGGGGTGGGTGGGCCCGAGGATCGAGCAGTGATAGGCGTCGCACAGGGTGAAGGCGTCGGCCACCGCGTAGTAGAAGGGCAGGTCGGCACGTTCGTAGTAGCCCATCGTCATCGCGCCGAACGGCCCCTCGTAGTCAGACGAGGTGTGGATCTTGACCCAGGAGTCCATCTTCCCCTTGTTCCAGCACAGATGCTGGGGCTCCCAGGCGTGGGTGAGGTCGTCGGTGCACTCCAAGCCGGCCAGGCTGTCCAGGTGGAACGGCAACAGCTTGTTCTTGGGCGTCAAGGCCGCCCCTCCCGACCCGGGATAGTCCTGGGCGAACGCGCCGAGCGAGTGCTTCGCGTGGTCGTCGAAACCGCGGCCCCGCGGGTAGGCGCCGAAGTAGTGGTCGTAGGAGCGGTTCTCCATCATCAGGAAGATGATGTGATCGAGCGCGCCCAGGTCAGAGCCCGCCGGACTGACCGAAGCCGCCCGCCGCACCAGCTGGGCTCCCCTGGAGCTGGCCGCCCAGGCCGCGGCAGGCTTGCTCACGGCCGCGCCGACCCCGAGCAGGCCGCAGTAGGCCAGCAACTGCCGTCTGGTGAGGCTCTGGCCTCGGAACTCCTCAGGAAAACTCATCCCGCACTCCCGCTGGTCGAAGGCTCCCGCGCTGAGGATGCCATACGTCCGCCACAAGGCGTGAACGTCGCGTTACCGAAGTGCGGCCGACTACGGATTCACGGCCGCCCTCAACATGCCGATGAGACTTACGTTCAATACTTGACTGCGAGCAGGGACCCGAATCACGGGTTGGCCTACTCCCGGGGGTGGCAATGAGTGTGCGTAACCCACGCGCCCGGCTCGACCAGGCGCGATATGTGGATGGGACTCGGCGCGATGCCGGCATTCTGAAGGTGCTCGGGCGGACCGGCCGATACCTACAGGAAATGCGCGCCACGTCGGATGCGCCCAGCGCGGTCGCTGCTCCCGCAAGGCAAGCCAGCTCCGCACCCGCGCCCGCCGACGGGCCGCCTTCGCTGCGCTCGCTGGCGCCGGACACGTCCACGTCGCACGGGACGCACGACCAGCTGACCGAGTTGCTCAACCGGCACGGCCTGGAGCTCGAGATCGGCGAAGCGCTCGAGCGCTCCGACCGCGACTACCGGGGCACGCTGATCGCCGTCGGGCTGGACAACTTCCGCTCCCTCAACGCCAACCGCGGGTCGGAGACCTGCGACGAGGTTCTGAGTCAGGTGGGCGCGCTCCTACGGCGCACGACGCCACAACTGCACGCGATCGGCCGGACCGGCGGCGACGCCTTCGGCCTCCTCCTCACCCTCACCGGTCGCGTCGAGGTCGAGGCGGCCGTGGAGAGTCTGCTCGAGACGGTGCGCTCCACCGAGCTGATCGTGCATGAGGATCGCGTCCGAGTGACGGCAAGCGCGGGAGTGACGGTGCTCGACCGGGTTGATCTGGCGCCCGGCGACGCCCTGCTCGAGGCCGATTTCGCCATGGCTCAGGCCAAGCAGGCCGGTCGTGATCGCTACGCCTTCTACGAGCAGGCCGACCACGGCCTGTTCGGGTCAGAGCGCTCCTGCGCTGAGCAGATCCGCGAGGCGCTCGAGTCTGACGGCTTCGCCCTCGTCTGCCAGCCGGTGCACTGCGTGAAGCTTCCCGAGCCGACTCAGTGGGAACTGTTCCTGACCCTGCCTCAGTCCGACGGCGAGACCATGGCAGCCGCCGCCTTCATGCCGGCCGCGGAGCGCTTCGGACTCATCGAGCGCGTCGACACGTGGGTGTTCGAGCGAGCCGTCGAGCTGATCCTCAGCCGCACGAATGCCGGCCAGCCGATCCGGCTCGAGCTCAACATCTCGGCCCAGACGCTGGCCTCCAACGCGTTTGCCGAGCTGGTGGCCAGCCGGATCCAGTCGACTTGGATCGATCCCCGCCAGGTCGTCTTCGAGGTCAACGAACTCGTCCTCGCCGACAACCCGGAGGATGTGAAGATCTTCGCCGAGCGGCTGACCAGGCTCGGCTGCGGCTTCGCCCTGGACAACTTTGGCACGAGCCAGGCGTCGCTTGTCCATCTCAAGCAGCTTCCGCTCGACTACGTGAAGATCGACGGCTCCCTGGTCCGCCAGATCGCCGCGAGTCAGGTCGACCAGCACCTGGTCCGGGCCATCATCGAGCTTGCCCATGGCTTCGGCCAGCAGGTCATCGCGACTCAGGTCGAGGATCGCGAGACGCTCGAGCTCCTCCAGTCGTGGGACGTCGATCGCGTGCAGGGCTTTCACATCGCCCGGCCCGAGCCGATCTCGACGTTGCTGGCCTGACGCGACTCGCTACCGCGAGCCAGCCCTCGGGCCTGCTGAAACGGACAAATCGACCGCCTCAGCCGAGCGTTGTCCGCCAGGTGCAGCTGGGCGCGCAGATCCGGACACACGGCGCCACGGACGTCCGGTTTGTCCGGATCGACAGGTCAACCCGAGCGCGACCGGCGCGTCCGCGACACCGGCCGGATGAGCTGCGCCTCGCGCATACCCTGCGCCTCGTAGGCTTAACCCGTCATGCCCGCCATCGTACGAACGCACGATCTCGGCCTCACCTGGCTCGAGACGGGCGGCATGGTCCGCTCTTCCCATGCGTTGGTGAGCGATGGCAAGGTCTGGCTGATCGATCCGTTCGAGGATCAGGCGGCGCTAGCTGCCGCGGCGCAGCTCGGCACGCCGGCGGCCGTGATCCAGCTGCTCGACCGCCACAACCGGGACTGCGCGACGATCGCCGGCCGCCTCGGGATCCCGTATCTGAAGACTCCCGCCAGCGCACCTGACACGCTCTTCGCAGTCGTCGATGTCATCTCGCGCCCCTGGTGGCGGGAGGTGGCGCTGTGGTGGGAGGCCGAGCGAGCGCTGGTCGTGGCGGAGGCGATCGGGACCGCTCCCTTCTTCGCCCTCGGCCGGCGGGCCGGCGTGCACCCGATGCTGCGTCTCACTCCGCCCACATCGCAGCTCTCGCCGTTCGACCCAGAGCGACTCCTGGTCGGCCATGGCGAGCCGATCGAGTCATCGGGCAAGCCGGCGCTCCGTGACGCGCTGGCCCACGCTCGCACCGACATCCCGAAGCTGGTGATCGAGCTCCCCGGGATGCTGCGCAACATGCGCTGAGCGCCACGCGTCAGCCAGCCGTGGTGAACGCCCTTCCGGTCGCCGTCTCCTGGCCGCGACCGTTGAACAGCGACCCATAGCGGCAGCCGGCATCGCTCCAGCAGTCGTCGGTGAACCAGGCGTAGCGCTGCACGAACGGCAACGCGTCGAGCATCGGGAACAGCTTTCGCATGTACGCCACAGCCAGTGGATCAGAGGACAGGTAGCGGGACGAGGCGATCCCGCGCTTCGGGTCCCTGGAGGCCGTGGCATGGGCCGCACAGCCGGCCACCAGGATGAGCGCCAACAGCGTCCACAGCAGTCCGCGAGACCTCATCCAGCTACGAGAGCACCTGCGAGGCCAGCGGGAACACGTCGCTGACGACGTAGGCGCGCACGGACGGGGGCATCGACGTCCCCGCCGGGATCGTCAGCGTGACCTGCCTGATGTTCCCGTGGCCATCGGTGGCGGTCGTCTCGTCGCCGCGGTAGTCGATCCCCACCGGCGCTCCGGTGGCCGCGTTGGTCAGCACGATCGTGACGACGTGCTGACTCGCGGGGTAACTTGCGCCCCCCGCCAGATCCAGCTTGGCCACCACCGAGCCGGCCGCCGCGGCGGTCGGAGCGACGTAGGACAGCGATCCCAGGGTCAGCCCACGCGGCCGGCGGTTGGCCGGGCCGTCGGACGAGTACGGGCCGGTCAGGTACGTCCCGTTGGCGATCAGCTTGCCCTCGTTGTTGCAGAGCCGCTGCGTGGGCAGGAGCGGACCGTACGTCGGCACGTCCACACACTGGACCTCTCCATATATGTCCGCGCCCGGCAGGGCGGTCAGGTTCCGGGACAGCTGGGCGCGGAAGTCGAGGGTCTGGACCGGGACGGGGCCGAAGGAGAAGGTCAGCGTCGGGTTGGAGGCCGACAGGCTGATCGAGTCGTTCTGATACGAGCCGCCCATGGCGAAGCCAAGCGTCGTCGTCGGGTCGACGACCTCGACGCCGTGCGGCCCCGGCTTGGCCCCGATCGCCCACATCAACAGCGACCCGCCGCCGGAGGCGTTCGGCCGCGACATCGACAGCACCCCGACGATCAGGTCGTAGGCGTCGAAGCCGATCTGGTTGACGCTGGCCACGAACGCGGGCAGGGGGAAGGCCAGGCGCGTCAGGCTCATCGCGCTCACCTCGTTCGCGCTCATCCGGAAAGGGACCGGGCCCAGAGAGGGCGCGATCCGGTAGGACAAGGTCTGGTCGACCGATCCGACCGACGAAGCGCCCAGCCGCACATCGCCCAACCCGGCCCCGTTGGCCTCCCACAGCCCCTTGACCCGCACCGAGTACGTGCGTCCCGGCGTCAGGAAACCGTCCGGGACGACGAACACGTAGTGGCCATCGCCCGAGGTCTCGGCATGAAACGGGAAGGCGGGGGAGGTCTGGATCAGGGCGTCGGCATCCGGGAGTGGCTGCATCGCGGCGTCCAGCGTCTGCGCGTCATGAGTGACGACCAGTCGGATCGGCATCACCGTCGAGGCGCCCACGTTCTGGACCCCGCCGGCCAGCTGCGTGTTGCCGCCGGCGGTCACCGGATACAGCTCCGTCTCGTTGGGCGGGAAGGCCTGGCCGGGGTTCGTGTCACAGCGGGAGTCGCGCACGTGCAGGCAGTAGTCGTAGGGGATGAACTTCACGTAGCCGTCCTCGCCCCCGATCACGATCCCCGTCTGCGTCAGGGCCGGAGACCCGTTGAGGTCGTTGCGGTCACGCAGGATCGGGTTGCGCAAACGGGTGGTGTTGAACGACCAGCGGCGAGTCCCGTTGGCGGCGTTGATCGCGTACAGGGTTCCGTTGCCCGCCCCCACATAGACGATGCGGTCGACGCCATTGGGGGCCAGCCCGATCACCGGCGAGCTGCGAATCACATCGCCGGTGTCGTAGGACCACAGCAGCTTGCCGTCGGGTGAGAGGGCGTAGAGCTTGCCGTCGGTCGAGCCGATGTAGATCGCGCGCACGGTCCCGTTGGCGTTTTCGTCCAGGGCCGGAGAGCCGTAGATGTCGTCGCCGGTCTGGAAGTGCCACTCGGGTATCCCAGTGGCGCTGTTGATCGCGTAGAGGTCGGAGTCGAACGAGCCGATGTACAGGGTCCCGTTCTCGCTCAGCGCGGGGGAGGAGGTGACAAATCCCAGCGTCGGGTAGGTCCACAGGCTCTGTCCGGTCGAGGAGATGGCGTGCACCTGCAGGTCCAGGGACCCCCAGTAGGTCGTGTCGTTCGCGGTGATCGCGGGATCGGTCCAGAACGGCCCGATCGACTTGTACACCCACTTGAGCGTCCCGTTGGGATTGATCGCGTACGCGGCGTCGCCCGTGTTCCCGGCATAAATGGTTCCGTTGGGGCCCGGCTCGGCGTTGCCCTCCCACCAGTTCACCTGCTTGACCTCGTCGGGCACCCCGGCCGCCTCGGGCGGAGTGAATTTCCAGATGATCCGCTGCTTGCGGGACATGGGCCGATCGTTCGAGCGCAGCAGGTATAGGTAAGTGTCACCCGAGGGAACCGCCACCGGGTAGGTGCGGTACCGCGGGTTCCACGCCCCGATGAAGCCGGCCGAGTCGATCAGGTTGCCGGTCTTGAACTTCCATTCGACCTTGCCCTGCGGGCTGATCGCGTAGAACCAGGTGTCGGCGGACCCGACGTAGATCGTGCCGTTACCGCCGATCACCGGAGTCGAGAAGATTCCCTTGCCGGTCTTGAACGACCATGGCTTCTCGCCCGCCCGGTAGCGCCCCACGACCGGGCTGAAGCCGGTGTTGCTCATGTCGCGGCGCATCGTCGGCCACGGTGAGCTCTGCTGCACGGGCACCGCGTAGTGGTAGTCGGGCGCGGCGGCGCCGGCCGGTGCCGCGGAAACGCTCGCGCCGAGCACGGCGAGAACTGTCGCCGCGCGCCTCCGAACCCTCACGCGCGCAAGCGTGGCAGACCGCCGCCGAACCGGCAAGCGGCAAGCGACGGATGAGGGCCGGTGCCACCCCAGGGCACCGGCCCTGACAGCCAGCGATCTTCAGTCAGTCAGTCGCAACCCTGCAGCGACAGCAGGCAGTCGACCACGCGCGGATCGAACTGGGTGCCCCGGTTTTTGCGCAGCTCCTCGATCGCGACCTCGAGCGGCAACGCCCGGCGGTACGGGCGGTCGGTCCTCATCGCGTTGAAGGCATCGCAGCAGGCGATGATCCGGGCCTCGACGGCGATCTCCTCGCCGGCCAGGCCGTCCGGGTAGCCCTGGCCGTCGTGGCGTTCGTGACAGGACCGCACGATGTGCCCCACTTCCCCGAGCAGGCCGCCGACGTTGTTGAGCATCTTCTCGCCCTCGATCGTGTGGGTCTCAATCACGGCGCGCTCCTCCGGCGTGAGCTTGCCGGGCTTGTTGATGATCTCGCTGGGGATGGCGATCTTGCCGACGTCGTGCAGGAGCGCCGCGAACTCGAGCCGGCGCATCTGGTCTTCGTCGAGGCCGATCATCGGCCCGACCGCCTTGGCCAGCTCGACGACATCGCGGCTGTGGCTCCCGGTGTAGGCGTCGTCGGCCTCGACCACGTCGCCCAGCAGCAGGGCGGTCCCTCGGTAGGCCTGGCTCAGCTCGACCGTGGCCTGAATACGAGCCCGGCGGTCGCGCGCGAAGAACATCAGCAGACCCCCGAGCGGAAGCACCATCAGCGCCGCCAGGGGATGGCCCGCCGCCGCGAAGGCCACGGCGAACCCGATCGGTGTCAGGCACACGTCGGTCAGGTACACCGCGCCGAGCAGCCGGACCGGAAGCCGGGGAAATTCGCCAAGTCGCAGCCATTCCCGGGCCACGCTGGCGCCGAGGTCGCAGACCAGCTGCGCCCCCAGGGCGGCCAGGAGCAGAGGCCAATCTGACCACCGCGGGACCGCCAGCCTGGCCAGCGCGAACACCAGCGCCGGGCCGAAAGCGTGCCAGCTGTTGGCCACCGCGGCCACCACCCGGTCCGGCGCGCGCGAGCCGTCGATGATCGCCGGGAGCTTGCCCAACACCCAGGCTCCGGCCACGAGCAACGGGACCCAGCCCGCCGGCAGCGCGTAGAGCATCGGAATCAGGATCAGCTGGGTCGGGGTGCCGTAGCCGGCGCCGACGTCGAACTCGATCCTCGAGGTCAGCGCGTAGAGCGCCACGAACAGCGCCGCTACGGCGCCGGCGTGGGGAGCTGCCCGGCCCGGCAGCGTGACCGCGAGGGTCACGGAAGCGATGATGAAGGCCGCGGCCACCGCCGCCTCGGCGCGAAGCTCGCGGTCGGGCATGCGCTCACCCAGAAGCGGGCGGAACTGCGCGAGCAGCCGCTGGACTCCGGCGGAGCGCTCCAGCGCGAGCCGCGGCGCCAGAGCGTGGTCCGTTTCCGATCCCGTGTTCATTTGCCTCTTAGTCCATATCGGCGCGAACTCGGGAGGACTCCACACGTAGTTCTCCGGCCCCCTGCTGCTCGAACAAACGTCCAGGTTGCGGGAAACCCACATCTAGCGAACCGGAAACCGGGTCGATGAGAGTCGCACAAAGGGCTGCTCACGGCAAACCCGCTGCGAGGCGGGGACGCAAAGCTAGAGGTCTCGCGATGCGAGATAGCTCGGCCGCCAGCCTCTCGACAATGGCGCTGCATGGATGCAGGGCCGGAACAATCGGGGGGTTTCCGACAATGAACATACGTATCCGCGCCGTCACCGTGGCGGCGCTCTGCGCCTTGACCGTCGGGGCGCTCAGCGCCTCGGGCGCTCAGGCCGACGTCCTGTCGCTGCTTCCAGGAAGCTGCGGCAATCAACCCGAGTCCCAGCCGTTCGCGCCCTGGGGCGATTACAACGACTACACGCCGGTGCCCGGTGGGAGCTTCGGCGCGGGGGCAACCCCGTGGACGCTCTCGGGCGGCGCGGCGATCGTGAGCGGTGGCGAGACCGCCGGCTCGAACTCGCTGTCGCTGCCGGCTGGAAGCTCGGCCACGAGTCCGGCCTCCTGCACGAACATCTATCAGCCGACGCTGCGGCTGTTCGTGCGGAACACCGGTTCGGCGTCGTCAGAGCTGACGGTGCAGGCGCTGTATCCGGGGCTCCTCGGATCGGTTCAGACCGCCACGATCGGCGAGCTGACCGGCTCGTCCACCTGGGAGCCGTCTCCGGCGATGACGCTGACGCTCAGCAATCTGCTGGCCACTCTCTCGCTCGATCAGACGGCGATCGCGTTCCGCTTCACGCCCACCGGCAGCACGGGCCACTGGCAGATCGACGATGTCTACCTCGACCCGTATGGTCGGGGTTAGCCGGCTGTAGTCATCGCGCCGATCTGAGGGGGTCGGCCGAGTTTCACGTCAGCGGGGTGAATCGCCGGGAGGCCGATCTGAGGGGGTCGGCCTCCCGGCACATCTCCGTGGTGGCCGCGTCTATGGGAACTCGATCGCCTGCTGGAAGGTCGGGCGGTTGACCCACTCCTGCGGAGGGACCGAGATCGCGCCGAGCGCGTCGTACTGGATCTCGTCGTGGCACATCTGGTCGCCCGCGGCGCAGCTGGCGTTCTTCGGGTAGACCTGATCAGCCGACTCCGTGGCGGCCTGCAGCAGCGAGGCCTCGAGGGCGGCGCGGCACCGCGACAGCGAGCCCTCGCCGCAGAAGACCCGGTTCAGCGGGCGCCCGATCCGTTGGCCCAGGGCATCCCGGAGATCCTCCTGGATGATCCCGTAGAAGCCGACGTCCCAGGCCGAGCCCTGGTGGGTCTCCGGGGTGTTGTCGATCGGGAAGTTGCTCTCGACGTCGCCCAGCAGGCTCGGCCCGAGCACACCCTGGAGGTCAGCCTTGACCAGCAGCGGCCACCACGCGTCCATGATCTGGATCGCGGTGCTCTGCTGGTATTCGCCCGAAGCACCCGGATGCACACGGTTGATCCGGTGCGCTCCGCTGGCCACCCAGGCTCTCAATGCCGTGACCGCCGCGTTGAGCGTCGGATTGGCTGGGAGGCCGATGATCTTCAGCGCGTAGGGGAGCACCTCGACTCCCCGCAGATCCTGCGTTCCGGCGTTGCCCATGGCGTTGATCAGGTCGACCAGTGTCAGCTTGTGCTTGCCGCCGTCCAGGTAGTGCTCGATGTTCTGGTCGAGCAGCTGCGAGCGGTAGATCGAGGAGTACTCGCCGTCGACGTAGTCGTAGCCGTGCGCCGGCTTGTTGTTCCAGCTCGTGATGAAGTCCTGGTCGATCACGTGCGGGTGCTGCTGGGCGGTCTGCATGTCGGCGGTGGTCGACTGCGGGGTGACGTTCGCGCTCGGGTGCTCTCCGGCCCAGTCGTACTGGGCCCAGGTCGGGAAGATCGGATCGGTGTTCTTGGCGCGGATCGGGTTCGCGCCCGAGGACTCGTAGGCGATATGGTCGCGGTTGATGTAGAACCAGTTGAACGTGTAGCCGATCCCGTGCGCGACCTGCTCGAACTGCTGCGGGGTCTGCATGTCCGCCGGGTTGTTGTACTCCTCGAAGGAGATCGCCGAGTCGAGCTCGTGCATGTAGGTCGAGCGCTGGTTGGTATAGACGACCGGCCGGCCGTGAACGGTGGCCCGGGCGATGACCAGCCCGTAGGCCGTGCGCAGCGTCTGGAAGGTGACCGAACCCTTTGGCGTCGAGTCGGCGAGGTTGGGCGACCAGGACTCGCTCTCCTCGAGCGACTGCATCGCCACGCACGAGCTGCCGAGCAGGTAGTAGTCGGAGTCAGGCGAGACGGCGCCGCCGCTGGGGTTGCACAGCGGCACCGCGAAGGTGTCGATGATGTTCTGGCCCTGCGAGGTGGCCGACCACGCGTAGTCGGTGCCGTGCCCGAGCTCGACGTAGATGTTGGTGCCCGGGAAGGAGGCGCCGTCGGCCTGGATCCCCGGTCCGTGGATGTCCTCCTCCATCAGGATCTCCGGCGAGAAGTACGAGACCTGCGGCCCGATCACCGCGATCGGATGGCCGTTGGCGGAGTCCTTGGCGCTGACCAGGAGCGCGTTGGAGTCGCTGGTCGGCAAGCCGTTCAGCAGCCCGCCCAGGAGCGTGCTGCGACCCGAGCCGCCGCCGGTGCCCTCGTGGACGTCGGGCAGCGCAGCGCGGCGGAGCATCGAGGAAGCCGAGCCGGTCGCGGCGATGACCGGGTTGACGTACTGCACCGACCCGGGATCGGGTAGCGCGATCGTCCTCATCACCGCGGCACTGGGCTTGGGCAGCGTCTGGTACGGGAACGAGCCGCTGTGGACGGTCGTCGGCGCGTCGGGATCGTTGGGGTCGGTGAAGCTCTGAAGCGTGGCGAAGCCGGAGCGGTCCGGGACGCTGGCCTTGGCGGGGTGCTTGAGGGGATCCTGCGGCATGCCGGCGACGTTGTGGCGCTCGGAGCCGAATTTCTTCAGTAGCTGCTCGTAGAGGATCGCGGTGGGCAGCTGGTCGCCGCCGCCCTGCCCGAGCTCGCCGCCGATCAGGGAGGCGATCGAGATGATGTCGGTCACCGTGAATAGCGCCGGACCCTGCGGCTGGCCGATCGCCGTGTACTCGCCTGGCAGATACAGCGCCTCGTTGATCGGGTTGGCCTCGGCCATCGTGATGTAGGCGTTGATCCCATCGACATAGTTCTCGGCGTCGCTCAGCACCTGCGCGCCGCCGGGGAGGCTCGAGATGTAGGCGGCCTGCGCGTTGAGGTCGGCCTGCGTGTAGGGCGCGTCCTGCCACACGCTCTCGTCCATCCCCACCTCGGAACCGCCCGCGAAGGCGGCCAGGTCGCCGGCGCCGGCGTGGCGCAGCACGTCGATCTCGAACAGGCGGTCCTCGGCGGTGGCGTAGCCGATCCCGAACTCGAGCTCGGCCCGCGTGTCACCGTAGATGTGGGGGACGTCGTACTGGGAGTCGCGCTCGATCGTGACCCCCGGCTCGGGACTCTGGGTGCTGGCGACGTCGCCGGGCGCCACGCCGAAGGTGGCGTTCTTGAAGTAGTCGCCGATCTGGGAGGCCTGGATGTTGGGCGCCGCGGTGGTCAGCGCGTGGTACATGGCCAGCTGGTCGGTCGAGTGCGGCGGGCGGTCGTTGTGGTTGGCCTCGTACTCCGCCAGCTGCGCGTCGCTGTCGAAGCCGTTCTCGCCCGCCGGGAGGATGTTGTAGAAGGTGCCGTACTCGCCGGCGCCGTACGGCTGCACCTGGGCGAGCGCGGCCCCCGGCGCGATCAGGATCCCGCCCGCCCACGCGAGCACCACGACGGCGGACCGCTTCAGCACACTCTCCACTCGACGGCGGATCCTACTGTCCTGGTCGGGGGGTGGTTCCGGTCCCACCCGCTTGTGGGCTGGGTGGGACCGGCCGGGAGCCGGCCCGGGAGCCGGCCTGGGAGCCGGCTGGGTACGGCTACCCCGTCAGCCGGCAGTGGAGCAGGTGGCGGCGGGCAATGACCTCGCGGTGACCGGCGCTCGATGCGGTGAGGGTGACAGTGGAGCCGTCGGCCAGCCCGCGGGGCAGGGGCACTCGGTTGAGGGCACCGGTGTAGATGCCGGTCGGCTGGCCGTCGACGGCGACGGCGACGGCGACGGCGACGGCGGTGCGGCGGCGCGCTTGCGTGCGGATCCGGATCGTGTAGGCGCGCGTGGCGGGACAGTCCGCCGCCACCGTCGCCTCGGGGGTGGGCCACACGAACGGGCCCGGTGCGGCCGGGTGGTGGTCGGCGGGCTTGACCGTGAGCTTCACGACGGCGGCGCCCGGTCGGTTGTGAAGCAGCAGCCGGTTGGCGTCCGGGGCGGAGGCGACCGTCGCGCCGCTGACCGTGACCGCGTACCCGGTGGGGTAGCGCAACGCCGGCAGTTCCACCTGGGTGTCAGTCCCGGGCGCGAACGTACCTCCGCTGGCCGGCCGGGTGGTGTAGCTGAGGCTGAACTCGTCCGTGCTGGGGTCATAGGACCACGCGGTGGGGACACCGGCCACGAGCTGGGGGTAGGGCCTTACCAGGGCGCCCAGCTGGGTCGCGTTGAGGTTTCCGGGCGCGGTTGGAGATTCGGCGCCGCTCTTGACGATCGCGGCCGGGCTGTTGCAGCAGTCCTCGTAGGCCCAGGTCGTCCAGCCCACCATGTGCTCGTCGGACTCATTCTCCATCCGTTGCACGAGCTGGAGATTGGTGGTGTTTCCCCACTCGTCCATCAGGAGCGCGTCGCCGGTCGCCTGTGAGCGGTCCAGCGCGTTGTCGAACACCAGGTTCTCGTCGATCCCGCACAGGCCGAAGGGGTCAGGGACCATCGGCTCGCCCGGCATCGCGCCGAGGCAGTAGTCATGGAAGGCGAACAGGAGGTCGGGATCGTGCAGGTCTCCGAGCTGCGTGGCCGCGCCGAAGTCGAACAGCAGGTCTGGCTCGTAGACGATCAGCTTGTGGAATCCGCTCGCGCGGATGGAGGCGATCACCCGCGTGTAGAAGGCGGTCAGCGAGGACTGATCGAATCCGCCCGGCGGGCACCCTGACGGGCTGGCGCAGGAAGACCAGCGCGAGCCGGCCCACGGCTCGTTGAGGATCTCCAGCCCGAGCAGCCCGGGGGCGTGGGCCATGGCCGCCGCGATCCGCTTCAGCCCGGCCGCGTAGTGGTCCTGGAGTCCAACCCCGTCCGCGGCTGGAGTGTTGTCCCACAGGTTGTCCCAGGCGGCGTTCTCGGCGGGGTTGTCGAGGTATCCGCGGGGGAAGGGCTGGCGGTCGTTGGGAAGGTTGCTGGTATCGGTCATCCAGGCCGGGAATCCGTCCCCTCCGACGACGGTCCCGTATTCGCCCTGCATCATGTTGAGCAGGTCGTAGACGCCCGCTCTGGAGAGCTCGCGGTCGAAGCGCTCGTACATCTCCAGGTAGCTGTCGTCGAAGTGCCCGAGCGTTGGCTCGTAGCCCGCGTAGGCCATGCTGACGCGGACGACGTTGAAG
>Ga0335074_10004471_pt1 | contig 19234 bp, 16 predicted proteins | sample Lox_Sample_23_FD_206715 | JGI IMG/M metagenome (GOLD analysis project Ga0335074, IMG submission 206715) | Soil microbial communities from Loxahatchee National Wildlife Refuge, Florida, United States - Lox_Sample_2.3 | ecosystem: Environmental > Terrestrial > Soil > Wetlands | place: USA... | reverse complement strand
TCGAAGGCAAGCTCGAAGAGCACAAGCTGCTCGACGACACCGAGCTGATCGAAATCGCTCCGGGCGCGAAGTTCTCGCTCGGTCCATTCACGATCGAGCCGATCCGTGTCACTCACAGCCTGGTCGATTGCGTCGCCCTTGCCATCGACACACCCGTCGGTGTCATCGTCCACACCGGCGACTTCAAGATCGATCTCTCGCCGCCCGACGGCAAAGCCTTCGACCTGCATGCCTTCGCGGAATATGGCAAGCGCGGCGTGCTGGCTCTTCTCCAGGACTCGACTAACGTTGATCGCCCGGGTTATACCCCCAGCGAATGGGCGGTCAAGCCGCGTCTCGATGAGCTGTTTTCCCGCACTAGGAAAAAGCTTTTCTTCAGCTGCTTCTCGTCCTCGATCTACCGCATCCGCATCGCCATGGACCTGGCGCACACCCACGGCCGAAAGGTCGCCATCGTAGGCCGCTCGATGGTTGAGTCCTCGGAAATTGCGCAGGATCTCGGCTATCTGGAACTCCCGCCGGGGCTCGTGATTCATCCCGGACAAATCAACGATCACGCGCCCGAAGACGTAATGATCCTCATCAGCGGAACCCAGGGCGAGCCTATGAGTGCCCTCAGCCGTGCGGCGGTTGACAACCACAAGCACGCACGCATCATGGCCGGCGATACTGTGGTGCTCAGCTCTCGCGTAATTCCCGGCAATGAAAAGAGCATCTTCCGCGTAATCGATCACCTCAGCCGCCGCGACGCCCATGTCATCTTCGATGACGGATCGTCGGGGCTGATCCACGTCAGCGGTCATGCCAGCCAGGAAGAACAGCGGCTGATGATCAACCTGCTCAAGCCGAAGTTCTTCATCCCGATACATGGCGACTACCGCCACCTCAAGAAGCACGCCGATCTGGCGCACGGCACGGGTGTCGTTGATCTGGCTCTGATTCTCGAAGACGGGGACGTGCTCGAGCTCGACCCTAACAACGCGCAGAAGGCCGGCCGTGTAACGGCAGGCCGCGTGTGCATCGATTCTGGATCGACCGTGGATGTAGTTGAAGACCTCGTCATTCGCGACCGGCGTCACCTCTCCGAAGATGGGATCGTGCTCGCGATTCTCACCATCAACAAGCTCAGCGGCAAGGTGGAGCGGCAGCCGGAGCTGGTCACCCGCGGCTTCGTCGGCGCCGATGCCGAGCTGCTCGAAGAGGGCCGACAGGTAGTGGCGCAGACTCTGGAAAATTCCAGTGCGGAAGAGAAGGCCGACTACGGCGTCATCAAAGAAAAAATCCGTATCGACCTGAAACGGTATATCCAGAAGAACACCAGTCGGCGGCCGCTGATCATGCCGGTCATCCTGGAAATCTAGCAACAACTTTTTGGGGGCATTGGGATGCACAAGTTCTTTTTCGTCGCGGCCGCCTTGGCGGCAACTGCTGCATCGAGCTGGGCACAGTCCACTCCTTCGTGTCCGACCACCGCGACCCTGCCTGATCTGATTAAGGCTGTCGACGACGCCGTGAGTGGCCCGGCCAATAAAGATCGCACTTGCATGAGGCAGATTTTCACCCCCGACGCACGCCTTATCCCGCTCGTCAAGGGCCAGGATGGCACCTGGGCCCCGCACGTCCTCACCGTCGACGACTGGATTACCAGGGTCGCGAAGCGCGGCAGCGTGCCTTTCTACGAACGCCAGATTAAGTATTCGGTCGATCAGTACGGCCACATGGCCCATATCTGGAGCACCTACGAAGTCCGCGAAACTCCAGACGGCAAAGCGACCGTTCGTGGAATCAACAGCATGCAGGCCTTCTACGATGGCAACCCAGTGGAAGCTGGTCGAGATCCTATGGGAGGCCGAATCACCGGCGGAACCGCTGCCTGCGGAATTCCTGCCCTGAACTAGCTCCTGGCTATGGATTCCAGCTTAGTTACCCTCGATGACTTTCGCGCCGCGCAGGCCCGCATCCGCGGCGTAGCTGCCCATACGCCCCTTGTCCGCCTGCACATGCCGCAACTCGCCGGCGAAGTCTATGTCAAGGCCGAGGGACTGCAGCCCATCGGCAGCTTCAAGTTGCGGGGCGCGTATAACAAGATCGCCCAGCTTAGCGACGTCGAGCGAAAACGGGGCGTAATTACCTATTCGAGCGGCAATCACGCGCAGGGCGTCGCCTATGCCGCGCAAAGACTGGGAGGCAAAGCGGTCATCGTGATGCCATCTAATGCTCCCGAAGTAAAAAGGCGAGCCACCGCTGCTCTTGGCGCGGAGATTATTACCGTCGGCCCCGCCAGCTCGGAACGAAAAATTAAGGCCGAGCAACTTCAGGCAGAGTTTGGTTACGTGATGATCCCCCCCTATGACGATCCGGCCATCATCGCAGGACAGGGAACATGCGGCCTGGAGATCCTCGAAGATCTCCCCGAGGTTGATCTCGTGTTATCTCCGGTCAGCGGTGGTGGGCTGCTCAGTGGTGTAGCCGCCGCGATCAAACATCAGCGTTCCGAGGTGCGCGTTATCGGCATTGAGCCCGAACTGGCCGCCGACGCCCAGGAGAGCTTTCGCAGCGGGAAGCTGGTGACCTGGCCAGCTGAAATGACGACGCGTACTATCGCCGACGGCCTGCGCACGCAGAGCCTCGGCGACCTGAATTTCCTGCATGTGCGGGCCTTCGTGGACGACATCCTCACCGTCTCTGAGGACCAGATTCGCGATGCCATGCGAACCCTGTTGCACACAGCCCGTCTTACTCCCGAGCCCAGCGGTGCGGTAACGACCGCGGCCATGCTCTTCCATCAGACTGAACTTCTGCCTTACCGCAAAGCAGTTGTTGTGATGAGTGGCGGCAACGTCGAGCCGGAAGTCCTACAGAGCCTTTTGCGCTCGTAGCGAGATCTTCTACAACTCCAGTTCCCACGTTTGCCCGAACAGATCCACGCCAAAACTGTGGTGCGGCTCTTCGCGAACAAGCCTGAATCCAGCTTGGCGATAAATATGGTGAGCCTCCGTCAGAATGCTTTGCGTCCAGAGGGTCACCCGCTTGTACCCGGCAGCTTTCGCAAATCGCAGGCACTCTTCCACCAGGGCCTTTCCCAGGCCCAGTCCACGGGCCATCGCTTCCACGTGAAGCAGGCGGAGCTTGGCTGTTTCCACCAGTTCAGGATGATGAACGAGGAAAATGCAACCGAGCGGCACGCCGTCGCGTTCTGCGATCCAGCAGCGATCTTGTCGGGCGTCATAGTGCTCTAGAAAATCAGCAACCACGCGCGCCGCCAGCGCCTCGTAGGTCTCATCCCAGCCATATTCCTGTGCGTAGAGAACGCCCTGACGATATATCACCCAACCCATATCTCCCGGACGATGATTACGCAGAACGAACGGCACGCGCTCCGGGGTGAGACTCAGCGAATCCTCAATCGTACGCATGGCATTCAACAGATCCGGCAACCTGGAGCCGGGCACTTGTTCGAGAATGTTCCGCGCCTGCCGGTTAGAGCGCTCATTCAAATCAGCAAAGCTGTCGCGGCCATGGCGTGTGATCGTGAGGATTGTCTGGCGGCCATCCCCCTCAGACACTTTGCGTTTGAGCAAACCCGCGTCTTCGAATCTCTTCAGGAGGCGGCTGAGATAGCCCGCGTCGAGGGTTAGCTCCTTTGCAATATCTGACGCCGTTGCCTCTCCGTGTGTAGCAAGCTCGTAGAGCACCCGCGCCTCGGTCAGCGAAAACTCACTGTCCAGCAGGCCCTCGCGAAGTGTCCCGATTTCGCGGGTGTAGAACCGGTTGAACTGGCGGAAGGCGGCAACCTGGTTGTCTGCAATTTCTGTCTGGGAGGGCGACATCGCTTGGACCTCGTCAATAGAAATAGTTGACTCAGTCAAATAATATACCTTCGGCCTTGCTTGCGGCATATCCTAAGCCTGTGACGACGTGCCGCATGTTTACGTCTCAAACTACGATGAGAAAAAACGTCCTCTCTTTCTGCCTAGTTGTGCTGGCCGCGACCTACGCCTTCAGCCAGAAGAAGATGCCTCAGGAATTGCCGCCGAAGAATGGCACCAAGGCAACTCTCGTTCGCGTTGCCAACCTCTACGTTCAACCGGACGAGTCCGCCGACCGCGTCGGTCTCATCAGTCCGGGCCGGGAGATGGTGATCGCCGAGCGCAGCGGTCATTGGCTGCGTGTATTCGCCAACATCGATGCGCCCGAGTCTCGGAAGGCCGACGAACCGGTGATGGAGCAGGACCAGCAGGTCATCCCCATCTCCGGCTGGATGCTCGATAAGGGAATCATCGACACCACTACGCCCCATGGCGACGCGATCCTGTTTGGCGAGGCGGTCAGCGCGGAGAATGCCGCCTCTGATCCGCATCCACCGCCGGGCGCGGCCCTCGAAGCCCGTCTTCTTTACCGCCGCGTCGTAGAGATGTTCCCGCAATCGCCTTTGACGCCTGAGGCGATGTGGCGCGCGGCCGATGTCCGCTGGCAACTTCAGAAAGCCGATGCGTCCACCCTGCCGTCCGCCCATGAAAAAGAGAACTACCTTCGTGAGCAGATGGACGAAGACGAAATGAAGAAGATCGAGAAATATTTTCCCCACACCAGGTGGGCCGATTTCGCCGCTTACGACCAGATCGACAACAAACTGTGCGGCGACTGGCAGGGCTCCGAAAAATGTCCGGAAAAGGAAGCGGAAATCTACCTCAAGTACGTCAACGATCACCCCGAGTCACCTCGCGCCGCCGAGGCTCTCTACAAAGCCGCGTGGCGCATGGCCGCGGCCGGCGATATGTGGACTGCTGATAACGATGGTCACCGCGCCCAGGAGGACCGCACCCGTGCCGCCAATATCGCTGACCAGCTGCAGTCGAAGTATCCGCAATCGGAATACGCTGCGCGCGCGGCCAGTCTGATATACAAAGTGCAGCAGGGTATTGCGATCTACGGCAGCGACCGCGAGTGACAACTGCGCCGGGTGACGCCTCCGCAGGCCAGGATATCTATGCAATTCAGCGCAACAAATGCGGGCCGGAGGCCTTTTGAACGACTACATTCTTTCTGTTTTGCTTGGCATCGTTGAAGGTCTGACCGAGTTTCTTCCGGTAAGTTCGACTGCACATCTGCGCATCACCGAAGCACTCCTGCACATCAACCTGACCGATCCCTACTGGAAGATGTACACGGTGGTGATCCAGTTTGGCGCGATCTTCGCCCTTCTGCTGGTCTTCACCGCTCGCATCATTCAGTTTTTCCGGACCTTCCCGCAGGGCGAGCGCGGTGACCGCACCATCTGGACGCATCCCATCTCGCTGACCATGATCGCCTTCGTTGTTACCGCGATCCCCGCCTGGCTGCTCACCAAGACCATCGGCAAAAACCTCGAGAGCCTGAGCGTAATGGCCTGGTCTCTGCTGATTGGCGGTATCGTCATGTGGGTTGTCGATGCCTGGAGCTCTCGCTCTGATCCCGCGACCACCGAAGTCGAGCAAATGTCTCTGGGCCAGGCCATCTGGATCGGAGTCTGCCAGGTTTGCTCTGCAGTTTTTCCCGGCACTTCCCGATCCATGTCGACCATTACAGCGGGGCAGATGGTTGGGATGAGTCGCCCTGCGGCGCTCGAATTCAGCTTTCTGGTGTCGATCCCCACCATGATTGCGGCGACCGCTTATACGACCCTTAAGACCATCCATCCTTCGCATAAGCACGCAGCGGAAGCCGTTGAAAGCCTCACCCCCCTGGTGATGACCACCCACGGCTGGATCGTGCTGATCATCGGACTCGTGGTTTCTTTCATCGTGGCATTTGGAGTTGTTGAATGGTTCCTGCAGTACGTGCGTAAGCACGGATTTACGGTATTCGCCATTTATCGGATACTGCTCGGCATCATCTTGCTGGTCTTCGGTGCCACGCTCGTGGGCGGCTAATCAAGGTAGTGAGGTCGATTCCTCCCTGGACACTTTCTCCAAATTTTCGCCCCTGTGCGGTCCCGACGTCTGGGATAATAGATTTGCTCTGGGGTTCTGGTCTGTGTCAGCCGTCTCGCACGGCGGGTACCGCATTGCGCCCTGATGAAACCTCTGAAACTGGTCACCACGCCAACCCGCAACCGCCGCCTGAATGAGCTCATCGGGCTGCTGATGCTGGTCGCCGCGATCCTCCTTCTTCTCGCCCTCGTCTCCTATCGCCCCACTGATCCGTCGTTGAACACCGTCGGTGGCTACGCCGCTGGGCGGCCTGCGCATAACTGGATCGGCCTCATCGGTGCCTGGATCAGCGATCTCCTGCTTCAACTGGAAGGCTTGACCGCCTTTTGCCTTCCTCTGCTCACGGCTGCCTTGGGTTGGGCATGGCTGCGATCGACTCCAACCGGCTCCCCAGGCGCCAAGTTGCTGGGCATCGTCCTGTGCATGATCTTCGGACCAGCGCTTGCGGGCTTGCTGCCCGGCCATCTCCACTTTATGTATGGCCTCCCTGTTGAAGGCCTTGTAGGCCGCCTGGCATCGGATGCGCTGGTGCAGTGGCTCAACTATCCCGGAGCCTGCGTCGTCGCCGTCACCATGATGGCCATCGCGATTTATCTCTCCACCACCTTCAGCTTCAACACCGCACGCGAGTGGCTGGCTATCCGCTTTGCCTTCATCTCTGCATGGCGCGACCGCTGGATGAATTGGAGGGCCAACCGCGCCAAAAAGAAGGAACTCAAGGCCGAAGCGCGGATGGAGAAAGTCCGTGCTAAAGAGCTGACAACTGCCCGTAAGGCCGCAGCCAAACTGGAGAAGAGCGGGCGCAGCAATGTTGCGGCCGCCGGCGAGGTCGACGAAGAAGAATCAGTCGGCCATCGCCAGCGGGGATTCGCCGAAATGCTCGCGAACAATCCCTCCCAGCCAACAGTCTGGGAGCAGATGCCGCGGGCGGCGGTTTCCGATCCGGATTCGAAACCAGAACTCGTGCCCATGGTTGAACCGCCCGCGCCCGTGCTGAAGCCGGAACTCGTGCCCCGCCGTGAGACTCCACCGTCCCCCGCCGCAAAGTCCGCGCCCCAACCCGCAGCACGGCGAAGCGAACAAAACATTGCCATCGGCGAGCGGGCAGACGCTGAACTCCACACCACCACGGTCGCACCCAGATCGGTCAGCGGATTCGAACTGCCGCCCAGCACCCTGCTTCATCGCAGCGAAGACACGCAGATCGTGCGTGAGGATGCGTTGCGTATCGAGGCCCAGGTTCTCGTCGAGAAATGCGCCGAATTCGACGTTCTCGGCCAGGTAGTCCAGATCAATCCCGGCCCGGTCGTCACCACCTTCGAGTTCCGCCCCGAAGCGGGTGTCAAGTACAGCCGCGTAACCGGACTCGCCGAAGATCTCTGCCTGGCGATGCGCGCTGAAAGCATCCTGATCGAACGCATGCCCGGCAAAAGCACCGTTGGCATCCAGGTCCCGAACCATGATCGTGAGACCATCTGGCTGCGCGACGTGATCGAAGCCGAGAATTTTCGCAACGCGAAGAGCAAGCTCACCCTGGCCATGGGCAAGGACATCAACGGCCGAATCGTCACCGCGGATCTCTCCACCATGCCGCACGTTCTGATCGCCGGCTCGACCGGCAGCGGCAAATCCGTCGCCATCAACGCGATGATCATGTCCATCCTCTACAAGGCTACACCTGCGCAGGTACGCCTCATTCTCGTTGACCCGAAGCGCGTCGAACTGGGCATGTACGAGGGCATCCCTCATCTCTTCACGCCCATCATCACCGAACCCAAGCTCGCAGCGAATGCGCTCCGGAACGCCGTACGCGAAATGGAGCGCCGCCTGAAGCTCCTTGCCTCGCGCAGCGTGCGCAACATCGACCAGTACAACCGCCTTTTTGAGACCGGCACCCCTAGCCTCTTCGACGATGCGCAGGACGAAGAACCGCTGCCCTACATCATGATCATCATCGACGAATTGGCTGATCTGATGATGCTCGACAAGGCCAATGTCGAAGAAGCCATCACCAGGCTGGCGCAGATGGCCCGCGCCGTCGGTATCCACCTCGTCCTGGCGACCCAGCGTCCCTCTGTCGACGTAATTACAGGCCTTATCAAGGCCAACGTCCCCACGCGCATGTCGTTCCGGCTGGCCACCAAGGTCGATTCGCGAACGATTCTCGACTCAAACGGCGCTGAGTCGCTGCTCGGGCGCGGCGACATGCTTTTCCTGCCGCCCGGTACCTCGCGCCTGCAGCGCGTCCATGCGCCCTTCGTCACCGAAAAAGAAATTGAAGCGGTTACAAATTTCTGGAAGAACCAGGGCGAGGCCCAATATGCTCAGGGCTTCCTCGAGGCTCCGAAGGATACTGCTGGACGCGAGTCAGATCTTTCCGAAGACGGCAGCGACGAAAACGACGAGCTGTTTCAGGATGCCGTCCGCCTCGTCCTGGAGTTCGGCAAAGCCTCGACCTCTCTTCTCCAGCGTCGCCTGCGTATTGGCTATGGCCGCGCGGCACATCTGATCGATTTGATGGAGCGTGACGGCATCGTCGGGCCAGCAGAAGGAACCAAGCCTCGCGAGATCCTCAAGCCGCCCGACTGGCTGAACGAAATGGAGACAACTCTGCGATAGCACCCTATCGTTGCTGAACCTGCTTCGCCGACCACAACGCGATACCGCCCAGTAGCGTCACCACCAGCACCAGCGCTGCCCACAAAAGACCGGGATGCCTTTCTGTGAAGGGCCGCTCGTCCGGGCGTGACCTATAGTCGGGATTATTCTTTTCAGGCCCCAGGGATGCACGGGTCGCGCTCAGTTCCGGCGTGAATAGCGTGGCGTAGTCGTAGCGCGGAGCCGCAAGAGCTGGATCGCCATAATACAAGTTGTAGCTTGCTCCCGGTGTCGCGTCGAAGCACACAGTTCGTTCGAGCATCTCCAGCCGGACCGATTGCAGTTCCAGTGGTGCATCGTCGCCATTGTCGATCTTCACCACCCATTCCGTTGCATCATTCGTTACCGATGCAGGCGGCTCGACGCTCAGCCGCTCTTCGTCGATCCGGTGCCCATTGTGGACGCCGTGAAGCCGCAGGATGCTTCCGTATGAGGTAGATGGCGTCATCTCTCGCCCCTCGCCAGCCTGATTGCGTTTCTGCGGTGTGACCGTGACGGTCACATCGCGGCTGAAATTGGCGGGCTGAGCCTGCGGTAGAAACTCTACGCGGTCGACAGGTACATTCGCCGGCAGAGAAAACTGAATCTGAGTCTCGCGATTCTTCTGAACGACCTGCGCGCGCTCAGCCGCTGTAACGTAATACAGCCTGGTCTCAGCAGTCCGTGCCAGTCTGAATCCCGTCACGTCTTCCGGCTTGAAAGGACCATCGATGCGAAAGTGCAGGTAGCGGAAATCCGACTCCGGGAGATGTAGCACGGTGCTTCGGCCCAGCTTCTCGCGTGTGAAATCGAAAATGGTGTACATGCCGATCTTTGTTAATGCGTCGCCAGTCTGCGTTTGGCTTCCGAAGACATTGACCGTGGCAATGAAATCATGCGCGGCCAGATCGAGTTCGACATTGTCGTAAGGCCCCTCCGGCATCGCCGCATCAAAAACGACTTGCCCACCCTGCTCGCCTAGATTGAGAGGAGCGATGTTTTTTACCGCGCCCGCAACTGGCTCGGCAACGCGTATGGCATAAGGAGCATCTTTCCCATCGCGGTAAAGCCGCAGATCCGAGAGAAGAGGCTGGGAATGCGCAAAGGCCGTCGCGTCGAGAGCGACACACGTCTGCGATGCCTGCGACGGTGTCCCGACAAGCGGTCTCTCGTATCGGAAGTAATGCACGTCGGCAACGGCAATTGCCAGTATCAAAACTCCCGCGCCACGCAGGTTCATTGCGGATAGCGCTCCGAGCCCCGCAGATTGAGCCAGTCCTTCTGGTAGACAAAGCTCACAGCAAGCAACAGCGCCCCGAGCCCGAGAAAGCTGACGATACGATAGCCCTGGCTCAACTGGCTTACGTCCACCAGAAAAACCTTGGCAATTGAAATGGCAAGCAGAATCAATGCTTGCCAACGCAGGAACGCCGATCGCCGCCAGAAGCCCAGAGCAAGCTGGATCGCACCAAAGATCATGAACAGCGCTGAATACGTGAACTGCGCATACATGCGGTATTCGCGCAACACCGCCCAGTCTCCGCTGTAACGCACAAACCACCAGTAATTATGAATCTCCCATCCAATGGCCAGCAGGATGAGCGCGTTCATAACGAGAAAGGACAGGACGGCGACGGAGCGCCAGGGAAACACAAGGTCATGTTCGTCGCCGTCCTCGGTCTGATACCCGAGCCACGCGGCAAACGCGAAGACCATGATGCCCACCAAATAAGTGCCGAATCTCTGGTTAAAGATTACCGTGATCGACGTCGCAGGATGAATGACAATCAATGCGCCCAGTCCGAGGATTAGCGCGATCAGTGCCAACCCGCGCAGTAGGCGTGAGGATACCCGCCGTGCCAGCCACAGCAGGGCCGCCCCTTCGACGAGCCAGCCGATTGTGATCCACCGGCCGTGAGCCTTCAGCGGAATAGCAATCGTCAGAAACGCAACCGCAATTGTCAGATGCAGCGCGGAAAGAGCAGCCGGATTGGTGTGCAGCGCTCCCCGGTTCGGCAGCCGCAAGACCAGCAGGTAGAACGCGCCGAAGGCAACGGCCACCCAGGGCTGAGCCGCCGCCGCACCCGTCGATTGCAGCATTGCGTAGAATCCCAGAAATCCAAGAGCGGCATTCAACAAAGGTAGCCCAATCACCGCGAGGCCATCCGCACCCGATAGAGGCTCCTCGCTCTCCGGCAAACGCACCAATCGAGGCGCAAAGGCAAAGATCAGAAAGAACACCGCAAGAAAGAACGCTGTTCGCCCGAACTGGGCGTCGGAATAGAAACGGACCGACCATCCAAGAAAGAAAAGTACGGTCCCGGTGAACGCTCCGAAGAGCAACCTCGACCAGGGACGAAGCGCGACAAGCACCAGGACGGCGAGATTCAGCAGCAGCAGATAGCTGAAGAGCGTAACTTCGTGGTTCTCGCCGTTGGATAGTAACAGAGGCGTGCCGAAGCCGCCGACAATCGCATACAAAGCCAGCAACTCTGAGTTCTGCACCCAGCACATGTACCCGTTGAATGCAGTGACCACGATCATCGCCCCAAAGGCGACCGAACTCGAAACCAACGCGAAGAGACTATACGCCGCCCACAAGGCCAGATAAAGAATGCCGCTGCCGAGAGCCTTCAGCGAATAGGAAAACGCCGCAAAGCCGCGGCTGCGAAAGCGCTCCGACCAGCCAATCAACGCGGCGCCTGCGATCAATCCGATGATCACCCGTCCCGCGGGTCCTATCCAGCGATTGTCGATGGCGAGCTTGAGGAACCACGCCATTCCTATAAGCACCGCCAGAATTCCGACCCGGTTGAACCACTGCGAGCCGATTCGGCTTTCGAGAGAGCGATCCCCGGCCGCAGTTACAGTCGACTGCAACGAGGCGGGTAGCTCAACCGGCGGCGACACCGCTGCTGGAAGGGGTGCTGGCGGAACCTCGCGCCCCGGGATCTCCCCGGCCTGCTCCGAAACACCCTGAGCGTCATCAATGGCAATGCCTTGCCTGCGCAGCGCTGCTTCAAGGCGCAACACGCGCGCGAGCAGATCCGCCATCTGCCGCTCGGGGCTGCCGAGAGAATCGGGATCCATTGTTGTTAACTCTAACAATCAACCTACGCATGGAAAAGAAATGGGAGCCCGCGGGCTCCCACCAAGTGCTATTTGGAACGCGGTGCGTTTCAGTAGATGACCTTGAGGCCGAACTGAATGATTCGCGGCTCCCAGGTGCTGGATATCTGGTCTCCGCTGCTCGGATCTCTCGGAGGCAACACACCTTCACCGCAGAATACGTGATAAGGCCTGCCCAGAGTAAGCTGAGAGAAGAAATCTGTTTTTTACGCATAGGCTCGAGCCTAAAAATCCTATGCGACAAATTGTTGAATTTTCTGCGAACGCACGATAAATCTTAATGTTGTAACCTGCTGTAACTGTGTTGATATCAAACTTGTTCTAACAAGCTTTCAAAATCTGGATATCTGCCCAGGCAGGCCGGTAACTGAGCATTTGTTCCCGATTTAAGCGTTTAATGGTTGCATTGCTATGCCTCCCTTGGTCAGTAACGGTAACGGTCATCGGAAGTTGATGGTCGTCGATGACGACGACATCAGCTTGTCGCTGACCTCTCTGTTGCTCGGTTCTGACGGCTTTGAAATCCTCCAGGCTCATGGGGGAGCAGCTGCGATCGACCTCCTTGCCGGCTTACAGCCTGACACTCTGCCGTCTGCCCTGCTGGTTGATCTCTGCATGCCTGGCCTCTCCGGTACGGAGCTCGCCTCCACCCTCCGCCGCCTCGCTCCAAACGCAAAGCTTCTGGCCATGAGCGCCACACCGAGTCCGGCGGAGGGCTACGACACATTCGTGAAAAAGCCGCTGGATCTCGCATCCCTGCGGGCCGCCCTTGAGGGGCGCGCTGACGATCAGGCCTCGATTTCGTCTCCGAATGCTCGCCAACCAGTGCTGGACGAAGGAGTCTTCCAGCGGATGACGCGCATGATGCCTCCGAGTGCCGTCCGCGAGGTTTATGAGGCTTGCGTGAGCGATGTTCGCGCCCGCAGCCCGCAAATGCGCACGGCCGGTGCCGCCAATGACCTGCCATCGGTCCGCCGGACCGCCCACACCTTCAAGGGAAGCGCGGGCATGATTGGCGCCAGAAAACTGGCCTCGGCAGCTGCCCAATTGGAACTCGGGGCTTACAAACCGGACGACATTCCTAAGTTGGTCGACAATTTGTTGTCGTGTTGTGACGAGTTACATCGTATGCTTATGAGCAAACTATGACTATGACTTCCCCCACGAAACAGTCCAAAGGTCCGTCTGTTAATCCCAGGCAGCCGTCAACTCACGCCATTCGCATTCTTCTTGCCGACGATCACCCTGTTGTCCGCATCGGTGTGCGCAACATGCTGCAGGCTGACGAATCATTTTCAGTCGTAGGCGAGGCCGGCGACGGCGACGAGGCCATCACGCAGACGCTCGAACTGCTGCCCGATATTCTGCTCCTCGACCTTTCCATGCCCCGCCTGCCGGGCCTGGAGGCCATGCGCGCCATCATGAGCGGCTCACCAACCGTCAAGATCATCCTGCTGACCAGCACCGTCACCACCCAGCAGATCATCGAAGCCCTGCAGATTGGCGCACGCGGTATCGTGCTCAAGGACGCTCTTACCGATCACCTCACCAGCGCTATCCGCACCGTCTTCTCCGGCGATTACTGGATTGGCGGGCGTCGTGTCGTCAATCTCGTCGGTGCCCTGCACGATCTTATGAAGCAGGCCGCGCCTCCGGAGCGCAAGACCTTCGGGCTCACGCCGCGCGAAATGCAAGTGGTCGGATGCATCGTCGAGGGATGCAGCAATCGCGATATCGCGAAGCAATTCGGTCTAAGCGAGGAGACCGTCAAGAGGCACCTTTCGAACACCTTTGATAAGACCGGTGTTTCTACGCGTCTCGAACTGGCAATGTTTGCGATTGCGCACCGATTGGTTGCCCCGCAAAACTGAATTTTATTTGGCCGCCGGTCATATTTCTTCTCGCCGCTCATACCATTGATCGCGGCCTCTCCTCCATCTAACTCCTCAGCATGCTCTGGCGTTCGGTCCTAGCGCCGACCCGCCGTTGACGCCTGCTGGTTCCCCTACCTGGTTTTGGGCTATGGAGGAGGTTACAGATGAGAAAGTTTCAGTTACTTACGTTCTTTGTATGCGCCGCATGCGGCATGGCTTGCGCGCAGGAGATGAATCCAACGACAACCCAGCAGTGGCCGCAGGACCAACGCCAGCAGCCGCAGGCGGAATGGCGCAACGGCGTACCCGTTTATAAGATCACGGTCGTCGGCCGGGACATTCCCGCCATCAATTATTTCCATCGCAGCGGCGCCACGAAGATCGGCTTTCAGGGCACAAGCCTGCTGCCGCAGGGCAAGGGCTCCGCAACCGTCGAGAGCCGCCGCGGGCGTATGGTCATCGACGCGAAGTTTCAGGGGCTGGTTCCCGCGAACAGCTTCGGAGTGGAATATCTCACTTACGTCCTCTGGGCAATCACGCCCGAAGGCCGTCCTGTAAATCTCGGCGAAGTCCTGCCCGACGGCTCAAAAAGTGCAATCACCGTTACCACTGACCTTCAGGCGTATGGCTTGATCGTCACCGCCGAGCCCTACTTTGCGGTCACCATGCCAAGCGACGTGGTGGTATTGCAGAACTATCCCCTCGCCGATAAGACGCAGGGCATCATCGAAACGATCAACGCGCACGTATCCTTGCTGCCCCGTGGCGCCTATTCGCAAACCGCCGGGGAACATACGGTCCTGAATCCGATTACGCGCAATGATAAATCCCCGCTCGAACTCTACGAGGCGATCAACGCTGTGCAGATCGCAGCCGCCGCAGGTGCGAGGAAGTACGCCCCCGACACGTTCTCCACCGCCTCGCAGGACTTACAGAATGCCCAGGACATGGACTCGCATAAAAGCGAGCGCAAACAGGAGATCACCTACGCGCGCGAAGCAGTTCAGGCCTCCGAGGATGCGCGTATCATGACTATCCGCAAGATGAAGGCCGAGGATGAGGAGCGTCAGCACGAGGCCGCGCAGCAGGCAGTGCAGCAGTCGAACGAGGCGGCCCAGCAGGCAGCTCTCCAGGCCCAGCAGGCAGCCACCCAGCGAGCCGAGGCCGACGCGCGAGCTGCCCAGGCGGAGGCAGCTGCTGAAAAGGCCCGCGCCGACCAGGAAGCAGCGCAGCAGCAGGCCCGTCAGGCTACGGATCAGACCGAGCAGATGCGTGAGCGTCTGAAAGACCAGCTCAACGCCGTCCTCGCCACCCGCGAAACCGCGCGCGGACTCATCGTCAATATGTCCGACGTGCTCTTCGGCTTCAACCAATACAACCTGAAGCCGGATGCCCGCGAAAAGCTGGCTAAGGTTTCCGGCATCCTGCTCTCTTATCCCAACCTCAAGCTCCAGGTCGAGGGCTACACCGACAACATCGGTTCCGATGAATACAATGAAAAACTCTCCGACGAGCGCGCCGACGCGGTCCGTGATTACCTGGTGACGCAGGGCGTAGCCCAGACCAACATCAGCGCCGCCGGATACGGTAAGAGCGATCCGGTCGCCGACAACTCTACCTCTTCAGGCCGCGCGGAGAATCGCCGCGTCCAGCTTGTCGTCTCGGGCAACGCAATCGGCGTTCAGGAGAGTGCCCCGACCCCTGGTGGTCAATCGCTGAACCAGCCCCCGCCGCCGCAGCAGCTCTCGAAACCTTATGCGACCGGCGTGTCGAACGTGCCTCAGCAATAACCGTTTCGTTCAATCGGGCCGCTTTTCGGAGCGGCCTTTCTTTTGCAATCGAGTCAGGGTCCCCGTTCATCCAAAGGAACAGCAGTAGCACGAGGAGAAGAATGCGAATTGCTTTTCTTGGACTGGGAAAGATGGGCAGTGCCATTGCCCGGCAGCTCCTGAATGCCGGCCACGAACTTACCGTCTGGAACCGCACGCCCGCGAGCGCCGAGCAACTGAAGGGCTTGGGAGCGAAGCCGGCGGCAATACCATCCGAAGCGGTCGCTCACGCCGAAGTCGTTTTCACTATGGTGATGGACGATGCTGCTCTCCAGTCGATCGTCTTCGACGCCGGCTTGCTGAACGCCATGCGACCCGAGAGCATTCACGTTTCGCTGAGCACGATCAGCGTGAAGCTCTCTAACCAGCTCACCGAAGCGCATCGTGCCGCGGGCACGCTCTTTGCCGCCGCTCCGGTTTTCGGGCGCCCCAACGTGGCGGAAGAAGGCCGCTTATGGACCGTCACAGCTGGCGAAGCGCAGGCTATCGACAAGATTCGCCCTCTGCTCGAAACCTTCAGTCGCGGCGTAACCGTCGTTTCGGAGAAGCCCTCCGCGGCCCACGCGCTCAAACTCGGCGGAAATTTTCTCATCACCGGTATGATCGCTTCGCTCTCCGAGGGCTTGGTCTACGCCGAAGCGCTGGGCATAGAGCCACAGGTATATCTCGAGACCATCAACAACGCGCTCTTTCAATCCCCGTTTTATCAGGCATACGGCAAAATCATGCTTGATCCGCCCGAGCATCCCGGCGGAACCATCGCTATTGGCGAAAAAGATATTCGCCTCTTCCGCGAAGCCGCCAAATCTGCCGAGGTAAAAACGGAACTGGCCGACCTCTTCGAGGCGAATTTTCAGAGAGCTATCGACGCTGGCATGAAAGACGAAGACTGGGCTGCGGGATACTATCGTTTGGCGCAAAGCATGACGGACAGCGTCTCGTAACTTACGATTATCTGCATGAACAACTTGAACGGCTCCATTGTCTTTATTACCGGGGCGAGCGCAGGCATTGGCGAGGCCTGCGCCTTCGCCTTCGCTCGCGAAGGTGCGCGCCTGCTGCTCTCCGCGCGCCGTCTGAACCGCCTCGAGGAGATGAAGCCGCGGCTGCTCGAAGCTGGCGCGTCTGATGTACACACGTTTGCTCTCGACGTCCGCAACCGCAGCGCGGTCGAGAGTGCAATCGCCAGCCTCCCGCCCGACTGGCACGGGATTGAAATCCTGGTAAACAACGCCGGGTTAAGCCGCGGGCTCAACAAGCTCTACGAGGGCAATCCCGACGACTGGGACGAGATGATCGACACCAACGTCAAGGGGCTGCTCTACGTTACCCGCACGGTTGTTCCCGGAATGGTTGCGCGCGGCAAGGGGCACGTGATCAGCCTGGGATCGACTGCGGGTGAAATCACCTATCCGAACGGCGCGGTCTACTGCGCCAGCAAAGCTGCGGAGCGCGCCATCAATGATGGTTTGCGTCAGGACGTTCTGGGAACGCCGGTGCGGGTTACGAGCGTTGATCCCGGCATGGTTGAAACCGACTTCAGCCTCGTGCGCTTCCACGGCGATACCGAGCGCGCTGCGAAGGTCTATCAAGGGCTCACGCCGCTCACGCCGGCCGATATCGCCGATGCCATCGTCTGGTCGGCGACGCGGCCCGCACACGTGAACATCGCGCGCGTGGTTATGACCACCATCGACCAGGCGAACTCTCTGCTCTTCAACCGCAACCAGTCGTGAGGTCTTTACTATGTATCAATCCGGGTTACGATATCCGGCTCAGCTGTTCTTCAATCTCGGCCAGAGCCGCCTGGAGAGCGGCACGGCGATGCGGATTCGAAGTGCGCTCGTTGAGGATCTGTTCGCGCTGCAGCTCCAGCGATTGGCGCTTCCTTTGTTTATTTGCGGCCTCGACCGATGCCCGCTGTGCCGTTTGCGACGGGCTCTTGCCGTCAGCCTGCCGCTCCGCTAGCTGTTCCTCGACAGATTTGCTTTCCCAACCACGCGCCATACTTTCATGTTAATGCCAATCGTTGCCTGGCCGTGAGATATTCAGCGGCACAGAGAGAGTTGCCGCCATCCATTCGTAATGGAGCTTGAAGATGAAAGTGTGGCAAATTCCTTCTTTTGGAATCGACAACATTGAGATCGTCGAGCGTCCGACCCCGAAGCCGGCGGCTGGACAGGTCCTGGTCAAAGTGCACGCCGTTTCTCTGAACTATCGCGACCTGCTCGTAGTGCTCGGCAAGTACAACCCGAAGCTCGCGCTGCCGCGCATTCCCTGTTCTGATGGGGCGGGAGAGGTGATCGCCATCGGCGACCGCGTAACAAGATGGAGGCCCGGCCGGCGCGTCGCGGGCATCTTCATGCAGAACTGGATCGAGGGCGCTCCCAGCGCGGAGAAGCAACGCGGCGCGCTCGGTGGCGATATCGACGGCATGATGGCGGAATATGTGGTGCTGGATCAAAATGGCCTTGTCGAAATCCCCGTACATCTTACGTGGGAAGAAGCGGCGACTCTTCCATGTGCGGGTGTAACAGCATGGAATGCGGTTGTTCATGCCGGACACGTCAAACCTGGCGATACCGTCGTAATCCAGGGGACCGGCGGAGTCTCAATCTTCGCCCTCCAGTTTGCGAGGTTGTTGGGGGCGCGCGTCCTCGGCACATCCAGCAACGACGAGAAGCTGCGGCGCGCGTACAACCTTGGCCTCAACTCCGGGCTCAACTACAAGAGCAATCCGGACTGGCCAACATGGGTGCTGGAGCAGACCGGCGGCGTAGGCGCCGACCTGGTCGTTGAAGTTGGAGGCGCAGGCACACTCGCTCAGTCGCTTAAGGCAATCCGCATCGGGGGAATCATTGCCCAGATCGGCGTCCTGAGCCAGTCAACCGAGCCGTTGGTCGTCTTTCCGATTCTGCACAAGCAGGTGCGTCTCAAGGGGATGTATGTGGGTTCTCGCGTCAACTTTGAAGAAATGAATAAGGCAATCGCGGTCAACTCGCTGAAACCAGTCGTCGATGAGGTGTTTGCATTTCACCGCTTCCAAAATGCTTTGCGAGCAACGGAGTCGGGATCGCATTTCGCCAAGCTGGTGGTCCGAGTCGCTGGATGAAAACTCCAGCTTTGGGCGAAGGCAACGTTTCTCTTTATCCGACATCTAATTTCTGCGGATTTGCTTGCTGCCTTAAGGCCGTTTTTTCATTCATCGCTTTGAGAGATTCGAAGGGGAGGGGAGTGCTCTTATGAGTGTTATTCGCGCAATCTTCAACTTCTTCCACGAGATTTGTCTTGGCTGCAGTCATGGCCATCTCACGCGCATCTTTACCGTAAAGCAGGAGACCTATAGGGTTTGCCTTGATTGCGGAAAACATATTCCGCACTCCCCGCAGACGATGCGCGCCCTGACTGCGCGTGAATTACGCCGAATGAAAGCTGCGCACGCTGGCGAACTGAAAGTGATGCCTTCGCCTGTTTCCAGCAGCGCCGCACTGCAGACTGTAGAACGCAAGTCGAGCGTGGCTTGAAGTAAGCCGATAGTCCTTCGGCACCGTCCAATTCGGCAAAGAGGCTTTTTTGCATCGGGTTACCTCTAGGGACTAATCCTTTAGGGTTAGCTAGCCCTTGTCTGCGCCTCGCCCATTTAGGATAATGACGGAGCCGCTCCCAACCTCCCCGCCGTTACCCTATGTTCAAGCGACTCAGTCCGAAGATCGCGCTATCCCTGGCCACACTTGTGTTGTTCGTAGCCGGATGCGGAACTGGCCAGCTCTCTGGCGTGAGCGCTGCCGGCGGC
>Ga0335074_10004470_pt1 | contig 19239 bp, 10 predicted proteins | sample Lox_Sample_23_FD_206715 | JGI IMG/M metagenome (GOLD analysis project Ga0335074, IMG submission 206715) | Soil microbial communities from Loxahatchee National Wildlife Refuge, Florida, United States - Lox_Sample_2.3 | ecosystem: Environmental > Terrestrial > Soil > Wetlands | place: USA... | reverse complement strand
GGACAGCCACCGTCACGGATCCCTTTGGACGCCCACATCGGCTAAGTATGCCGTCCGGCTTGTGCCGTGCGGGCAAGCGTCAGCTCTCGGGCACGGCGAACAGCAGCTCAACGTAATCAACAGGGATCGGCCCCATACCGGCCGGCAGGTTCGGTGATACCCGCTGCTCGCGGTGCCGCTGGATCCTGGCACCCATATTTGGCTGCTCTGTGCCAGTGCCGGGTCAATCAGATGATCATCCAGTCTCGCAAATATTCGTCTGGCGCCTTCTTCGGTAGCTGTTATCGTTCCGGTTCCGGCTGGTTGGTGACGGAATGCGACCGACCGGTGTAGTTGATGTGGGTGCCCGCTTAATCGCTGGGACCCGCGGCTGGCCCAGCTCTTCGGGTCTCAGCCCGGCCGGGTGATGCCCGATGACCATTGCCGTCCCATCCACTGCCCTCGCTACGATCCAGCCCGCCTTCACCGATGCCGGACGGCTCGCCCTCGCCGGGTTCCCTGGCCGGCGACCGCGGCCTGACCCGCGACGCATACGCCCTGGACCTGCGCCAGTTCACCAGCTGGTGCCGCAGCCCGGTCCCTGAACCTGCCCACGGTCCGCCGCGCCGACATCGAAGGCTTCGCCCGGGACCTGCAAGCCCGGGGCCGGGCCCGGGCGACCGTGACCCGGCGCCGGCCTCGAGCACCTCGGCATGGAACGCGGCCACCGGACGCTGACCAAGGTGGTCGCCATCCCGCTGGCGCCGCGCACCGCCGACCGATCGACCTGGCCACCGCCGAGCGCAACAGACGGGCCGGTGTTCCTGCCCTAGTGACCGGGCCCGCGGCAGCCTGGACCGGCACGCGACACATCGTCGCCGCGTACGTCGCGGGCGCCGCCAGATAACCTGCCTGGCTCCAGCAGCTCCGCCTGGCGGCCGCAGCTGCCAGGCGGACCGCGGCGGGTCCGGGATGCGGCCGATTGGGGCGGCTGGGGAGAGCCGGCAGGGATAGGCTCTGCGGCGAGGCGGGAATGACCGTCGGCTGGGACAAGTTGGGGAATACCCGGGACCGCTTGCCCGCGCCGTTGGATGTCAGGCTGGTAGCCGCGCCGGGTCCCGGGCCGGCATCTGGCTGGATGGAAGGACACCGCTCGTGACCGACTGGAACACCAAGATCATCGAGGAGTTCCGGGCGAATGGGGGCGCCGTAGGCGGCCAGTTCGCCGGTGCCCCGCTGCTGCTATTGCACACCGTGGGAGCCAGGAGCGGCCAGCGGCGGGTCAACCCGGTGATGTACCAGAAGGTCGACGGCGGCTACGCCGTCTTCGCCAGCAAGGCCGGCGCACCGGTCAACCCTGACTGGTATCACAACCTTCTGGCGCACCCTCAGGTGACAGCGGAGATCGGGACCGAAACCGTGGAGCTGGCCGCCCGTGTGGCCGGCGGGGACGAGCGGGAGCGCATCTGGGCTGCGCAGAAGGCTGCCTACCCGGGGTTTGCTGACTACGAGCGGAAGACCACCCGCCAGATCCCGGTCATCGTGCTTGAGCCCGCCCGGTGATGAGATAGCGCGCCTCGGCTGTGCGGGACGTGGCCGAGGTTCAGCCGGCCGTGCACGGTCCGGGCGATCTCCCGGTCCGGCTCGAACGTGACGGTTTCCGCGGTGACGTCGTACAGGCCGAGGGGGTAGTCGTTGAGTGCTTCCCGGGCCTTGTGCACCACGAAGGTGTTTGCCACGTTGGCGACAATGTCCCCGCTGGCCTCCATCAGCATGCCGGAGTGTCGATGGCGACGTACCCGCGCGGATCGGTGAGCACGGCGAAGATCTCGCCCGCTGATACGGCCACTGCCCGCTGCACTTCGAGTCGTTCGGGCATGTGCCGATTGTCGCGCGGCCAGCCAGGACGATCGGCACCGGCACCCCGGGAGGAACTGGTCTTCTGCTGGTTTTACCGCAACTGTCCGTCCCGGCCTCGGCGTCTGTCAGCTGACGGCGTGCATGACCGGCTATGCGCGGTGCTGCCGGCCGAGCGCGCCGGCCACGACTCGGCGCGTAGTACCGGTACCTGGTGTCCACCCCGGCACGGCGCGGCTGGGCCGAGGGCCAGCGAGGAAAAGCCGGTGTGGCCGCAACCCGCCGGCCTGTGCGGCGTCTGAAGGATTAGACCCGGCGACCGGGAGGCCAGCGATGCTCGAGCCAGGGGCAGCAGCCAGGGGGATGGGCCGTGCGACTGCGGCGCTGGCCTGCCTGGCGGTCCTGGCCGCGTGCGGCTCGGCGGGCGGGGCAGCGGGCACGGCGGGAGGGGTGCCAAGCGCGGGCGCTGTCGCTGGTCCGGCTTCGGGCGCCGGTGCGGCCAGCCAGGCCAGAACGGGCTCCGCCAGTTCACCGCCGGCCGGCCCGCCCGCGGCCGGGGCCGATGTGAAGCATTTCGACTTCCTGAACGGCGTGTCGTGTGCCTCCCCCGCCAACTGCACCGCGGTCGGCGATTACTACCGGACGGGCGCCGGCCCGCAAGCGACGCTCATCGAGCGGTGGAACGGCACGGCATGGCGGGTCGAGGCGTCGCCCAGCATCGGCCGGGCCAGCACCTTGGACAGCGTGTCGTGCCCCGGCGCCGCCAGCTGCACCGCCGTCGGATCGCTCATCCTCGGCTGGAACGGCCGGACCTGGACGGTCGAACTCCGGTCCAGCCCGTTCACCAGCGTCTCCTGCGCGACACCCAGCTCGTGCATGGCCGTCGGCGTCAGCGGCGGCATGCCGGAGTCCGGGTACTTCGACGGCACGACCTGGACGCTGCAGCCGATGCTCCTTCCGCCGCACCCGGCCCAAAGCATCACGCTGGCCGGCATCTCCTGCCCCGGGCCGGGCTTTTGCATGGCGGTCGGGGACTACTCCTATGGCGTGGGCGCCATGCCCAGCCCCACGGCCAGGGACAAGACCTTCGCCGAGCGGTGGAACGGATCATCCTGGCAGTTCATCGGCACGGTCGACGTGGCGAGCTGGAACCAGCTCAGCGCCGTCTCGTGTACCTCACCGGGCGCGTGCACCGCGGTCGGCAGCAGCGGATCGGGGCAGTTCGCGCTCGCCGAGCGCTGGGACGGCTCGAAGTGGACCATCCAGCACGTGCCCGACGTGAACCCGGCCGGCTACTCCCAGCTGACCGCCGTGTCGTGCAGCTCGCCCAGCGCCTGCATGGCGGTGGGCACCTACGACGTGGCAGCCAGCGCCATCGCCGAGTCGTGGAACGGCGCCGCCTGGCAGCTGCACTCGATGCCGGGCCCGCCCCGGCCACAGCCATCCGTCCGGCCCGCCGGCCTTTCGTGCACCGGACCCGCCGCCTGCGTCGCGGTCGGCACCGACGGCCGCACCCTCGCCGAGATCTGGGCCGACGGCAACTGGCAGATCACGCCCACCCCCAGCCCGTAGCCAGGCCCAGGAGCCACGTGATTGAGTATTCCGCTTCGTACATAGATTCGAGCGGATGACTTACTCAACACGCATGTGCGGTCGCGTGAGGGCCTGTACCGGCAGAGCCCAACCTACGCTTCTGCCTCTGCGGGCCGGGCGGCCGCCAGACGGGCGGCCACTCCCCCGCTGACTCGGACCTCCTGTGAACCCGGCTGGCCGGCTTTGATCCGGTTGATGTCTTGGCTGCTGGCCGCGAGCACAATCGACCGTAGGCGGTCAGTTGACCAGACACGGCGGAGCTGGATAACCGGCTCCGGGCTACTGAACAGCCAACCACGGGGAGCAAGATAGTGAGGAGCGCGAGCAGGTGAGGATCCGGCGGCCCTGACGGGGTCCGCGGATCCGCGCACAGCTTCGGTCAGGAGGAGGGGTACCGATGAATGGCCACCCGGACGCCGCCCGCGTGGGTGGGTCGTTTGATTTCGTCGTGGTCGGGGGCGGTTCGGCGGGAGCGGTCGTCGCGAGCCGGCTCTCCGAGGATCCGGGGTGCCGGGTTGCGCTGCTCGAGGCGGGCGGCCCGCCGCCGCCTGTGGAGCTGATGCCCGCCGCTTGCCCGGTGTTGCAGCAGAACCCGGAGACGGACTGGATGTACACCGCGGATGCGGGCGGCTGCGGCCTGGGATTGACCGGTGGCAGGATGATGGTGCCTCGCGGCAGGATGCTCGGCGGTTCTTCGGGGATCAACTACATGGCCTACGTCCGTGGCCATCCGGGCGATTTCGATTCCTGGGCTGCGGGCGGCGCCGCTGGGTGGAGTTATGCCGAGGTCCTGCCTTATTTCAAGAAGAGCGAGGGTCTGGCGCCGAGCAGCGACATCATTATCGACGCCGAGGCCCACAACGAGCAGGGTCCTGTTGGCGTGTCGGTGCGAGCTCCGGTGCTGACCGCCGCCGAGGAGTTCGTCGCGGCCGCTGTAGCGGCCGGGATCCCTCGCGGGGACTACAACGGCCGCGACCGGGGCGGCCCGGCTGGGGTTGTGTCGCTGTTGCAGACCACGACGCGCGCCGGCAGGAGGTCCAGCACGTACCATGCGTTCCTCGAAGGCGCGGCCGGGCAGCGGCCGAATCTGGAGGTGATCTGCGGCGCGCAGGTCACCAGGGTGATCCTGGAGGGCGGCCCCGGCGGGCTGCGGGCCACCGGGGTCGAGTACCGCAGCGGTGACGGCGCGACCGTCGTCGTCCACGCCGCCAAGGAGGTGATCCTGAGCGCAGGAGCCGTGGGTTCACCCCAGATCCTGATGCTGTCCGGTATCGGGCCCGAGAGCGAGCTGGAAGCGGCGGGCGTCGCCTGCCGGCTTGACGCTGCCGAGGTCGGAAAGCACCTCAAGGACCATCTGCAGGTCGGCCTCGTCTTCCCGGCGCCAGGGGCAGGGATCTCCATGATGCAGATGGGCCTGTCGATGGGCCCTGACGCGCTGCGGGCGCCCGCGGGGCCGTTGCCCGCCGACCCGGCCGAAGATGCCAACTTGGGCGAGGAACTCCAGGCGGTCAAGGCTGAGGCCGAGCGGCGCTTGACAGAGTGGGCCACCACCGGCCGCGGCCTGGTGTCGTCGTCGCTTTATGAGGCGTGCGCCTGGTTTTCGACCGGTCTCGGCGACCGCCACACCCACGACGCCCAGCTTGCTCTCTTCGCGTGCGGCTATAACCGGGATATCTGGCAGCACTGCCTGCGGGTCGACCCGGACCGGTACTTCGATGACGCTGATGCGCGCCTGGCCCCCGACGCCGAGACCGTGATCATCCTGGCCAACCCCGTACAGCCCCATAGCGAAGGTGAGGTCGTCCTGGCCAGCGCCGACCCCCTCGATCATCCCGACATCCGGATGAACTACTACGGTGATCCCTACGACATGCAGGTTATGGTCGCCGTCCTGCGGCGGGCGCTCGAGGTCGCCAAGCACTGGGCCGCGCACCGGCAGATCGGCCCGCTGCTGGTACCACCTGGCCTGGCAGCTGAACACGGATACGTCACAGGCGACACCCCGAGCGATGCACTGCTCGAAGACCTTGCCCGCCACTATTCGTTCACCGTGTACCACCTGACCAGCACCTGCCGGATAGGAAGCGTGGTCGATCCCCGCCTGCGGGTAATCGGGGCGGCGGGTCTGCGAGTGGCCGACGCCAGCGTTATGCCGAATACCACCAGCGGCAATACCAACGCCGCCTCGATCATGATCGGCGAAAAGGCGGCCGAGATGATCGCCGCCGAGCACGGTGTCCACCTGAAACAGTTTGCAGAGCCACCGCGATGAGCCCGCCCACGCTGAGATTCCTGGCTCCGGCCTATCACCAGACTGACGCTGAGTGATCTTTCCGGGTAACGAGCTACCGGATCGTGAACATCCGTCCATTCGCTTTGGCCGGAGATGTCTTGGAGAAGGAGCCTGAGCCGGGCTGGCGGCTCCTCCTCCGGGAAGACGTCTTGAATCAATGCGAGAACATCGGGAACGGTGTGCAGATTCAGTACCTCTGTGAGCTGGTGAGACCGCGAAGACCCGAAGGCCGGGGCGGTCGAATACCCGCGATGCCGACGGATCCCCGCCGGGCGCGCGGCTTGAGCAGAGCACCGACATCTTGGGGTGGCCCGGCGCGAATCGTAAGCCATGGCAAGATGCTCGGCCGGGCCGGCCGAACGACATGTCCCATCGCTCATCACCACTCGGGATCGGCGCATCTTCGAGCAATCCCAGACGTACCCCGAATGGCTACCCGGTGGTGCTCCCGGAGGAACTGGACGACCAGCCGGCATCGCGACAGAGAACGCGCGTCCGCTGAGCGCGGGAGCCAGGTATGGGAGCCGACGTCTTCAGATGCTCCCGGCTCAGCGCGACCCAGTCAGATTGTCCTCGCAGGTCACGGGCTCCCCGTTGGCCCACGACGGCGGCATCCTGCGATGGCGTGTTACCCGGGATCCGGGCTCGCAGCCGCAGCCAGAGTGCGCTGCATCCCCCGCCGGACCGCGTCGATCAGGTAGGACCGCAGTCGAGCCGGGGGGACGATGGCCTGGACCGAACCCATCTGGTGGGCCCGCTCGATGTTGTGTACGCGGTCGAACTCGTCGGCGATCTGCCCGAGCTTCTCGGCGTGCACTGCGGGCCAGAGCGACGCCAACTCGGCGCGCAGCCGGGATGCCTCATCCTCGTCCCCGCCGGAGGTGGCCTCGGCGATGCTCGCTTGCAGGTCGGCCACCCGGGGATCGGCCGACGTGCGCTTACTGACCTCCGCGGCGAAAACCACCGCAGCGGCAGGCGCTCCGCCGATCACCGAGGCGTAAGAGCCCGCCACGGCGGCAACCTCCATGGTGTCGTTGAGCGTCCCGGAGAACACCACGAACGCCCCGCCGTGATAGCGCGAAACCACGCAGAACACGATCGGGCCGTCGAAGTTGACCACGGCGCGGCCTATCTCCGCGCCGTACTCCAGCTGAAGCCGACGCAGCGACTCCGGCGAGCCGTCGAACCCGGACAGGTTGGCCAGGATCACCAGCGGGCGGTTCCCGCTGGCCGCGTTAATCGCCCGCGCCGTCTTCTTCGACGACAGGGGGAACAGCGTGCCAGCGGTCCACTGCGACGGGCCGTCCACTGGGCGGAGCCCATGCCGGGGTAGCGGCCGGGACTCGAATCCGATCATCTCGACCGGCTGACCGCCCAGGTGCGCGTCGAGCACCACGGCCGACTCGGCGTCGGCCATGTCGGCCCAGCGTTCCAGCGTCGGGTGGTCGGCGTCGGCCACGCCGCGCAGCAGTGAGCGGATGTCGAAGGGCTTCTTCCGCTCGGGGTTGGTCGCAGCGTCGAAGATCTGGCCGAGCGCGCCGAACTCGGTACCCGTACCGGAGTGCGGCGACGCCGAGATGTCCCGGTCCGCAGGGTCGCGGGTCGGCGCAGGCCGGGGAAAGCGTTCGCCAGAAGCCACGTAGGTGTGCTCGTAGTGCGCCAGCAGGACGTCAATGGCCGCGGACAGGTCGGGGGCCCAATACTGGGCCTCACCGTTGGGCCCCATGATCCGGTCGTAGCCGCCGATGCCGAAGTTGTCTTCGGCCGAAACCCCGCCGGAGTAATCCAGCGACTGCTTCCCGGTCAACACCATGGCCGAGTCCGGGGTCATGATCAGGATGCCCTTGGTGTGCATCAGCATCGTGGCCTCGGCGTTCCAGTACGGCTGGGCGCCGACGTTGATGCCGGTGACCACAACGTTGATCTCGCCACCGTCCCGGGTGAATTCGACGATCCCGCGCAGCGCCCGGGAGATCCAGTCCATCGCCTCGGTGCCAGAGTCCATGGAGATCTTCGCTCCTGCCGAGATGGCGAACCACTCCACAGGTGCGTGCAGCCGCCGCGCCAGGTCAAGGGCGGCGATCACACGGCGGCACTCCGGTTCAGCCAGCGCGCCCAGCGCGCGGGTCGGGTCGCCCATCAGCACGACCCGGCGCATCCCCTCCGGGTAGCGCATGGTCGGCGTGCTGACCACGCCAAGCACCAGGTTCGCGGTATTCAGCCCAGGCTCCCGGTCCACCGGCACCGGGGAGCCCGACTCGTCGAGGTCGTATTCGGCGAACGTGCCCAGGGCGCCGCCAGGATCCGGTGACCGGGTGATCAGCGGAATGAGCTCGTACGGGTAGACGGTGCCGCGGCGGCGGGCCCGGATCACTTTCTGCGTGTAGGAGTCCAGCTCGCGCAGCGGCTCCAGCGGCGGGTCGGTCACCCGCACCGTCAGCCCGGCGCCCGGCGGCCGGGACATCCGCAGCATCTGCTCACGGACCCCTCCGTCCTGGGAAGCCGCCTTGAACTGCACCATTACCTGCTCCAGGCCGAGGCCCTCGGTGCGCGCCGCGAGCGAACTGATCACCTGGTCGAGCTCGCCGACAGCGGCGTCCACCACCGGCCAGACGTAGAGCTTGACGCGATTCCAGTCCAGCCTGGCCAGCTCGCGGTCGGCCGAACGGGCCGCGCGCAAGCTGTCCAGGCAGTCGTCCAGGGTACGCTCGAGCTGCGGCAGGCTGCGGACCCGCCGGTCCTCGTCGCGCACGATGGTCAGGTCGCGGACGTCGGCTAGGACCATCAGCCGCTGATCGTCGGGCATCTCGCGACCCCGGATGCGGAACAGGTGCACGTCGGGTGCTGAGGGTAGCCGGGCCAGCTCGAACCGGGAAAACCGCCACAGGCCCAGGCGTTCGGCGATCATCGGATGCAGGTCGCGCTGCGTGCGATCCTCCTCCGGCATACCGTCCGGTCCCGGTCGGAAGGTGAACCAGGCCGGCCAGCCGTCACCCGGCCTGCGCACCGCTACGGCGACCCGTTCGACCGCGGGCGGGATGACGTCGAGCTTGCCGCGGATCCGCCGGGCGCGAGCGTCGGGGTCTCCGTCGGCCTGGTCCCCGGGGGTCTGGGAGGTCACGAAGAGGTCGACGAGTACGGTACGGCGGCCCGGGAGAGCGCTGGCCAGCTCGGACAGGTCGGATTCCGCCGCGCTTTCCGTGCCCTCGGCCACGGTCGCGATAACCAGGTAATCCTCTCCGTGGTGCGTGTATTCGGCGGTCAGCAGCGGGCGGCCGCTGCGCTCGGTGACCTGTACGTTCTGCAGATGCCTGATCTGGTAGTAGCGCCGGGTCATCACCTCGAGCATGACCGCGTGATCCCGCTCGGTGAAGATGCCAAGGATCGGCACGCCGGAGGCGACGATGGCCTCGATCTGGGCCGCCCTGGCCCGGGGGTCAGACGGCAGGTGGTCGACCATCGCGCCCACCTGCTGCTGGGCCCTGGCTCGATCGGCGGCGATGGCCGGGGCGTCGAAGCACCGGAACCGGACCTGCCGGGCCAGGTCGCCGACGGCGGGGTGGCGCAGCTGGGTGGCCGACACCAGCTGATCGATGACCCGCCGGTAGTCGTCACGGGCGTCGCCGGGCAGCGATTGCGGGTCGCGCAGCCGCCAGCGCAGCAGTTCGGCAACGACCGGTACGTGAATGGCCGCGCGACGGTGGGCCAGGAAGATCCGGTACAGCGCCGGTTCGAGCTCGGGCGAGGGATCAAGCCCTGTAACGCCGTAATGGGCGAGGGTCCGGCGCAGCTTGATCCGGAACGACTCCGGCAGGCCTTCCGTGTCGGCGTCCCTGGAACGCAGGTAGCCATGCAGGTACTCCTGCTGGTTGTGAGCGGCCTCGGCGTCCACCGCGGCAGCGTCGTCGGCTTCGTCCCGGAGAGTCTCGCTGGGCACCCGGCGGTTGCGCCACAGCGCGGAAATATCGGTGAAGATCCGCAGGATCTCGGTCTCGCCGGCCAGCAGCCTGGGGTCGCCGGCCGGAAGCTCGTCTCGCGCGGTGGCCAGCCTGTCCAGCTGCCGCCCGGCCTCGGCCCGATCGATGTCGAAGCCGAGCACCATGGAGCGGAGGGCGGCCAGCGCGTCGGCGGCGGCCACTGCCGCCGGATCGCGCTCGTCCCGGCCCACGTCGGCTAGCGCGCTCAGGTCGACCCGGGCATCCGACTCGCGACCTCCGGTCTCGAGGTCTGAATCCTGGTCGATCCTGACCAGCTTGGTGCCTGTCTCGACCTGGGTGTTGACGTCGACGAGCACCTCGGCGATCCGGCCGGCCCCCGGGGCGCGCAGCGCAGTCTCCAGCTTCATGCTCTCCACGATGGCCACGACGTCGCCCTCCGCGACCTCGTCGCCGACGCCGACTGTTATGGCCACCACCATGGCCGGGGCCGGGGCGCGGACCAGCCCGGCCTCGCCGCCGGAGATCCGGTGCACCGCTCCGTCGACCTCCACTAGATAGTCCGGGCCCTGCGCGACCGAGAGCACGTCGAAGTGCTGGTCGCCGATGCGGAGGGCGAGCTCGAACCGGCCCGAACGCTCGACATCGACCTCTACCGCGCGGCCGTCAAGCTCCACCCGGTACCGGGTCGGCCGGGGCCGGGACACCCTGAGCCGGTAGGCCTCGGAGCCGACGCGGACGTCAGCCTGATGCCACGTCTCGTGCCCCACCTCTGGGCGGCCGTGTTCGGCGGAGGTGAGCAGCCGGTCCTGCTGGCGTCGAGCGTGCGCCTCGTAAGCCTCGAAGGCAGTGGCCAGCAACGCGACGTCAGCCCGCCGCGGCGGGGCGTAGCCGTCGGCCATCATCGTGTCCAGCCAGGTCGTGTCGACCTCGCCGCGGACGAACTCCGGCCGGTTCAGCAGGTCGAGCAGGAAGCCCTTGTTCGTGGTCCCGCCGTTGATCACCGTGGCCGTCTGCCGGAGCGCGCGAGACAGCCTGGCACGGGCCTCGGGACGGTCCCGGCCCCAGGCGATTACCTTGGCAATCATCGAGTCGAACTGCGGCGGGATGACGTCACCTGCCGAGACCCCGGTGTCGACCCTGATCCCCGGGCCCGCGGGCAGCGCCAGGTGCTCGATCAGGCCTGGCGCGGGAGCGAAGTCACGCTCCGGGTCCTCGGCGGTCAGCCGGGCCTCGATGGCGTGCCCGTATACCGGCGGCTCGCCGGGCCCGATCTCGGCCAGCGCGCCGCCGGCCGCGATGTGCAGCTGCAGCTTGACGATGTCCAAGCCGGTGGTCGCCTCGGTGACCGGATGCTCGACCTGCAGCCGGGTGTTGACCTCCAGGAACGACAGCAGTTGCTCGCGCGGCTCGTAGAGGAACTCCACGGTCGCCGCGTTAACGTACCCGGCGGCCCGGATCAGCCCAGCGGCGTGGGCGCGTACCATCTTCTCCTGCTCAGCATCCAGGGCTGTGGAGGCGGACTCCTCAATCACCTTCTGATTGCGCCGCTGCACGCTGCAGTCCCGGACGCCCAGCGTCCATACCGTGCCCTTGGCGTCGGCCACGACCTGCACCTCGACGTGGTGGCCGCCGCGGATGGCGCGCTCGAGGAACACGGTCGCGTCGCCGGCCGTCTTCGACGCCTCCGAGCTGGCCCGCTCGAACGCCTCGCCGAGCTGCTCGGGCGACCGGACGAGCCGGATCCCGCGACCGCCGCCGCCGGCGGTCGCCTTGACCATCAGCGGGTAGCCGATCGACTCGGCTTTCACCCGCGCGTCGGCCAGGTCAGCCACCGGGCCGCCGCTCCACGCCGCGACCGGCACGCCGGCATCGGAGGCCAGCCGCTTGGATTCGATCTTGTCGCCGAGCCTACGCATGACGTCGGCCGGCGGACCGATGAAAGTGATCCCCAGCCGCTCGCACAGCTCGGCGAACTCGGCCTTCTCCGACACGAACCCCCAGCCCGGCCACACCGCGTCGGCACGGCACTCCCGCAGCGCACGCTCCAGTTCGGCGTAGTCCAGGTAGGGGCTCGCGGCGCCGGAAATGGACAAGGCCTCGCCGGCATCCGCCGGGCCGATAAGCACCGCCTCGTCCGCCTCGCGTACGAAGGTCGCACGCCGGTCGGCGGCGGTGTAGAGGGCGATGACGCGCAGCGGCGGCTGTCCCTCGCTGTTCCACTCCCGGACGGCGTTGATCAGCCGCACGGCCGGCTCGCCCCGGTTGACCACCGCGACTCGGCCGAACCGGCCCCGGCTGTTGGTGCTCATCGCCTCACCCGCCGAAGGCCGCGTGCATGTCGTCGCTGGTGCCCCCGGCGACCGGCGGCGGCGTCGCCGTGTCCTGGATGACGTCCAGGACCACCTCGTCGGCCACGATGGCCGGGTCAAACTGCAGCACGGCGTAGCCGCCGACCGCGCCGGCCCCGAAGCCAGGCGCGAAGACCCTGGTCCGGCTGGACACAACGCCGTCGCGCACGGCGTCGAAGAGGGCTATCGGGATGCTCGCCGCCGACACGTTCCCCATCCGGTCCACGTTGAAGTACAGCTGGTCGGCGGACAGCCCGGCCTTGCCGGCCAGATTGAGGATCATCGTCTTGTTGGCCTGGTGCGGCACGATCAGCTCGATACCCTCGAGCAGCGTGCGCCCGGGGTCGTCGGGATCGGGAAGCTGGCCGAGCTCATCCAGCATCTGGACCAAGTAGCGCTGCACCAGCGACTTGACCTCAGGGCCGTACACGGTGATGTCGTTGTCGAAGTCCCGGTTCGGCCAGATGATCGAGTTGACCTCGGTGTGCGGCCCGCTGGCGTAGGTCTGCACGACCTCCACGTCGCCCGGGTGGCCGTCCGGCGCCGGGCCGATGACCATGGCCGCCGCCCCGTCGCCGAAGATCATCCGGGAGGTGCGGACGCCGCCGATCTTGTCGGAGAATTTCTCCACACAGACCAGCAGCACCGGCCGACCAACCTCCTGGAGCTGCCGGATGGCCTCCGCCATCCCGTAGGGCAGCCCCGCGCACGCGGCGACCAGGTCGGCGGAGGTATGGGTCTGCAGCAGGCCAAGCTCGCCGGAGATCCAGCACGCGATGGACGGGATCAACCGGTTGCTGGTGCAGGTGCTGACCAGCACGGCGCCGATTTCCTGCGGAGTGCGGCCGGATTTGGCCAGCGCCGCCCGGACCGCGGCCAGGGCCAGTTGCTCGGGCTCCCGGCTGGTGTAGCGGCGCTGATCGATCCCGGTTTTCGCGCTGATCTCCGCAGCGCTCATCGGCGACCACGAGAAGCTCGCGTTCCTGATCACGTCGTCGTTGCTGCAGATGTGCTCGCCGCGCACGATCGCCAGAGCCTCGATTTTCGGCTGGATCCGGAACGCCTCCCGGATCTGGACTGGAGGATAGGACCTCACCGGAGCGACGGCCTTGGCGGGCCCGCTCTGGCTTGCCACCGTAGCCGACTTTGGCTCGCCGCCCGCCGACCGCCTGACTCGCTCGATGAAGGCCAGGACATCGCGGTTGCGCGGATGGAGCGCGACTACGAAGTCATCGTCGCCGATCTCGCCTGGCCCGCGGAGCTCGGTGCGGGCCCGATCCCACGGGTACTGGTTGTGCAGCACCATGGCCCAGCGCATCAGCGCCTCGAGTTCCGGCACGTCCTCGTGGGCGTCGAGAATCTGCTCGAAGGTGAACACCGGGTAGTCCGGGTCATGGTCCGGCATCACGAACGTCAGGGCCCCCGGCTGGCTGAGAAACTGCGCCACGGTCGGCTTGATCGCGGGCAGTTCGGTGGCGTGGTGAAGCTTGGTCCGGAACACGCCGAACAGCAGGTCGAACACTCTGTCCTCGGTCCCGGCGTCCCACGCCGCGGGCAGCTCGCGAAAGGCGCGTTCGACTGCGGTCACCTTCCGCTCGCTGTCCTCCCACGGGGTCAGCACCGGCAGGAAAACGTCGTCGCGGGCCTTGGGCAGGTCACGCCACCGGGTCGGCCGCTTGTCGAACATGGTGAGCGCGTACCGGTTAACCCAGAACAGGTTCTGCCCCAGGTCACGCAGTAGCTCGAAGCGCCCCGGGTAGGCGCCGGCCTGGACCCGGGCCAGGATGTCGGTACCGGTCGGCGCCTTGGCCTCGAAGTCCCGGCCGATCACTGCGGTGAACTGGTCGAGAGTCTCCAGTACCGCGAAATCCAGCTCGCCGAGGAAGTTAGCTGGGAACACCAGCCGACCGTGCGTATTGATCACGAAGGGTTTCACATGCCATCTCCTGGACGAGCCATTTATCCGCCGACCGCCTGTCCGAGCGGCGCGGCACGGTTCCGGGTCGGGTCCTGGCACCGTATCTACTGCCGTACCCGAAATCCGCTGAGCATGCGTGTCCGCCGGGCAAATCGTCTCAGTCGGAATGAATCCGGACAACTCTCGTCCCTGTGATCCGCGAGCCTGGTACCAGCGGCAGCCCGGGCCGACCGTGCCAGGGCGCCGCCGTCAGCCCAAGGAACGAGCGGCGGTAGAAGGCAGCCAGCGGCCAGTTGTATCGAGTGGGACCGCGAGGCCTGCAGCGAGCGCGTCGGCGGTCCCGAAGAAGCCGAACGGCGCCGTAAGGCACTGATGGCCCGGCAAGGCGGCCAGCGGCTCGCCGGGAAACGCGAGCAACCCAGCGCATGCCCAGCCAGCTTGCGGCTGCCGTTCGGGCGACGTGAACTTGGCGCATGGTCAAGATATCGCGCCTTGCGCGTGGAACCCGGCCCCGGCCTGCGGTCAGATGACTGAAACGCAGCGCGCGGGCGCGGGAAACTCTTGACAACCGCCGCCGACCCGCAATCTGCGTTTGGGCGAATTATGTGAAACGGCAGCCTTCATGAACATATCTGAGCGACCTGTTCAGCTTCGTCGCACGGGGAGAATGTAGCGTTCGGGGAAGCAGCGCCCGTTAATATCAGATAAGCGCCTCAAAGATCTTCTTGTTTCTGAACTGATTCCCCAACTGACCCACAGACGCCAGGTTGACCACTAGCACCGATAACTAAATTGGCCAGCGGCAGCATCGTCGGGCTTACCGAGCCTCAGTTCGCATCGGCGACACTGCGTGGGCAAGGAGACTGCTGATCAGCCTTAACCAGCCTGGCTCGCTTAACCATCGAGTGCGGGCGCTGAGTGCGACGATGACGTAAGAGCGCATTCTGGCCAGGTACTCACTCTGGTCGACCGAGCTAAAATCTCATGCTAGAACAGGCTGACCTGCAGTGATAAGCACTTACCCCACTCTGGAGCCACCGGGCCGCTTGCATTGCGGTGATTGACCTCATACCCTCTCAATAGTTATCGCTGCTACATGGCGAAATACCGTATCAACGGATGGGGGAAACACGATGAGCAATCCAATTACCGTTGCCCCGGCCGGCTTCCGTGTTGTCTCGGTGGCCTGCGACGATTACGTGAACTTGGCCTGGGACAAGCTCACACCGCCAGCCGGCGAGGGACCGGTCACGTCCTACACAATTGCTTGGGGACCCACTTCCGGCAGCCAGGCATACAAGTACACCGTAGGCCCGGACGAGACCGCGGTGACCATCGGCGGCGTGGGCGGTGGCGCTGCCGGCAAGCACTACTTCGAACTGTGGGCAAACCCGGCCCCGACGGGGGGCCCGCATGCCGGGCCAGTCGAGGCCACCACGTCCTAAAGACGATGGCATCCCGACGGTCGGCACCAATATTGGCTGGCATGCAGGCAAGTGCATAGTCATGCGAGGCTATGGCCGAAGGGTGCAGAACTGCCGGTTCCGGCTATCACCTGTTCGAGCAGGCGCCGGGAGGCGGTGTTCTGGGCACCGGTGACTGCGGTAAGCCGCCGGATTCCCGGCTCCTCCGCCAGGCGCCCGACGCAGGCGGCACGGCGGCGGCGCCGATGCCCTGGGCCCGGGCGGATGGGGCGAGGCTGTAGCCGATCTCGACACAGCCCTCGCTGTCGGGCGGGCCGTGGGTCCCCAGATCGCCGAGGATCCGCCCATCGGTGCAGCGCACGATGAGCCCAGACGGTTGGCAGGACGGCGGCCGCGCCGGAGTCGAGTACGCGGTGCTGGCCGCAAGCAGCCCGCCACGGCGGGACCGAGCCGGACCTGCTCGATGAGGGCGCCTGGTGGCAGACCGACGACTTCTGGCAGTACGCCCTCTCGCGGCGGTCGCCTACATCCGCGCCACCGCCAGCCGGGCCGGCGTCCCCGGTGCGCCAGGCATGCCAGGAACCTGGCTCAGTGCCCTGGCCGACCTCGATCGGCCCCTTTATCCTCAGCCACTCCTGATCCGAAGCGAAACGTCCGTAGAATCTGCCCGCCCGAGGGCGGACCTCGGCAAGCGTCCCGGCGCATTCTTCCGGCCCACTGCGCCCCAGCTCACGTTGGATGTCCGGTGTCCCGGGCCACTGCCATCGGGCCGCCATTCGTGCTTGGGCACCAGCCCTGGCGGGACAAGCTCGAAGCCGTCGAAGAACCGCAGGACCTCGGCCCTGCTCCGTGGCCGCAGGCGCGCGCTGGCGTGCTCGTATATGGATACGGCCTCAGCCGCCGCGTCCTGCTCCACGAAATCACCGCTCAGGTGCACCATCGCGAGGTAACTGCCCGGCGCGAGCCCGTCCCGCAGAGCCGCGACGATCCCGTACGGGTCGTCGGAATCGGGAACGAAATGCAAGACCGCGATGAGCATCACCGCCACCGGGCGGCTGAGGTCCAGGAAACCGCGCATCTCGGGGTGGGTCAGCAGCTCTCCCGGCCGGCGCAGGTCGGCTCGTACCATGACGGACCGGTCGGGAACCGTCAGCAGCGCTCTCCCGTGCGTGACGACGACGGGGTCGTAGTCCGCGTACACGACACGCGCGTGGGGGTTGATTTTCTGAGCGACCTGATGGACCGGATCCCGGGTGGGCAGGCCCGCCCCGATATCGAGAAACTGGTCGATTCCCGCCTCGGCGGCCAGGAACCTGACGACGCGCCCGATGAACCGGCGGTTCTCCACCACGGACTGGCGCAGCTGCGGCACCAGGGCAAGAAGCTTCTCGGCGGTAACCCGGTCGGCCTCGAAGTTGTCCTTGCCGCCGAGAAAGTAGTCATACATCCTGGCGGCGTTCGGGACGGACACGTCCAGGCCCCGCGTCGCCTCATCAGCTTGAGCCATCAAGCCCCATCATGACCCAGATCAGGTCCCCGCCGCACCGCAGCGTGACAACCTGCACCCTGTTCACCGGCACGCGGGCCGCCAGGACCCCGGTACTCCCTCCTGCGCTAGCCTGGTCGTGGAAGCAATACACGCAGCTGCACGGCCCTTATCGGCTCCGAGTCGCAACCTACGCGCCACGAGCATCACATTCGGGAAGGGGTCACCGTGAGAAACACCGGAACCATCATCCTCGGCGCGTACATAGCGGTACTCATGGCTGCCTTGATCCTGGGCCCGATCGTCGTCCTGCACGGCTACCGCGCGTGGTGGTTGGACACGTTCTACGCGGTACTCGCCAGCGCTGCCATCTGCGGCATCATCAGCCGGCAGCGCATGCTACGGCGGAACGGGGAGTCCTGACCCGGCCATGGGCCACCTCCGACTTCGCCGGGCCGGAGATGCTGTAGCAACGGGCCGCATCCGCGCACGGGAGGGCCTGCGGACCAGCGGCACCGGGTCCGCACCCGGATCGGGATGGCCGATGGCGATAGCGCCAATCGGCGTCCATTCCTCCGGAACCCCGAACCGCGCGCGGAACTCGGCCATGATCTCTGGGTTTCTCCGGTTACCGACTCTCTGGTTACCGACGGAACGCGCCGCTGGCCTCGATCCCGCTCGTCGCTGTCCCTTGACGAGGAGCGCGAGGCGCCCGAAGAATGGCCGACATCGGCCAGTAGCAGGCAGTTGGCGGCCGGAGCCTACCGCGGAGATTTCACGTGACCCACAACGGCCAGGGCGCCCTGGCTGGAGCAACGGCGATTGTGACCGCACTGGCCGATGCGGGTACCAGGGTGGTGTTCGGCCTGCCCGGCGGCGGACCGAACCTTGACGTGGTGGGAGCTGCCGCGGCTGCCGGCCTGCGCTTCGTACTCGCTCGCACCGAGACCGCGGCCGTGATCATGGCCGCCACTTACGCCGACCTGACCGGGCGGCCCGGAGCGGTGGTCGTGACCCGGGGCCCCGGGCTGGCCAGCTCGGTCAACGGAATAGCCCACGCGGCACTGGACCGGCTCCCGGTCGTGGTGATCGCCGATACGGTGCCCTTGGCCGACGCGGGCCGGATAAGTCACCAGCGACTGGATCAAGCGGCCCTGGGTCGCGCGGTCGCCAAGGCCGTCGTCACCATCGGCCGGGACCGAACCCGCGAGGCCGCAGCCGCGGCCATCCGGCTGGCCCTCATGGCGCCGGCCGGCCCGGTGGTTGCTTCGATGGATGACAGCGGCATATCAGACCCCGGTGGCGCGCCCGGCCCGGAGCGTCCGGGCCAGGCATCTGATGACCCCAGCCCAGGCGATATCGCCGTCCTCGCGCGGACGCTGCGCAGTGCCCGCCGACCGGTGATCATGCTCGGCACGGGGGCCATCGCACACACGGCCGCGATCCGGCCGGCGCTGGCTGGTCGCGGTATCCCGGTCTTGCATACCTACCGTGCGCGCGGCATAGTGCCCGATTCCGCAGCGGAAGCCGCCGGCCTGGTCACCGGAGGCACGATGGAGTGGCCGCTGCTGGCCGCGGCCGACGTGATCGTGGCACTGGGGGTCGACGAGGCGGAGATGATCCCGGGTGCCTGGGACTATCCGGCGCCGGTGCTGCTCGTGGCCGGACATCCGGTGGGCCGGCGAGGATCGGCCTACTTTCCCGGTGCCACGGCACTTGAGGTCCCGCTGCCCGCGGCGATCGGCGCGCTCGCCGACCGCCACGGCGAGCACGAATGGCCGCCGGGCGTCGGCCAGATCGCCAGAACTCAGGCCGCGCTCCGGTTGTCCGAGGCGGCCCCGGCCCGCCCCGGTTTCCTATCCCCCGTGCAGGTGGTCAGAGTCGCCCGCTCGCATGTGCCGCGGGAGGCGGTCGTCACCGTGGACGCGGGGGCTCACATGCTCGCAGTCATGCCGCTGTGGGAGGTCACCGAGCCACGCCGGCTGCTGATTTCGAGCGGGCTGGCCACGATGGGATTCGCGCTTCCCGCGGCCATCGCCGCGGCGTTGTGCACCCCCAACCGGTTGGTCGTCGCCTTCACCGGAGACGGCGGTCTGGGCATGACCCTGGCCGAGATCGAGACCGCCGCGCGGCTGCGGCTGCGCATCGCGGTCGTGGTGTTCAACGACCGCGGCCTTAGCCTTATCAAGATCAAGCAGCGGCCGACTGGCCAGGGCGGCGCCGAGGCGGTCGACTTCGGGTCGGTTTCGTACGCCTGTGCGGCCGAGGCGATGGGCGCCGCGGCCGTAGCGGTCGGCACCGAGATGGAGCTAGCGGCCGCGCTTGCCGCAGCGGCCGACCGGGACGGTCCCACGGTCATCGACATCCAGGTGGACCCGGCGGGCTATCCCGCGATCATGGACC
>Ga0335074_10004469_pt1 | contig 19240 bp, 24 predicted proteins | sample Lox_Sample_23_FD_206715 | JGI IMG/M metagenome (GOLD analysis project Ga0335074, IMG submission 206715) | Soil microbial communities from Loxahatchee National Wildlife Refuge, Florida, United States - Lox_Sample_2.3 | ecosystem: Environmental > Terrestrial > Soil > Wetlands | place: USA... | reverse complement strand
CAAGCCGCATTGTCCAGCCGTCGGGAAAGATCGGTATATTGACCATGGTGCCGGGCGCCGCGGCTGCGAATTGTGCGGCATATTTCGGGAAATGGAAGTCTGTATAAGCCGGGTATCGCCAATCGGTCGCTATACCCGCGCAGGTCATTATGAGTCCAGCCACTCCGGCGAAACGAAAAAGGCCATTCTTGCTGAGCGTCGCGCACCAGGCGAGCGCCCAAACGAATGCGATCATCGGAAAAAACCAATAGCGTATACCCGATGCGTCTCTCAGAACCTGCCATTGCGGAATCGTCATGCTGACCATCGGGCTCTTGAGCGACGCAACGAACACCAACGCACAGAACGCGAGCAGCAGCTTCCACTCAAGGCGTGCTTTGAGGAAACAGTAGGCCATAACGGCGGTGCCCAGCACGGCAATGAGAGCCAGCACAGCCGTACTCCTATGAACCTGCAAACCGCTTTGACCGAGCATTGAGCCCAGATACACCTGCCCGGCAAGAAGCTGAAGGGCGAGTTTGGGAGTGGCGCCAAGGGTCGCGTGCGAGCGCGTGACTTCAGCCGAGGTAAGAAGCGCCGATAGCTGGATGATCGCCGGAACCGCCACCGCACCCGCGACGATCAAGCGCCACTTCTCGCGCCGCAGCCACCAGAAGATCAGAGCAATTGGCAACAGGATGACAACGAACGGTCCACTGAACCCGCTCAGCAGGATGATGAATATATCGAGCACACGCCATCTTGTTTTTCGCGGAGGACAAGCCAGCACCAGAATGCATGCCAGTAATGCCAGGTGCCATTGGCCTTCTTCCGCCGCTGCATCCAATTCCCGCGTGTTCGGCAAGCCCAGATAAAGAAAGGCCAGAAGTACGCGTGCGAAAAGCGGTGTCCAGTTCCGGCAGCGTGCCGATAGTAAGAAGTTCACCGGCAGCACCTGAACTGTAATTCCAATCAGGTTCATCACCAATGGAGCAAAGCGAAGAGGCGCCAGCAGCGCAATGGAAGCCGCTAAGCGAGGCAGTGTCTGGAAGTAGCCATTTCGTGAATGAAACAGCGCCTGCAGCCACCCGGACATATAGGCTTCCGGATACCAGATTGTGCCGTCTTCCCCAAAAAACTGCGGATTGAAAAGAGCGTCCGGGCGATGCGATACCACCAGAGCTGCACAGACGAAAAATACCGCTATCTGCAGCGCCGGACCAATACCGGTGTTCTCCGGATGATTGCAATTCTCGCTTGATAAGAAGAGACGTGAAAAGACGCTACGCAGGTGTTCGCGCCGGGTTGCCGAATCCTGCACGCCTATTTTCCGTACAGGAACACACAAGGCTCGTGACGGCTTTCGCCTCCATCGTTTATCGAGTAGACCTTGTAGCTGCGATGACTTCCCCACAGCGACCCCGCGGCGTGCTCGCCGTCTTTGCGGAGCGCATAGAACTCGATGTCCAGCTTGTCTAACTTACTCCGGTCGTCGTTATAGTTCCGCGAGACGCGCTTCAAGGCTTCCGTTACTGCTTCACTCGGCGTCATTCCACGCCGCATGGCTTCGACGATCGTGTGGCCGCCCGCTATGCGGATATTCTCCTCGCCCACGCCCGTAGATCCCGCGCCGCCTACGTCCTGGTCTACGTACAGGCCCGCTCCGATGATGGGGGAATCGCCCACGCGTCCGGCGATCTTCCATGCCAATCCGCTCGTGGTGGTGACACCCGACATCTCGCCTTTTTCATTTAGGGCGAGACAATTGATGGTTCCGTAAGTTGGATGGATCGCCATTTCCCACGCCCACGCAAGCGTCTGGTCATCCACGCCCGGGAATGCAAGCTTCAACTGTTTGAGCGGTGTTCTCATTTCCGCCGATAAATTCTGGTCCATTGAGATCCAGTTATTGAACGCTTTCGGCGAGCGCAAGGATTCCTTCCAGACCAGCCACGCGGTCCGCGATTTTTCGGTCAGCAGATCTTCCTTTTGATAGCCGTATGCCTCTGCAAACTTCAGCGCGCCGGCGCCGACTATCATCACGTGCGTGGTGTGGTCCATCACGAGCTTGGCGATTTTCGACGGCGTTTTGATTCCCTGAATGGCTGCCACCGATCCGCATCGGCGGCTCGGCCCATGCATAACGCAGGCGTCCAGTTCTACCACCCCGTCTTCGTTCGGGAGTCCTCCGTAGCCGACAGACGTATCGTTCGGATCGAGCTCTACAATATTCACTCCAGCGATGACCGCGTCGAGCGTGTCCGCTCCGCTCTTGACCATCTCCATCGCCTTTGCGCAGGCTGCCAATCCGTTTGCGCTCGAGATGACGACAGGTTTTTTACCACCGCTGTTTTGCTGCCCGGCGACCGAGCCCACGCTTGCGGCGAGCACTGCCGACCGCGCTATCCATTCCCGGCGATTCACCATGCTTTGAGTTTGTACCATAATCATCGCGGCCGAAGCCATCGCGCGGCGCACATGACAGCGACGTTACAATACGGATTCTCTGGTCTGATTCCCCCTTCTGTGCTGCCCTGATTGGCATCTGCTGTCGGCTTTACAAGCCCTGATTATATGGGCTACTGTGGCCTCCATGTCCACTGCGCCTGTTTCCCCCGAGCAGCTCGTCCTTTTCGATGCTGGAATTGATGTAGCGCGGCTCCGCCGTGCTTGCGAGGTGTTTATGTCTGCCAAGAAGGCCCGGAACACTGAGGTCGCGTATGCCCATGCGTGGAAGGTTTTTTGCCAGTGGTGTGTGGCAGCTGGCCGACCGTCGCTCCCTGCTTCTTCTGAGACGGTTTCGCTCTATGTTGCTTCTCTGCTCGAGGGTGGCTTGCACGTGCGGACTGTGCGCGTGAAGCTTGCCGGCATCGCCGATCGTCATGCTGCCGCTCTGCATCCGAATCCTGTCACTCCGGAGGTCCGTGCGCTCGTTGTCAATGCTTCACGGTTGCTTCGTCAGGTGTCGCGCCCGAAGAGGGCGGTGACTATTGAGCTGGTGGCTCGGGTGGCTGCTTTGGACCTCACGTCTTGTGTGCGTGATGAGCGCGATCGGGCGATGTTTTTGTTCCTTTTTGCTCTGGGGTGGCGGCGTGGTGAGCTTGCCTCCCTGAATTTGGGTGATGTCGATTTCGTTGGCCGGCGTGGTGTCATCGTGCGGCTCGGCGCTTCGAAGACTGATCAGGCTGGTAAGGGTCGGGTGGTTTCCGTCCCGTATGGTTCACTCCCTCAGGTCTGTCCGGTGCTGGCTCTGCGCCGGTGGCTCGATTTGCGCGGTTCCTGGCGCGGGCCGTTGTTCTGCAGTGTCAATGCTGTGGGCACTGCTCTTGTCCGGTGCCGTGTGTCTGGCCAGGTGGTGTGTGAGGCTGTGCAGCGTTTACTTGCAAGGGTTGGCGAAGATCCGGCCGCCTATGGTGCGCACTCGCTTCGGTCTGGCATGATTACCGCGGCGGCTGAGGCTGGTGCAGGTGAGATTCAGATTATGCAGCGCACTGGGCAGCGGTCCATTGGGACTGTGCTCGCGTACGTGCGCCCGGCTCAGGCTTTTCGTTCTGACCCGCTGGCTGGTGTCCTCTGGCCTGGTGCTGCTGCTGCTATCTGATGCAGCCCGCTGTTTCCCACTTGTCCTTTGCGTGGGCTGCTGACTTTGTTTGCCACTGCATGTTCTCGGGCTCGTCGGTGCCGCCGCATGCCAGCGGCTTGATGTGATCGATGACGTAGCCTGGGCACGGCCCTTTCGTCTCTCCTGTTGCTGGGCATGGATTGTCGCTGCGGAACTGCGTGCGGGCTGCTCGCGACCGCGCAATTCGGCCGCGGTCGTCTCGTTCGCAGGTCCTGCAGCGTTGTGTGTTCTGTGCGTGTGCCAGCGTCGTGATGGCTGCGATCAGGATGGCTGCGGTTCGCATGTCCTGATAGTTCGCCTGCGCTGCTTTTTTTCGCGGCCCCTGAACATTGTCCACTGCTCGCGGGGCCGCTTCGTCGGCCCGGAAAAATCCGGCCCGCTGTGGCTCCAGCATCGCACTGAATTGGCTGCTGGCGTTAGCCGGCTTCCTTGCCGCCCGCAGGGCAGGCTGCGCGATCGCCGAGCTGGCCGGCCGCGGCGGTGTCATTCGCCGCGCGCCTGGCGCCGGCATTGGAGCGCTACGACGCTGAGCGCATGCGGCGCCGCTGCTGCGGGTCCCTGATGGCTGCGCCGCCTTGCGCGGTTCTTTGATCGGCGCTGGCCGTCGTCGGCCGAGCCGCACCGATTTCATTTACTCGCGTGGCGCCCTCGCTCAAAAATTGTGGCTGCGGAAAAAGCCGGTTGTTGATGCGCAGCATATCTGCGTCGACCTTCCGGCGTGGTGGAACTGGCCGGCTCACTCCTGGATGTCGTCTCCGTCCGGGTTGTAGCCGCCGCCGGCGTCCTGCTGATCGTCAGGTGGGGCGATGGGCCGCGTGCCTATCGTGGGATCACCGCGCTTGATTCGTTCCTCGAGGGACTGCGCAAACCGGCCGCCTGGCGTGCGGTGCGTGCGCTTCTGCGCGTGCTTCAGCGCGGCGGCTGAGGGAGGTTTTTCTTTTGCCACTTCCGCCACCATAGCTCATCGATGGCGCCGTCGATCGCGATCAGCAGGGCCATGGCCGGCCCCGCGATCGCAATGATGATGGCTGCGGTTTGCATCACGTCCTTCCGCACTCTGGGCATGCGCCGGGGCGCTGGTTGCTTCGCCACAGGTGCCATATTCGTTTGATCTGGTCTTCGAATCCCAGTTCGCCCGGGTAGCTGCGATGGTTGTTGATGATGCTGAGCGCCATGAGCACGTCTTCTTGGATGCTGGTGTCGAGCGCCCAAAGGTCGCGCGGGTCCCACTTCCCGTTTTCGTCTGCGTTGTGCCATGCGAGGAGGAATGTTGCCACCCTTCTGCACTGGCCGCTGTCGCCGGTCGCGATCGTGCAGAGGCGCTGCAGCGCCTCGCGTTCGTTGGTTGTCAGTGGCTTTTTCATGCCGGTTCTCAGCTTACTTTCAGCAGCGGCCGTTTCACCAGCCGTGCGCCTGGCACGTCGACGCCGGCGCGTATCGCTTTTGCGATTTCGTTCCGCTGTACGTCGATCTGGATGGTTTCGCGTTTGTAGGTGGCGGGCACGGCGTTCGCGTCGAACACTTCCACCGTCCCCGGACTTACCTGAATTTTGAAAACTGACGTGTTGCCTTCGAGCCGCTGCAGCCCGTGTTCGATCATCGTGTGCAGGACCAGGCCTTCCAAGCTTGCCCTGCAGCTGGCGGCGCTGTTGCGTAGCGCCGTCAGCCGTTTGATCTCCCGATCGCACGCGCTTTCGATGCCGGCATAGTTGGCCAGCACGTGACTTACCCGGTCCACTTTGGAGTGCGTTCGATCGATTTGCCCCAGGACCGCGGCGCGGAGGGATTCGGCTTCTTCTGGGATCTGCGCTTCGGCGTGGCGTTCCACCAGTTCCATCAGTTCCGCCACGTTCTCATAAATCGTCATCTGGCCGTGTGCGTTCATCGTGCGCCTCCGGCGTTGCCGTACTTGCAGAAATTGATGAACGTTGTGGTGGCCAGTGAGCGGATGTCTTCGAAGCCGATTTCGAATTCGAACCCTTGCAGCTTTGCTTCCGCCTGGAAGCGTTGCAGGCCGATGGTTGCGTTGCGGAGGCACATGCACCATGTATCTGCGAGCGGCGATTGTTCGCCCGGATGGTTCGCCGGCATCGATGCCGCGCGGGTTGAGGCCTGGCGCCTGGCTTGCTGTTGTGTGGCTGGGCGCTGTGCTGGCTGCGCCTGGCGCTGTTGTGGTTCCCATCCCGGCCACTTGTTCGCGTGTTCTTCCTGCGTCTGCGGCGGTTCGGTTGCGTCACTTACTAATTCGATTTGCCACGTGTTCGCGCGGCCCTGCTTGCCCTTGAGGATGGAGATTTCATCTCCCGCCCGGGCGCCGGTTCGTTCGATCGCTTCCTTCGCTTTGCCGTCCAGCCACATGATTGCGGTGTTGTTGTTGAGCGTGTACTGGTATTCCAGTCCGTATCTGCCCTGCCGTTCTTTCGGCTCGTCGTAATCGAGCCGCACGAAGGTGCGCTGTCCGACGATGGGCGTTATCACTTCACGCGGCGTGTAGTTCTGTGTTGCTTGTTGCATCTGGTTTTCTCCTTTGCTGATTGCCGACCAGCGGGAGGCATGACAGCGCCCCGGTGGATTCGGGTTGAACACATCAACCCCGGCGACAGGCTTCGCTACGGCCTGCACAATGTCGTTCGGCGCCGGTCCGCGGCGGCGCTGCAAAGCGATCTGGTCCGCGCGGAGCGCATTCTCTGTGTTGCAGCGTCTTTTTTTTCCGGGGTTGAAAAAAAAGTTGCAGTGCCGGCCGGCCGGTGCGACTTGTGCAGTGCGGCCGTAGCGAAACCTTCGCCGGTTTGAATGGATGATTCTGCTTCCTTGCGCCTGCGGCTGATTCGCGGAGCCGATCGGCGGAGCGCACCTTGTTAACCTCGGGCCGCTTACGCGGCCAGCGTTTCAGCCCCGACGCAGAAGCGGACTTCGAACGCGGCGGCGGCCGCTTCTTCGAGCAGCCCCCGTTCGTATTCGCGGGCGCAGCTTTCGCAGAGCTGGTTCATGGAGCTGATGTTTTCCGGGCATGTGCATTGGGTGTGAAGTGTGTTTTCCATGCCCAGGTTTTCGGCTGCGGAAGCGATCAGGCTGTAAGCTGCGCCGCCGGCGTCGCCGGCCGCGCCGCGTGCCCTTCAGGGCTACAGCCTGGCGCGTGCAGCCGATGGGCGCATTCGAAAACGCACTCACCCAATGCGCTTCCGGGTACAGCTGCTGGGTGCGGGAGCGGATCGCCGCGGCGGCGCTGGCCTGGCTCGGGCAGACAACGGCGGGGGCGTTGCGGGGGTTGGCCCCCGCTGATGGGGGTGCGCGGAGCCGTGCGGAGCGCAGGGGGAAGGCTTTCCCCCTCATTTCGGGCTGATTCCTCGCTGTGCGGCGCGCTGTGAGCGATCGCCGGGGCCTGGTTGATGGTTCTACATCCCCCCGGATCGGCGAGTGGGACATGTCCCGGTCACAGTTCAATGCGCTGGCTAACTGATGCTGCTGCTGTCGTCGTCGTCCGCCGCTATCGCGCCCCTGCCTGTTCCCCGTGAAACCTCGTGTCCATGGGATCGCGATGCACAATTTGCAGCCATGCGGACCGGCTCGACATCGATCGGGGGATCATCGCCGGCCTGCCGTACCGGGACATAGCGGGACGCTTTGCCGTTTCGAAGAGTGCGATCGAGCGTCACGCCAGCGACCACATTTCGAAGCTGATCAGCCGCGCCCGTGATCTCCGCGACTGGCTCAATGCGGACCAGCTGGTCGGTGAGCTCCGGGTCCTGCGTGAGGTGGTCCTGGGCATCCTTGAGGAAGCGCGCGCCGATGGCGATCACGCCACGGCACTGCAGGCGATCGGCCGGCTTGAAAAGCAGGCCGAGCTCGTGGCGCGGCTTCTGGGCGAGCTGGTGGAACACCAGCGCGTGCAGATGGTCGACGCCTCGGCGTCCGAGCAGTGGAGCAAGCTGCTGCCCATTATCCTTTCGGTTCTCGAACCGTATCCTGATGCGCGGCGTGCGCTGGTTGAGGCGCTGAGCGATGTTGGCTCGTGATCTGCGCTGTGCGCTGGACCCGGTTGTTTTCGCTGCTGAACGGCTGAGCCTGGCTCTCGATCCCTGGCAGTGCGACGTGCTGCGCGGCCGTCGATTGCGTGAGCTCCTGAATGTGACGCGGCAGGGTGGGAAAAGCAAGTCGACTGCTGTGGGTGTTCTGCATGAAGGGAACTACCGGGCGTCGAAGACGATCGTCATCAGCCCTTCGCAGCGTCAGAGCTCGCTGCTGCTGGCCAGCGTCCAGGAGCTCGCCGAGCTTGCAAAAATTCGCACGCGTCCGCACCCTGGCGACGATCCGGGCTTGCTGCTGCCGCGTGGTGAGCTCATCTGCTTGCCTGGCGCTGAAGCGACGACGCGCGGGTTCGGAGGCTGCACCTGGCTCATTGTCGATGAGGCCGCGCGTGTCCCTGATGCGCTCTTCTATTCGGCGAAAGCTTACCTGGCGACGGTTGCCGGCGCGCGGGTGTGGCTGCTGTCAACCCCGTTTGGCAAGCGCGGGTTCTTTTACGTCGAGCATGAGGCTGGCCGTTATCGCGTGACGCGTGTGCTGGCGGTTGACTGTCCTCGCATCTCGGCCGAGTTCCTGGAGGGTGAGCGCCGATCGCTGCCGGCGCCCTGGTTCAGACAGGAGTACTGCTGCGAATTTACGACTGTGGAGCACGCAATGTTCGATCACGATTTGGTTATGCAGAGCATCGACCTGGAGCTCGAGCCGCTGGGCCTGCCGCTTTTGGATCCGGATCCGTTGGAGCCGCTGCTGTGTCGGTAGCGCCCGCTGTCGAGCGCGTCTTTTACGTGGGTGTCGACCTGGGCAAGGTGCGTGATCACCCTGCTGTGTGCGTGCTGCAGCGGCAACGCGTGGTCTCACCTGGTCCCTTCAACCCTGCAGATCCCGATGCGACGGCGCCGGTTTACAGCTACGGCATCCTGCACCTTGAGCAGCTGCCGCTGCACATGCCGTATCCGCAGATCTCCGATCGTGCTGTTGCGGTTTGCGAGTTCGCCGCGGCGAAGGGACGCGTTGCTGAGCTCGTGGTGGATCTGACTGGCGTCGGCCGGCCGGTGTATGACTACCTGCGTTTGCGATCGGAGTTGAAGCGGCTCGGCGTGCGCGTCGTTGGTGTGAACTACACCGGCGGGAGCCGCGTGAACGATGCGGGTGATCAGATGTTCAACGTTCCGAAGAAGGACATCGTTGCTGGCCTGGTGGTGATGTTCCAGACCGGCGAGATCCGAATCAGCGGCCGGCTCGAGCATGCGGCTGTCCTGCAGAACGAGCTCGTGAACTTCCAACAGAAGATCTCCGCGGCCGGCAATGCCAGCTACGGCAATGACGGCCAGGAAGCGAAGCACGATGACCTGGTGAATGCTGCCGGCCTCGCGGCCTGGCGTGCGCGTGTGCGCACGGCTGGCCACCAGGATCGGCCGCTGCTGTGATCACTTGATCACTTCAGTAGTGTTGTGGCGGGCGTGCCGAGCTTTGCTGCGTTTGCTCTCTGCGCGTTTGCTGAGGCACGCTGCGCAACGCGTGCGCTGGTCGGCCGCTGGGTTGTCGCAGTCCCGGCACCAGCCCGAGTTGCAGGCGCCTGGCTTTCCGGTCGATGCCGAGTTGCGCGCATCTGGAGCACTGTGTGCGCCCCTCCTGTGCGGGGCGTGTCCCGCAGTCTCCGCATAGGCCGTTCCCGATGCGCCTGTCTCTATGCTCTTTTCGGGTCCTGCGCGGCAGCCGCTTCCTTCTCGCGCGCAGCTTTCGCAGCTGGGGCCCGTAGCTTGTGGATGGTCGCTATTAGTTGCTCGATGCGCTCGTCGAGCTGTTCGCGTTTGCCGGTCACGTGCCAGGTCCTGCTCCGAGCTCGTCATCGATCTCCTGATCGGAGTCGTATGTGTCGAGCGAAAATTCTCCGTACAATGTTGGGTCGCTCCACCATGCAAACGTGGCCGGCACGTCCACGTCCTCCGGTGCGTCGCATGGTCCGCTGCACCCGAACACTTCCCAGTCGTCATCGTCCATGGCTGGAAAGCCCTGGTCGATGGCGCCGTTCAGCTGTTTGCTGATGTTGGGCTGCCGTGGATCTACCTCGATGCCTGGCGATCGGCGTGCGTCCCAGGACCGCTGTGGCCGGATGGCGACGTGCGGGTGCTTGCTGCTGGCCAGCTTGATCGCGGCCAGTGCTGCGTTTCTTTCGCTGGACCTCATCCGGCCTGCTCTCAGCCGCTTCATGTTCTGGCCTCCATGACGAGTAACGCCCCTTGTTTGCTGTAGCGACGATTCCGACACAGCGGGGCGGAATTGGCGCGATTGCTTTCGGCCGAAAGCTGCGCCAGGTGTCCGATGGTCAGGTCCCGTTCCTCTTCCAGCGCGGCGATCGCGGCGTCGATTGCCGTGCGCCTGGCTCTGAGCACGTCCAGCTGCAGGCCCGCCACGCGGGACCGCCGCGCGAGTTCGCGCCTCATAGTGGCAAGGCCGATCCGCCTGCGTCCATGGCGCTGGCGTGCGAGCTGGCCGCTTCCCCTGCTCCAGCCGCAAACACGATTTCGATTGCGGTCTCGCCGAAGAGCTCGACTCCTGCCGCTGCCATTCCAGCTGTTCCCGTCACTGCCATCCCTGTTTTGGTCGCCTCTATTGTGGCGACTTTTTCCCCTCGCGCGTTGGTGACTTCCGCGCCAGCGGCGGTAATCCGGATGGCGTGTAGCTGTTCAGCTTCACGCTGCTGATTTTCCATTTGCGCCCATCCCTCCATGCGTCGAGGGCCGCGCGGTGCTGCTGGTCTTTGACCGCCAGCTTTAGCGACCGGCTGCTTATTCCGGACTGCGCGGCTGCCTCTTCGATCGTCAGCCAGCGGATTGGTTGCCGTGGCTGCTGCAGGCCTGCCGTGAGTGCGGCCATGATTTGCAGTGCCGGTGATGGGCCGGATTTCTCTGATGGCGCTCCTGGCATCTCTGAGGGCGCTGCCGGCATCACGTGTGCCGCTGGCTTCAGGCGGTCCACGTCCCGTGGGTTGCAGACTGTCTCCGGCCGCTTACCGTTGCGCTTGCGTGGTAACGCTTCGATTTCGTGCTGCTCAATGCGCCGCTCTAGTGCTCGCACGCTGATGCCCAGTTGCTCTGCGGCCTGTGTCTTCGTTGGCCAGGTGCTCAGGTCTGCTTGCATGTCAGCCTCCCTCGAGGATGCGTGTGAGGACCACGTGTTTCGCCTCGAGCTCCAGCTGCGGGCTCTCCTGCATCGTGCACTGGCATTGTGGCGACTGGCGCCGGTGCTCGTCTTCGATGCTGCGCGCGAGTGTTAGCAGATCCTCCTTGCGCATCGCTGCCGGCACGGCGGTTGAGCTGGTCACATTGCATCCTTCACAGCGCCATTCGACCATCAGCGTGCGGTCGTCCTCTTCGGCTATTTGCATGTGTGGTTGTCTGGGTCGCTGACTCGCCGTCCGCAATGTGCACATTTTGGTGTTTCGTCTTCGATGGCCCGCTCGAGCGCCGCGGCGGTGAGTGCTGCTGGACCGCGCTCGCGGGCGGTTTCATGGATCCAGCGCTGCGCTGCTTCGGCCGGCACGCCGTATTTGTCGAGAATGTCCATCATCTCGGCTGCCAGGGTGAGCTGCGTGCCGCCGAGATGCCGCTGAAGCGCCAGGTCGAGCCACGCGATCGCGGCCTCTCTTGCGTCCATTGGGAACAGTTTGTTCATTTGCTCCCTTCTGCCGCTGCCGCGATCGCGGCGTTGAGTGCGAGCGCGGCTTCGGCTAACAGGCTTCCCTCCATTTCGCGCGCTATGAGGCAGCACAATGCGCGCGTGATCGGCGCCAGGCTTCGCCAGGCGGCGAACTCGGCCTCCAGTTGCCGGCGCGTCGGCCGTTTGCGGACGGTGCGCCGATTCCTTCTCACTGCTGGCGTCATCGCATCGCCTTTCGGGCCGCCAGCTCCGTGATCATCTGCTGCCCGTCCATTCGCTGGTTTTCCACTGGCTGTGGATTCCTGACGAGCTTCAGCCGCGCTCGTTCTTCTTTGAGGCGCTGCGGTGTGATGCCCCAGATGCGTTGCAGTGCCACGGTCACGAACCAGCCGTACGAGATCTTCGGCTGGCGCCGCTCTGCCATCAGGTCCTGCAACATGCCCAGTAGGCGTGGCCATTCTGCGACCGCCAGGAACTGAGCGAGTAGCAGATCGTCCGGTGGGTGCGGATCGGGCATGTCTCCGAATTTGGCCATGTAGCCGTGTATCCAGCGGCGGGCCTCGGCGAGCTCGTTCGGATCGTACTTCGCGGGGTTGGCCCTGCGCAATCGATCGATGGCCTTCTCGAATTCGATTTCGATCGATTCGCGCGCGCGCATCGCGCGTTCCGTATTAGGCGGTGGCGTTGTTGCGACGCCAGTGTGGCGTTCTTCTGATGCCAGGGGTGGCGTTGGAACAGCGCCAGGGTGGCGTTGGAATAGCGCCACCTGTTCGGGCGGGGGTGGCGTCGTTATGACGCCACGTCCTGGTAGTACTTCCACCTCGAGATAGCTGAGTTTGTACGCGGCCGCACGCGTGGCGCTGCCCCCGTCGCTCTGGATCAGGCCTCGCTCTGCGAGCGAATCGAGCGCGAGTTGGACGTTCTTCCTGCTGAGGCCTGTCGCCTCAGCGAGTTGTCGTGATGATCGCGTGGCTTGCTTGTCGCCGGCTGCCCGATGTGTGAGCTCGAGCAGAGTTCTGAGCTCGGCTTCTTTCAGTGTGCTGGCTATCGCTGCGATGCGTTCCAGCGCGGTTTCCATTGCATATGACTCCTTGTTTTCCGGAGGCATCCACGTCACAATGGAGAGGTCTCCGGCGTTTGTGCTTTCCCGACTGGCCGCTGGTCTTGCCGGACGTTGGGCGGTGTCGGTGGAGGGTCGCCGGAGCTGAGATTCCGGGGACTTGCTCGGTTATCGTTACAATACGGATTCGATGACCGAGCGAGTCTCGCCTGCACGCAGCATTCACGGTGTCGTGAACGTACCCGGCGATAAGTCCATTTCTCACCGCTACGCGATGCTGGCATCTATCGCGGAGGGCGACTCACAAATCTACAACTATTCGAGCGGCGCCGATTGCCAATCCACCATCGCTTGCATGCAGGCGCTTGGCGTCGCGGCGGAGTTTTCCCAGCAGGACGGACGGCGGGTTCTGACCATCCAAGGGCGCGGTCTACACGGCCTTCAACCGGCCTCCGGCTTTCTCGACGCCGGCAACTCCGGTTCCACGATCCGCATGCTGTCGGGCATTCTTGCGGCACAGTCCTTTACAACAAGGATCACCGGCGATGAGTCTCTGGTCAAGCGCCCCATGCGCCGCATCATTGCTCCGCTGTCTCAGATGGGCGCTCGCATCGGCGCGGCGGATGGGCAGTTTCCGCCGCTTACCATTCACGGTTCGCCGCTCCACGGAATCAATTACGAACTGCCGGTTGCTAGTGCGCAAGTGAAAAGCTGTATTCTGCTGGCAGGTCTGTATGCCGCGGGCGAAATGGTTGTCCGGGAGCCCGTGATTACGCGCGATCACACCGAACTGGCGCTCCGCGAGCTGGGCGCAGAAATTGTTCTGGAGCCGCGCGTGGTACGGATTCGCGGCGGCGCTCCGCTTAAGGGCAAGCCGCTGGTTGTGCCTGGTGACCTGTCCTCCGCGGCTTTCTTTATCATCGCCGCCCTCATGCTGCGCGATGCCGATGTTACCATCGCAAACGTTGGCCTGAATCCGACGCGTACGGCTTTGCTCGATGTTCTGCGCGGCATGGGCGCCTCTATCAAGCTTCTTCATATCGAGCAGGTCAACGGAGAATTGATCGGCACGCTTCAGGTGAAGAGCTCGCGCATCCGCGGAGGCAGCATTGAGGGCCCGACTACGGCCGCGCTGATCGATGAGATCCCTATACTCGCGGTGCTGGGAGCGGTTTCGGAACAGGGATTGGCGGTTCGAGATGCAGGCGAGCTGCGTGTCAAAGAGACCGACCGGATTGAGACAATTTCTCAGAACCTCCAGCGCATGCGCATCGTGGTGGACGCTTCAGAAGATGGCTTCGTGATCCCCGGCAAACAACAATTCCGGGCGGCGGAGATTCACGCTTGCGGCGACCATCGCATCGCCATGGCTTTTTCTGTCGCGGCTCTGGCCGCCGATGAGCCTTCGACTATTCAAGATGCCGGTGCTGCCGCTGTCTCATTCCCGGAGTTTTACAGCACGCTGCGCCAACTCACTCGATAGCGGCCGCCATGGATGACTCCCTCGATTCCGATCTAACTCAAGAAACTCTGGTTCACGATCTCAATAATGTTTTCGAAACCATCACCGAGGCCGCCGAACTGCTGAGTAGCGACCGGCGCTGGAAATCGCTTGCCGCCACGCTGTGCCGCAGCGTCACTCGCGGCAGGCGTCTGCTGGGCGCGATCCCGGATAGCAAACCCAATCTGGCCGCCGTTGTCGACGATGCTATTCAGTCCGTGACCGACTATTGCACAGCCACTCGCAAGCCACGTATCCGATTCGTCCGGCAGATTCCAGCCGAGATTCGTCTTCCCGGCTCGGCCAAGGATTGGGAGCGGGTGTTCGCCAACCTTTTTCTCAACACCGCTCAGATCATGCATAAGCCGGGCAGAATCGACATTGGCGCTGAGCAGGCGGAACACTCTCTCGAGATCACGGTCTCCGACAACGGACCGGGCATTCCAGCCGACATCTTGCCCCGGATGTTCCGGCCGCATGTTTCGACCAAGGCGAACAACGCGGGCCGCAGCGGTCTCGGGCTCCACATCGTAGCTTCGATCGTCAAGAAATATTCGGGCAACGTAATAGCATCAAATCGGGAGCGCGCTAACGGAGCAGTATTTACTATCTCGCTGCCGGCCATTTGACCGATTCGCATATCAGGATGAGATATCTCTGCGTACATTGCCATTTCTATCAACCACCTCGCGAGAATCCGTGGCTTGAACAGATTGAGCTTCAAGACTCCGCATATCCGTACCACGACTGGAACGAGCGCATCTCCGCCGAGTGCTATGGCCCGAACCTGGTGGCGCGCATTCTCGACGATCAACAGCGCATCACGCGCATCGTAAACAACTATTCGAAAATCAGCTTCGATTTCGGCCCAACGCTGCTGTCATGGGCATGCGAGCATGCGCAGGAGATTTGCCGCGGCATCATAGATGCCGACAAGCAAAGCGTAAAGCAATTCAGCGGCCACGGTTCGGCCATCGCGCAAGCCTATAACCACGTCATCATGCCGCTTGCCAACAGCCGTGACAAAAAAACTCAAATTCGCTGGGGATTCGAAGATTTTATTTTCCGGTTCGGGCGCTTGCCCGAAGGTATGTGGCTTCCGGAAACGGCAGTGGATCTGGAATCTCTCGACTTGATGGCCCAGGCAGGCTTGACCTTCGCGATTCTGGCTCCGCATCAGGCCAAGGCCTTCCGCCCGATCGAGGGCGGTGCGTGGCAGGATGTCACGGGCTCGAAAATCGACCCAAGCCGGGCCTATCTGCTGAAAACCCCCGGCGGCCACTCTATCAACCTGTTCTTTTATGATGGGCCTATTTCGCAGGCGGTCGCGTTCGAAAAGCTGCTGGACAACGGAGAAAAGTTCGCGAAGCGCTTGATGGGCGCTTTCTCCGATGAACGGACCTGGCCGCAGATGAGCCATATCGCTACCGACGGCGAAACATACGGGCATCATCACAAGCATGGAGAGATGGCGCTGTGTTACGCGCTCGATTACATCGAATCAAATAAATTAGCGTCAATTACTAACTACGGCGAGTTTCTCGAGAAGAATCCGCCCACCCACGAAGTACAGATCTTTGAAAACACTTCCTGGAGTTGTGTCCACGGGGTCGAGCGCTGGCGCGGTAACTGCGGCTGTAACTCCGGCAACTCAGGCCGCCTCGGCTGGAATCAGGAATGGCGCAAACCCTTGCGTGAGGCGCTCGATTGGTTGCGCGACTGCGTGGGTCCCCGTTTTGAGGAATTAGGTTCTACCTATCTGAAAGATCCTTGGGCGGCGCGTGACGGCTACATCGGCGTGATGCTGGACCGCTCGCCAAATGTACGGGAGCACTTCGGGCAGACACACTTCCGGCGGGAATTATCGGATGCTGAGCAGGTTAGAGTCTGGAAGCTGCTCGAACTGCAACGCCACGCCATGTTGATGTACACGAGCTGCGGCTGGTTCTTCGACGAACTTTCCGGGATCGAGACGGTGAAGGTGATCGAGTATGCCGGCCGCGTCGTGCAGCTCGCTGAGCAACTCTTCGGCGATTCCATCGAAAGCGAATTCCTTGAACGGCTATCGGCTGCCAAGAGCAACCTGCACGAATATGGCGACGGTGCAAAGATCTACAAAAAATACGTCAAGCCTCTGATGGTGGATCTCGAGAAGGTGGGCGCGCACTACTCCATCAGCTCGCTATTCGCTCCGTACGGCGAACGAACCGACATCTTCGCTTATAGCGTGAAGCGGCTTGACTATCACACGCGGGATGCGGGGCGGCTGCGCATGGCGATCGGGCAGGCGCGTTTCACCTCGAAGGTAACGCAGGAATGCGAAGATCTTACGTTCTGGGTGGTTCATTTCGGCGATCACAACGTCGCCGGCGGCGTTCGCAAGACTGAAGGCGCCGATGGCTACGAGGAAATGCTCACAGCCATCAGCGATTCCTTTGCGCGCGTGGACATTCCCGAAGTAGTGCGTCTTCTGGACAAGCGCTTCGGCGAGAAGACTTACTCGCTGCGCTCTCTGTTTCGCGACGAGCAACGCAGAATTGTGAGGATTATCTTATCTTCCACCGTTGCGGAAGCCGAAGCCGCGTATCTGCAGCTATACGAGCATCACGCGGCGCTGATGCGCTTCATCAACAGCCTCGGAACTCCGATGCCGCGCGAATTTGCCGCGGCGGTGGAATACGCCCTCAACAGCCTGCTCCGGCGTGCCTGCGCGGGCGATGAACTGGACGGCGAGCGCATCCGCAATCTGTTACGTGAAGCCCAAGCGGGTAACATTACGCTCGACAAAACCACGCTTGAGTTTACGCTGCGCCGGAAAATCGAATCCTTGACTGTGCATTTTATTAACAGCCCGTTCGACCTGCAGAAGCTCGAAGATCTGAACACCGCGCTGCGCATCGTCAAGCAAATGCCCTTTGCGGTGAACCTGTGGTCCGCTCAGAATCGCATCTACGCCACAAAGAATCAGTTTTACGAATTTACGCGCAACAAAGGGCAAGGCGGCGATCCGAAAGCACAGGCATGGCTCGAGAGCTTTTCTAAGTTATGTGAGCTGCTGATGATTCGAGTCGAGTGAACCCCGGCCGCGGCTATTGTTTCGTCGCTTTGCCTTCCATCACGCTCGACCAGGCGCTCCCATCTGGCGACATCTCGAACTTTATCGAATAAGACGTTGGCGAAAGGATCGTCTCGGTATATCGCCACTTCATAGGTGATGGGCCTTCTGATGATGAGTACCAGGTCCATACCTTGCCGTCGGCGTCCGGCGTGCTGGTGGCTACCTCATGCTCGCCGTCGCTGTTGAAAGATTCGTACGTGTACTGCTTCTTGCTCGAGTCGTAACCTAAGACCGCGTATTCCACGCCGGACCCCATGGACTGTGAAGAGAACTTCGAGTGGATGATCATGAAAAAGTTGCCCTGCATCCATTCGACATGGTCGGTGCTGGTGATCTTCCCGCCTGGCCCAAACGAACTGGGCTTCATGTCGGCATCGACGGTCCAGGTGCCGACAAAGTAGTCAAGCTTCTTCAGCTCTGGCGCCGGTGTCGGCCGCTGCATCTGCGCCGAGGCGGCGGCCGCGAAGACCAACGATGCGAGCGTGATGGTGAATGGTTTGTAATTCATCCTGCTCCTTCCGTATTGGGACAGGATATCGAAGTTTGGCAGCTTATGCTTGGGCTCAGCCGTTGGTCACGATGCGGCTAATGTCGTTGTAAATCACAAATACAACAATCATCATCAGGAACACGAAGCCGAGTTTCAGCACCGTCTCCTTCACCTGCAAGCTGACTTCCCGCTGCAGCAACATTTCAATAATCAGCAGCAGCAGCGTGCCGCCATCTAGGATCGGAATCGGCAGCAAGTTGAAAATCGCCAGGTTGAGGCTAACCACCGACATCAGCAGTAAGAAGCTCAACGGCCCTTGCTGCGCGGCTTCGCTCGACAACTGCGCGATACCGATGGGTCCAGCCAAGGCTTTCGGCGACACGCGCCGTTCCACGATACTTCCCAGCACCCGGAAAATCATGGTTGCATTCTGCGCATTGAACTTGAGCGACTGGCCGAGCGCCGGAACGAATGGGAGCCTGACAATCTGCACCCGATAGCTGAACTCGATTCCGATGTGCCAGGGCAACTTGGGATCGGAGGTCGGGGTGGGCGTCACGGCTATCGTTTGCACGCGGTTGTCACGCATCACCTTGATGCTTACGGGCTTGCCCGCGGACTGAATCACGGCCTGGCGCAGAACCAGTGGCGATACAACGGGCTGATTATTGACGCTCAGGAGAAGATCACCGGGCCGTAAACCTGCCGCTGCCGCCGGCGAGTCTCTTAACACCTGTCCAATTTGGACGTCCTCTTCACCATTCCAGCCCGCAACCCCGATCCCCTCCTTGGGGTCCATTTTGGGCGTGACCGCGTAGCTGAGTTTCTGGCCACGCCGCTCGACGATCACCGGGAGCGCGCGGTTCGCGTTCAGCGATTCGAGGGTCACCACGTCCTGCCAATTCGGATCGTGCTTGCCGCCAATCTGGACGATCTTGTCTCCGGCCTGCAGGCCGGCTCGTGCGGCGGGCGAACCGGGTACGATGCTTGTGATCACCGGGTCCGCTGTTTCCACTTCCTTCGGAAATGCGTACATGTACAGACCGGCAACGATCGCAACAGCCAGGATCACGTTCATCAACGGCCCGGCGATGATCACAATGGCGCGCTGCCAACGTGGCTTTGCATAAAACGCCCGGGGATCTACTACTTCCTCGGCATCGCCAGAGTCCCTCTGCCGATCGAGTTCCGCGGCTTGGAGGACGACAGATTGTCCCGGCTGTTCACCCAACATGCGGACATAGCCGCCGAAGGGAATGGCAGAGACTCGGAAATCCGTCTCGCCGCGTTTGAACCCGAACAGCCGCGGTCCAAAGCCGATGCTGAATGTCTCCACCTTGACGCCCACCGCGAGAGCTGCCCAAAAGTGACCAAGCTCATGAATGAGAATCATAATTCCGAGCAGAATCACGACCCAGAAGAACGGCTGTAAGAAACCCACGCCCTAATTGCCCTTTCCTTGGCCCTCGCAAGGCCCTATTTATTCGACGCGCTTATCGGCGCTTTGCTTCGGAAACTGCGGTCTGCGACAGACTAACCGTCGTCTTAGTTGGCCCGCGAGACTCGGCGAGCACCTGTCTTGCGACTTCGCGGGAAGCCTGGTCGATCGAGATGACTTCCTCTATTGTCGCCGGTTCCCGCGGTGGTTGCCGCGCCAGCGTCTCTTCCACCGTTTCGGCGATCGCCGGAAACGGGATACGCCCCTCGAGAAACGCCTCGACCGCAACTTCATCCGCGGCGTTTAAAGTACAGGTTGCCGAACCGCCCTGCTCCTGCGCCTCATA